>Ga0209542_10006953_pt1 | contig 21760 bp, 21 predicted proteins | sample RifCSPhighO2_01_FD_184028 | JGI IMG/M metagenome (GOLD analysis project Ga0209542, IMG submission 184028) | Soil microbial communities from Rifle, Colorado - Rifle CSP2_plank highO2_0.1 (SPAdes) (version 2) | ecosystem: Environmental > Terrestrial > Deep subsurface > Rock core/Sediment ... | reverse complement strand
TGAATTTTCTGGTCATTCGACTCTCCGGACATGGCGGGAAATGTTGCCTACGATAGAAGCGGGCAAGGGAATAATGGCACTCTTACCAATGGTCCCGTACGCACCATGGGTAAAGTAGGCCAGGCGCTGGATTTTGATGGAAGAGGCCCAACAGTCGGTGGATATATCGCCGTACCAGATAATTCACTATGGAATTTCGGCAATAATGATTTTTCGATTACTTTTTGGGCTAAATTTGACGATCTAAGCGGCACAAGTGGCAACACGGGGGTCCGTGATCTAATAGGCCAATCTAATGGGGGAGGCACAGAAGACAAATGGATGATTGGATATAATTTTCCGGCAACAAATCAGATTTCGCTCCACATGAACGGCAGTACTATTAAAAATATTACTGCGAATTGGGCAGCTTCGACAAACAAGTGGTATCACATTGTTTTTACAAGGCAATCTAATATCTGGAAATTCTATATTGATAAAGATAGTATTTCTTCAGAAACTTATGCGGACGCCGTGCCAGATTCAACGTCTACATTAAAAATTGGAACAGACGGAGAATTGTGGAGATATCACGACGGCCAAATTGACGATGTCCGTATCTACAACCGTGCGCTTTCGGCGGAAGAAATCAAGCGCCTTTACAACATCGGCGGGACGTTTAAGATAAATTCTTCTGCGGGCTCCGGAAGTCTCGAAAATGGTTTGGTGGGGCACTGGACTTTCGACGGCCCGGATATGTCGGGAAATACCGCGTACGACAAATCCGGACAGGGGAATAACGGAACGCTCACCAACGGCCCGATCCGCACCATCGGCAAAATCGGCCAAGCGTTGGAGTTTGATGGGAGCAGTAGTTACGTTGGGCTGACCAGCGACACGGGAACCTTCTCCGCGTTCACCGTCTCTCTCTGGGCAAAACGCAGCGGAGCTGGCGTTAATTGGCCGAGACTGTTCTTGAGTACGCGCGTAAACAAATCCATCACAATTGCTGAGCACGGGACAGTTGCCGGCGGCCTACTTTTCAGACTTACGAAGTCGGCTGCGTATACCGACATGACGACTTCAGCCGGTGCCCTCACCAACAACTGGAGACTTCTGACATTCACGTGGGACGGGAATACAATGAGAATCTATATTGATGGCCAAGCGACAAGCACACCCGTTTCCTTTACTGGCCCGATTGATTCGGTAGTAGCAGAGCAATTGCCGGTCATTGGCGGGGAAACTGCTGACCATGAGGGTATAGGCAACGCTTCGTGGTTTAACGGCTCCATCGACGAAGTCCGCGTATACAACAAAGCTTTAAGCGGGGACGAAATAAAACGTCTCTACGAGATGGGAAGATAGAAAAGAATTACCGATGGAAGCAACTTGGAAGCTTCGCTTCCAAGTGTTAATCTAAAAGGATGAGGAAAACGCAATTCGCTAACGGCGAGTTTTATCACGTATATAATCGTGGCGTAGACAAGCGGAGCATATTTTTAGATAAATGGGATTTTGATAGGTTTTTAAAAAGCATGGAAGAGTTCAATGCTATAGATCCCATAGGAAGCATATATGAAAATTCTTTTATAAAAGAGAAACCATCCCAAAAGAAACTGGTAAATTTTATTGCGTATTGCCTGAACACCAATCATTTTCATTTTCTTATTAGGCAAGCGTCAGAGCAGGGGATTGAAAAATTCATGCAACGATTAGGGACGGGATATACCAAATATTTCAATAATAGACATAAGCGCAACGGAATTTTATTTCAGGGTGTATTTAAGGTGGTCCACGTGGGCTCGAATAATTATTTACTACACTTAAGTTCTTATATAAATTTAAATTTCCGCGTTCACAAACTTGGAAGCGAAGCTTCCAAGTTGACCAAGTCGAGCTGGGAGGAGTATGCAAGCGGGAAAGAGGGCTTGTGTAAAAAAGATTTAGTCTTGAGGCAGTTTAAGGGCGCCGCAGAGTATAAGAATTTCGCGGAGGGCTCGCTTAAAGATATCTTGGGACGTAAGGAATCGCTAAGGGAGATGGAAAGTCTTTTGCTGGACTGATTATTTTTAGCCACTTGGAAGCGAAGCTTCCAAGTGGCTCCTATACTACCCGAGGATTTTTCCGATTATACCTTGGTGGCCGTTTAGGAAGGCTTCCGGTGCGGTTTCTTTCTTCCCCTCGAGTTTTATCAACTTCGGGATTATGAAGCCGTCTTTGGTTGCGATTTTAAATCCGGAATTTTCTTTTGCGATTGTTCCAGGGGCGAGGTCATGAGAACTTTCTTGAGTCTCTGCGCTTATTATCAAAAGGCGTTTTCCGTCGAGCATGGTGAAAGTTCCCGGGCTTGGGTTTAGGGCCCTAATCTCGCGCAATATTTCTTCGGATGTTTTTGACCAGTCTATGTTCCCGTCTTCGGTTTTAAATAATTTCGCGCGCGTGACTTTTGATTCGTCTTGCTTTTGCGGAATAATTTTTTCATCGAGCCAAAGCGGAAGTGAATTTACCAAAAGGGAAGGGCCGATTTCATCGAGCCTGCGCTCAATTTCTAAATACGTTTCTCCCGGTTTTATTTCCATTTCTTCTTGCGCGATTATATCTCCGGCGTCCGCTTTTGGGACAACTTTCAAAATTGTGACTCCGGTTTTTTCATCTCCGGCCAAAATCGCGGATTGTATCGGCGAGGGCCCGCGCCAACGCGGGAGCAGGGAATAATGTACGTTTATAAAACCCAGGCGCGGGATTTCCAAAACTTCTTTAGAAAGCAATTTTCCGTAGTAAGCGATTATGCCGAGGTCCGCACCCGCGGCGTTTTCCAAACCCTCCGCGACGCCGTAGCCCGCCTCGCGAAGCGCATCCAGGTAAACTTTGGAATATTTCGAAGTGCCAAGAAAAATTATTTTCATTTTGACGCTTCTTCTTTCTCGAGTTCCTCGAGCGTTTTTAAATTAATGGCCGTGTCTATAAATAAAATCCCGTTTAAGTGGTCGGTTTCGTGCTGCATGGCTTGGGCAAAAAGGCCCGAGGCCGACTTCCGGAATTTTTTTCCGTTTTCGTTAAAAGCTTCTATCACCGCGCGCTTGGAACGCTTTATCTGCCCGAAAATATTGTCTACTGAAAGGCATCCCTCCGGCACCAATTCTTTATCTTCGGAGACGCGAATTATTTTCGGGTTTATAAAAACGAAGTGCTTCCAGTTCTGCGAGGCTTTGGATTTTTTATACTCTTCGCGGTCAATTTTTTCCCGGTCTCGTTTTGTGATGAGTACCTCTTCGGAAATTAGAAAAATCGCAAGCGATTGGCCTACTTGTGGTGCTGCAAGCCCGATCCCGATTTCGATGGAACGGAGGGTCGCCGACATATCGGCGATGAGCTTTTGGATTTTTTCTGATTTTATTTCTTCGGGCGGGACTTCTTTTGCGCGGGAGCGCAAAGTTTTGTCGGGCTCCTGAAGGACCGGTAAAATTGCCATAATTACATTATATTATTGAGTCTGGGTCTACGCTAATCTGCCACATCGGGCCGAGTTTTTCAAGGAGGGAGCGGAGGTTTTCTTCCGGCCATTTTTTCGGCTGAAGTTTCAGGAGAATGTTCCAGCGGTAGCGGTTTTTCAACCTTTCGTGGAAAGCGGGGAAGGATATCGGGTTTGAGCCTTTCAGCGTCTCCATGACTTTTTTTTCTTCGGCCTGCAGGAGCGAAAGGTTCTTGTCTTCGCGGCTAAGCTTGATCAATCTCGTGAACGGGGGATAAGAAAAATCTTCGCGCGCTTTTATTTCTTCCTGGTAAAAACTCGAGACGTTCCCGGCGATCGCGTCCGCGAGGAGTTTATTTTCCGAAAGACGAGTCTGCAAAATAATTTTCTTTGTAGCCTTTGATTTAAGCTCGCTTATAAGCCGAAAAATTGTCTCGTTTATCCGGAAATCCGGAATGGAGAAAAGATAATCGAGCGAGATTATCGCGACGAGGTCGAATTTCTGTTCCGGCCCAGAAAAAATTCTCTCTGTCTCGATCGCCACATTTTTTGCCTTAGGGAAAATTTTCGCGAATTCTTCTTTTACTTTTTCGATTCCAAGGCCGAAATCTTTTAACTTCCAGGAGCCGCAGTTCGAGCATACGATCGGGACTTCCTGCGATTTCAAGCAGTGGTGGCATAAAAATTTTCTTTTTCCCGTTCCCGCGCCGTGCAATATGAGGGGAGTGGAGCAGGATGGGCAGACCTCGAGGTGCGAACAATCCTGGCAGATCGTAAACGAGCTGTAACCCTTGCGGTTCGCGAAAAGGAGAATTTTTTCGTTCCGGAAAAGCGCTTCCTCGATTTCCCTTCGGAGCTCTTTCGATATCCAATGGAAGCCGTTTTCATCTTTAACCAAAGGAATTATTTTTGTTTCGATTTGCGATTGGATCCTTCCGGTCAGGGAATTTTTTGGTTCGATCTCGCCGTGCTCCGTTTTGTAAATCGTCTCAACGCGTAAGATTTGGTCGGACCAAATTAATTTCAAGCCTTTGGCCTCGGAAATTATTTCGAAAATTTTCCGCATGTCGAATGGGAATCCCTCGCGCTCTTTCCAAAGGCGCGAGCCCTCCTCGTCCACGATAAGCGTTTCAATGTCGTTGCGCCCGAAAAATATCGCTTGGTACGTGCCCAAAATTAAAACCGGGTGCGCTTCTGTCGCCGTACGGTTATACGCGGTTAAATATTTTTTTGAAGTAAGCTCCGATGAAAAAGAAAAAACATAATTTTCGATACCTTTTCCCAATTCATTTTCTAAATTTTTTAGTGTATCGATTCGGGGGACTATTATGGCGAGACTCTTTTTTCGCGCGAAGTGCTCGCGGATCAAACCCTTAAAAAACTGGATCCTTTCTTCTTTTGACCCGCGGAAAGCGGATTTTTGGTGCCGTCCGGCTGGTTGATTTTCGGAGAGAATTAAACTTTTTGAAAGGAGGGCCTTGGGGATCAGGGAAGACAAGAGGATCGAGGACGGTATAAACAAATTTTTGGAAATTTCCTCTAGAATCTTGAACCATTCTTCGCTTAAAAATTTTTCTTTTACGACAGAGGAAATCGGTTTTAACTTGAACGATTTTATTTTCTTTAACTCCGCTTTTTCTTCCGCGAGATCCGAGGTTTTCCAGACGACTGCGAAGGTCTCTTTGTTCCGGAAATTAATCTTGACCAGGTCCCCGCGGGCGGCATTTTTTGTGCTAAAATACGAAAGTGTCCCAGGGGCATAAATGCTCCGGGTTACGGGGATGACTTCAAGGACTTTCATGCAATAAGTATAAATGAACTGGCAGAATAAAAAAATTCATTGCGTTGGGATTAAGGGGTCGGGGATTTCGGGCCTCGCAATTTTGCTTAAAAACGAAGGGGCCATAATTTCCGGTTCGGATACGGCCGAAGAATTTCCATCGGAAAAAGAACTCGCAAAAAATAACATAGAAATTAAACTTTTCTCGGCGGAAAATATATCGAAGGAAATTGATCTCGTAATTTATTCTTCCGCCTGGACCGAGGAGCATGAAGAGCGCGCCAAGGCCAAGGAGTTGGGAATCGAAGAATTAAGCTACGCCGAGGCGCTTGTAAAATATGCGGAAGGAAAAGAGGTGATAGTCGTTACCGGGACGCACGGCAAAACCACAACCACGGCACTCTTGGGGCAGATTTTTGAATCGGGGGAACGCGACCCGAATGTTTTGACGGGGGATGCGGTTAAGGCTTGGGATAGCTCGGTGCGGGCCGGAAAGGGAAAATATTTTATCATCGAAGGCGACGAGTATCAGGAAAAATTTGCCATGTTCTCGCCCGCGGGCGCAATCATACCTTCGCTCGATTACGACCACACGGATTATTTTAAAACCCCGGAGGATTATAAAAATTCCTTCAAGCATTGGATAGAAAAAAATCCAGGAATGAAATTCGTCACAACGAAAGAGGTGCAAAGCTCGCTCGACGTTCCCGCGACCTTGTCCGACGAATCGGACGAAAAAATATTCGCGCGGGCAAATTTTATTTTTCCGGGCGAGCATTACAGGCAAAACGCGCTCCTCGCGATAAAACTTTCGAGGCTCTTCGGGATCCCTGAAGAAAAAATTATCGAAGGGATAAATTCTTTCAAGGGCGTCGGGCGGCGCTTGGATTTCTATACGCCCGAGAGGGGAGATTTTGTTGTTGTCTATGATTACGCTCACCACCCAGTCGAAATAAAAGCAACGCTCAAGGCGCTTAAGGAAAAATATGGCGGATATAAAATAGTCGCGATTTTCCAACCGCACACTTTTACGCGGACCAAGGCGTTTTTGAATGAATTCGCGCAGGCGTTCGGGGACGCGGACGAAGTTTATTTCGAGGAAATTTATTCTTCGGCCCGCGAAAAAAAGCCCGATATCTCGATCGAGGATTTAATTCGTGAGACTGGAAGATATAAAAAAGCACAGCACCTTTCAGATTTTGATTTAAAAAATTTCGCCCCGCCCACGCTTTTCGTTTTCATGGGTGCGGGAGATATTTGGCAGAAAGCCAAAAAAATCGCGGGGTTACTCGGCGCGTAGTTCCGCTTCGATCAAAACTTCCGCGTCCAAGATATATAATTCATCACTATTCGGGAGGAGAACAAAGTTCGGCTCCCTTCCTTTATATATAGGGTAGACGGCCCGTTCCGAGCGCCCGTCGATTTCTATCGCCCAGACTCCGTTATCGAACGAAGCCAAAACTATATCTCGCCGCCCGGGATATATTTCAAAATTTCTTACAATTTTATTTTGGACTAGGATTTCTTCTTGTGAGGAGAAAAAGTACGGCGGAATTATTTCTCCGACCCAGTCAGCCTTCAAAATATTTTGCCCGGGGATAAAACGGATCTCGACGAAGTCCCGGCCGTCGCGCTTTTGGAATGATTCGGCAATTTCTTCTGCGGTTTTGCTTGGAAGTTCGCCGCCAAGCGATACGCTAGAGGCGGTCTTCCCGCCGAGGCTAAAGCGCATGCGGTAAACCTTGCCGTCCAATTTTAAAACTACCCCGTCCGGAAGCCAGCGCACTATTTCAAAATTTTCTTTGTACCTAAGCAAAGCCCCGGTGTCCGTCAAAAATTCCCGGCCCTGCGGAAGATACCAGCGCACGATTTTTTCATTTTCTTTCTCCTCGCTTAAAACCAAAACCGGGTTAAATTCCGAAGCATACAAATTCGAAAACTTTCCGCGGAGCAAAATCTGGGCTTGGGTTTCTTCGGGGACCAAAAGGGCGCGGGCTTCGGTTACGAGTTGGGAACGGACCTCCAGATTTTTTCTCCAGTCGAGATAATTTTCCCGTTTTACTATTACGTCGTATTCTCCGGGCGAAAGGTTATTCACGAAAACTCCGTTTTGGAAAAGGTTGGTGGTCCGCTGGAGCTTGCCGTCGATGTATATTTGGGATCCCGAAATATCAGCGTTTATCGAAATCCCGCCGGTTTTTTGGAGCCTCCAGGCGTCGTCCAGGCGATACCCCAAGGCATACAGGATAACGACCGGAATTAAGGCGATAAAAGCCACGACCGAGAGCCAGAATAATATTTTACGTTGGGAATAGGTAAGCACGACTAAATTCTAATTGAAATTTCGAAAAAAGTGAATTAGAGTAGGGAAATGGCAGAATTTCTTATAAAAGGCGGAAAGGCCTTGAAGGGCGAAATTGAGGTCATGGGCGCCAAAAATTCGGTACTTAAAGTGTTCCCGGCCTCGCTTTTGTTTTCTAACACCCTTCGGATAAAAAATGTCCCTCTTATTGAGGACGTTTTTCGCATGATTGACTTGCTTGAAGATATCGGTTCAAAAGTCGGGAAAACCGGCGAAAATACTTTTGAGATAAATTCCGGCAAAGTTAGCGGGAGCAAATTAAGGAAAGATATCGCGGAGAGGTTTCGGGGCTCGATTGTTTTGGCGGGCCCGCTCTTGGCGAGAAGCGGAAAAGTTATTTTTCCACACCCGGGAGGATGCGTCATCGGAAAGCGCCCGATAGATATTTTTCTAGACGGTTGGACAAAGATGGGGGCGAAGGTAAAAGAAAACGGGGAGGGATACGAAATAACGGCGGCGCGTTTGCGCGGGGCGGATTTTACTTTTAAAAATATCAGCGTTACGGGAACGGAGACTTTGATGATGACGGCGGTTTTGGCCGAAGGGAAAACTATTTTACGGAACGCGGCGCTGGAGCCGGAGATCGAAAGCCTCGCAAAATTTTTAAACGAGTCCGGTGCAAAAATTAAAGGTGCGGGATCGCCTACTATAGAAATAGAAGGGACGCGCGGAAAATTGCTCCGGGCAAAAAATCCTTTCGAGGTCATCCCGGACAGGATCGAGGCGGGAACATTTTTAATATTGGGTGCGGCGATGGGCAAGGTGAAAGTTAAAAATTGTAACCCGGAACACATCACGACGGTAATCGCGACTTTGCGGTCGGCGGGCGTTAAGTTAGAAGTTGGAAAAGATTGGGTTGCCGCGGAGAAACCGAAAACGCTTTTAGCTTCGGACATGAAAACGCGGGAGTACCCGGGATTCGCGACGGACTTGCAGGCGCCGTTTACGGTTTTGATGACGCAAGCGAAGGGCGACAGCATGATTTTTGAAACGGTTTTTGAGGGAAGGTTGAATTATGTCGAAGAGCTTGTCCGGATGGGGGCTTCGATAACCCCTTTGGACCAGCACAGGATTTTGGTCCAGGGGCCGACAATTTTGCGCGGGCGCGAGATCGAAAGCCCGGATTTGCGGGCGGGCCTGGCATTCGTGATCGCGGCTTTGGTCGCCAAGGGAGAATCGACGATAAAGAATATTTATCAGATTGACCGCGGTTATGAGAAGATAGAAGAGCGCTTGAAAAAATTGGGCGCGGACATCAAAAGAAAATAATGGCGATATTCATCAGAAAACTTGGGATCGATTTGGGCACGGCGAACACGCTTGTGTTTGTTCCGAACGAAGGCGTTGTCTTGAACGAGCCTTCGGTTGTCGCGGTTTCCGTGCCGGACAATAAAATTTTGGCGGTGGGCGACGCGGCCAAGGCCATGGTTGGAAAAACTCCGGATAGCATTATCGCGTACCGTCCGCTTAAAGACGGGGTTATCGCGGACTACAGGGTTACCGAGGCAATGCTCCGATACTATATTAATAAAGCGCTTGGAAGCTGGAATATTTTTAAACCGGAGGTCATGATTTCCGTCCCGGCCGGGGTAACTTCGACGGAGCGGCGCTCGGTCGTGGAAGCGGCCATGAAGGCCGGAGCGCGCGCGGCGTATGTAATGAAGGAGCCAATTTTGGCGGCGATCGGCGCGGGCATCCCGATCTATGAAGCGACCGGACACATGGTCGTGGACATCGGCGGAGGCACTACGGACGCGGCTGTGATTTCTTTGGGAGGGATTGTCGCCTCTTCGTCTTTCAAAGTTGCGGGAAATAAAATCGACCAGGCCATCGCGGACTACATCAAAAAAACTTTTAACCTGGCGGTGGGCGAGCGGACGGCGGAAGAAATTAAAATCGCGATCGGCTCGGCCATAGCGGTTGAGAAGGAAGACAGCTACGAAATAAAAGGTAGGGACTTTTTGACGGGCCTTCCGCGTTCGGCAAAAATTGGCACGAACGAAATCGTAAAAGCCATTGACGGCGAGCTTAAGGAAATCATGAAAACTATCAAAGGAGTTTTGCAGGAGACGCCGCCGGAACTCGCCTCGGACATAATCGACCAGGGAATCGTGATGACGGGAGGCTCTTCGCTTTTGAGGAATTTGGCGGACTTGGTGTACCGCTCGACGGGAGTCAAAGCGCGAATCGCGGACGAACCTTTGCTCTGCGTGGCCAAAGGCACGGGAGTCGCGCTCGAACATTTGGAGGTGTATAAAAAAAGTATTTTATCTAAACGATGATTATCGGGAAAGATGTCGGCGGGTTTTTAAAGAATTTTTTTTCCAACGGCGCGTCGCAGGCATTCCTGCTCGAAGGGGAGACCGACGAGCTCGAGGACCTTTTGATGCGCTATCTTTTGTGCGAGACGAAAAGCTTTTGCAAAAAATGTTATTCATGCGAATCGGAGTCGCTGCTGGACGTGAGGCGGTATGAAGATGATACACTTAAGATAGAAGATGCCAGGGAGGTGCAGTGGAACGCGGGGCAGACGAGCCTCATGGGAGCGAAAGTTTTTATTTTAAAAAATAAGCATATCGCTCCCGACGCGCAGGCGACTTTGTTGAAAACTCTTGAGGAGCCGCACCCGGGCACGTACTTTATTTTATCTTCCGTGCCGCAGGCCGCCCTCTCGCGCCCGCTTTTATCCCGGCTCACAATTTTTAAACGCTTGGCAGAAGAGGCCGAAAAAGTTTCCGGATTCAAGTTTAGCCTCGCAGACGTGCAGGGGCTTAAGCAGGAACGGGGCGAGGCCGAGGAAATTTTAAATAAACTCGAAGTCTGGGCGGAGGATAAAATACGGAACACGCCTCCCGAACGCCTTGAGCCGTATGCGGTTTTCGTGGAAGACTTGTACGAAGCGCGCCGGAGATTTTTCGAAAAAACTTATCCGCCGAAAATGCTCCTTGAGCATCTCGCGATATCAAAATATTATATTGATTCTTAAACATGACCGGGGCTAAAACATTTACTATCATCGTTGGCGTCATAATCGTGATCGTGCTACTTTTGTCGATCGTGAGATTTTTCCTGACGCGCGACGGCTCGGAGGAAGCCCAAGTAGAGGGGCCCGTGGTGATCCCGACGCTTTATAAAAGCACGGACGGAGGGGCAACCTGGCAGGGTTTTGGCGAATTTCGCGGAGGGTTGGTGACGACTTTGGATTTTGATTCCGCGAGCCAGAACAATTTGCTCGTCGGGACTTTCGCGCGGGGAGTTTGGCGCGGTACGGTTGCGGGAACCGAATGGCAGCAATACCCCGGGGGCGTTGGCGAGACCGCAAGGATTTTTGATTTGATAGAACCGGCGAGGGGGGACGAATTCCTTGCCTTAGTACTTTTTACAAATCGCGGGCGGATCATACGGTATCGCGACGGCAACCGAACAGAATTATTTTTCACGCCGCTCGAGCGCTTCGCGTTTTTGAAGGGTTACAAAACAGTTGCGGGCTTTTTGCGGGTGATCGGTTCGGACGGCGGATTTTATGAATCGCGCAACAGCGGGCAGACTTGGAGGCCGGTATCGCGTTTCCAGTCCGGGCTTTTGGCGATGACTTTCGACCCAAGGAGAGATAACGAAATATGGGTTGTTGACCCCGGCGGAAATTTTTACAGAAGCGTTAACGGCGGAAATTTCTGGACGGATTTAACGGAAGGGCTGAGGGAATTCGGGGGTTACCAACAGTTGGGATTTATTTTCTTTGATGAAGTCTCCGGAATGCTTTTCCACGGCTCAAAGCACGGGCTCTTGCGTTCGTTTGACCGGGGAGTAAGCTGGGAATTCGTAAACATGCCGGTTGCGCCGGAATCGCTACCGGCGACTTCGATGGCCGTTGATCCAAGAAATTCCATGAAGATGTATGTCGCCGCGCAAAACCAGGTTTATATTTCGGAAGACGGCGGAGTGAGCTGGAGGGGGATCCGCGTTGCCGAGACCGGGGTTATTTCCAACATGCTGATCAATCCCCGAAACACCAAAGAAATTTTTATTGGGTTTAGCAGAATTTAATTAGGATGAATTACGATTTCAAAAAATTAGAAGAAAAAACTTTGGCCCTGGCCAAGCATTTCGAATCCGATATAGCTTCTTTGCGCACCGGCAGGGCAACTCCGGCGCTTTTAGAAAATATTCCGGTTGAAGCGTACGGCGCAAAAAATTCTTTGAAAAACGTCGCTTCGCTTACGGTTGAAGATGCTAAAACGCTTTTGATACAGCCTTGGGATAAGGGTTTGATGGAATCGATTTCGAAAGCGATCGAAGCTTCGAACGTCGGGGCACAGCCGATCGCCGCGAAAGACGCCATCCGCATTTCATTTCCGCCGCTGACCGAAGAGCGCAGAAAATCTTTGATAAAAGTTTTGAAGGATAAAATGGAAGAAGCGCGCATTTCTATGCGGCAGATCCGGGACGAAACCTGGAAAGACATCCAGGACAAAGAGAAAGCCAAGACGATCTCCGAGGACGACAAATTCCGTTACAAGGAGGAAATGGAGAAAAAAATCAAAGAAGGCGGCGACAAACTCGACCAAATCGCAGCAAAAAAAGAGAAGGAGATAATGGAATAACCGAGGCCTTTTTTTATTTCACGCGAGCCCCTATAATAGGTAAGTTATGTTTTTGACGATTTTGATATTTTTGGTCATTCTCTTGATCCTGGTGCTTGCGCACGAGTTCGGGCATTTCCTGTTTGCGAAATTGGCGAAGGTTAAGGTAGAGGAATTTGCTTTCGGTTTTCCGCCGCGCCTTGCGAGCATCCAAAAAGGGGAGACAAAATATTCTTTTAACCTCCTGCCCTTGGGGGGATATGTAAAAATTCAGGGCGAGGAGGGGGAGGATAGCGCCGACCCGAGAAGTTTTTCCGCGCAGAGGTTCTGGATAAAAATTTTAATTATTGCGGCGGGAGTCGGGTTTAATTTAATCCTAGCGTATATTTTATTTACATCCGGATTCATCATGGGGACTCCGGTTCCGCTTGACGACAACGACGCAAATCCGAACGCCGAGGTGCGGATTACGGAAGTGCAAGAAGGCTCTCCGGCCGAGGCCGCGGGACTTTTGCCGGGGGACAGGCTTCTCTCGATCGCCGGAGAAGAAGGCGAATCGCTCCCGGTTTTCAGGATCGACGAAGTCCAAAATTTCATCCAGGAAAACAAAGGTAAGAAAATTTCCATAAATTATGAGCGCGCCGGAGGATTGCGCGAGGGCGAAGCGGTAGTCCGGGAGGATGCAAAGCCGGGCGAGGGCGCTCTCGGGATCGCGATGGTGCGGACGGGCATAGAAAAATCTGGATTTTTTGAAGCGCTCAAAAAAGGGTTCGAGGCGACGGTTAGCTTGACTGCGCTTACGGCAGAAGCTCTGTGGGGATTTTTCTCCGAAATTTTCACGGGCAAGGGATCTTTTGAAGGTGTCTCCGGGCCGATCGGGATTGTAAATATAGTAGGGGACTTTTCGCGCTTCGGCTTGGTTTACCTGATTCAGCTTACAGCACTCCTCTCCATCAATTTGGCTTTGATAAATATCATCCCTTTTCCGGGACTCGATGGCGGGAGAATATTTTTCTTAATTCTAGAGAAAATAAAGGGCTCTCCCTTCCACTGGAAATTCACTAGGACGGTCCACGCCGCGGGCTTCGTGCTCTTGATTTTGCTCATGATTTTGGTGACGTATCATGATATCATCAGTCTTAATTCATGACCATTTCAACTATGTTCAAGGTCATATTGAGTAAAATCGAAATATGAGATGGAAAGAGAACGCAATAAAAACGCTGCGCCAAGCGCCTAAGGATGAAGAGAGCGTCAATTCAAAGTTCCTGACCCAAGCTGGTTTTATAAATAAACTTGGGGCTGGAATTTATACATTCTTGCCTCTTGGTTTGAGCGTGTTGAAGAAGATTGAAAACATCGTCTGTGAAGAAATGAATCGTGCGGGTGGAGTGGAACTTTTAATGCCGGGCTTGCATCCTTCCGAAAATTGGCAGAAGACAGGGCGATGGGATAGTTTCGACGCGCTTATGAAAACGAAAAGCGCGTTCGGCGGAGAGTATGCATTAGGACCGACGCACGAAGAAATAATTTACCCTCTTATGGGCCACTTCATATCTTCGTATAAAGATTTGCCCGTAGCGCTGTATCAGATCCAAACTAAGTTTCGTGACGAAAAGCGCGCGAAATCCGGCCTTATGCGATGCAGGGAGTTTCGCATGAAAGATTTATATAGTTTCCACACGACGACCGAAGACCGCGACAGATATTACGAATCGATACGAAAAGCATATTTAAAAATTTTTAAACGTCTCGGGCTTAAGGTAATCGAGACGAAGGCATCCGGAGGGACATTTTCGGAACTTTCTCAAGAATTTCAGGTTATAACAGGAGCGGGAGAAGATACGATTTATTACTGCAAAAAATGCGGGAATGGGATAAACAAGGAAGTATATTCCGGAAAAGAAAAATGCTTAATCTGCGGAGGGGTTCTCGAGGAAGGCCAAGCTGTCGAAGTCGGGAATATTTTTCCGCTTAAGAAAAAATTCGCCGAAGATTTTAATTTGAAGTTCAAAGATAAAGACGGGGAAAGCAAGCTTGTCGAAGCTGGCTGTTATGGTTTAGGAACATCGCGGGTCATGGGGACTATAGTAGAAGTGTTTAACGACGAGCGGGGGATTATTTGGCCAGAATCGGTCGCACCTTTTCAGGTGCATCTGGTAGAGCTTGGAAAAAAGAAGGGAGAGGTCGCCTACAAAAAAATGTTTGCCGCGGGCGTCGAAGTCTTATATGATGACCGCGACGCTTCAGCCGGGGAAAAATTCGCCGATGCCGACTTAATCGGCATCCCGTACCGCGCTGTAGTTTCGGAAAAAACAGGGAGCAAGATCGAATTAAAAGAACGAAGTTCAAAGACGGGGAAGCTTATGAAAATCGAAGAAGTAATTAGAAAAGTAAATGGGAATTCTAGATAAATTTTTTGGATATTTCTCTCACGACATTGGGATCGATTTGGGGACGGCGAACACGCTCGTCTATTTGCAGGGGAAGGGAATAATTATAAACGAGCCTTCCGTCGTCGCGGTAAACCAAAAAACTGGGCAGGTTGTCGCGATTGGCGAAGAAGCTCGGCGAATGATCGGCCGGACTCCGGCGCACATTGTCGCGATCCGTCCGCTTGTCGAAGGGGTGATTTCCGATTTTGAAATTACCGAAGAGATGCTCGGATATTTTATCCGCCGGGCGCATTCCGATACTTCCAAATTATTGGCGCGCCCGCGGGTGGTCATTGGGATTCCTTCTGGAATTACGGATGTAGAGCGTAGGGCGGTGCACGACGCCGCAAAAAACGCAGGAGCACGCGAAGTGTATTTGGTAGAAGAACCGATGGCCGCGGCGATTGGGATGAAGCTTCCAATACACGAGCCAGTCGGGAACATGATTATCGATATCGGCGGCGGCACGACTGACATCGCTGTTATCGCGCTTGGAGGAATCGTGACTTCGAAAAATTTGCGCGTGGCCGGGGATAAATTTAACCAAGACATAATAAATTACGTCCGGGACGAGTTTAAACTTCTTTTGGGCGAGCGGACTGCTGAAGATTTGAAAATCGCTATAGGATCGGTCGCGAAGGGGCCGCAGACAATGGAGTCGAGCGTTCGCGGGCGCGATCTCGTAACCGGGCTTCCGAGAGAGGTGATTATAACTGACGCGGACGTGCGCGAGGCCATGGCCAAATCAATCAGGACGATCGTTGACTCAACTAAAGAAGTTATTGAATCGACGCCTCCGGAACTCGTTGCGGACATAATGCATAGGGGAATTTTCATAGCTGGCGGCGGATCATTTTTACGCGGGCTCGATAAAGTTTTGGAAGCGGAAACTCAGATACCCGTGTACATCGCTGAAGACCCATTAACCGCCGTGGTCAGGGGATGCGGGATAATTTTAGAGGACATCGACGGCTTCCGGGAAGCGTTGGTCGAACACGAAGATGAACTTCCCCCGACGTAATTCCGCGGCTAAAGCAGCCGGGGTTTCAATTTTTGGATTAGTTTTACTTTTTTTAGTGTGGGTCGCCGGGGATTCGGAATCTTTGCGCGCGAATACCCGCGATTCTATAAACCCATTTTTAGTATTATCCGAGGGAGTAAAAAATATTTTTTCGGGCCCCGGAAGATTTTTTAGCTCAAGAAATTCGTTAGATAAAAAGATTTCAGAGCTCGAAGCAAGCAAGGGCAGTTTTGAAGTGGAGAATATAATTTTAAGTTCGCGCGTGAAAGAACTCGAACGCCTCCTGAATTTTCCGCAATCGGAGGGGGGGCCAGGTAAAATGGTCTTAGTTTCGAGCCGCGCGGAGTCTGCCCCATTCGGGACGCTTATCATCTCTTTTGACCAAAACTCCGGCGTATCCAAAGGAATGAAGGCTTTGGGGTACGGGGGCGTATACTTAGGCGAGGTTTCGGAGGTCGGCGCGCGCTCCGCTGTCGTGAAATTGGTAACTTACCCCGGGCTCGAGACGGAGGGGTGGCTCGAGAGGATGTCCTTAAGCATTACGCTTGAAGGCTATGGAGGGAATAATTTGAAATTTTCTTTGCCGAAAAGTGTGAAGGTGGAAGCGGGCGACAAGATTATTTCCAATACAAGCCCGCAGTATCTTATCGGGCAGGTTGAATTTGTCGAAGAGCGACCGACCGAACCATTGCAGGAAATATTACTGCGCTTGCCGTTGAACTTAAGAAATCTGCGATATGTTGAACTTCGCAACTAGGCTTTTATTTTTTTTCATCCTGCTTTTTGCCGGCTTTGCTTTCGGCTGGGAATTTCTTGTCTCGGGAGTGATATTTTTTGTCGCTTCCGGCAAAAGCCGTCCGGAGTTTTTGCTTTTAGGCCCGATATTGGATTTTTCCCTTTCGTTTCCGCCAGTTTTTTTCACTTCTATATTATTTTCCCTTTTTCTTTTCTCCCTTCTCGAGGACCGCTTCTTCGAATCCAAAACTTTTTTCAATTTTATCGCCAAAGCGTTCTTGATGTCGCTCTTGGTTACGGCAATCTCGTTTTTGTTCTATACCTTCAATTTTTTAGATGAGATTAACTTAACCATAAAATACGCCGGCACCTCTTTTGCCAAGATATTCTTACCCCTTCCTCTATTGTTCTTTTTGTTTAAACTTAAGAGAGCCAGTTATGGCAAAGAAGCATTTTTTATATAACGACCTCGAGACATCCGAAATTTTTATGGACTCGAAAAACCTTCCGGGATTCGAGCGGGAGCGGTTCGAGGGGCGCTTGGAATTCCCAATCCCTTCCGGGACGATACGGTACCTGGGCCTTTTGCTTTTAATAATTTTCAGCCTCTTCGTTTACCGCCTGTACGACCTACAGGTGATTAAGAGCCCAATACTAAAAGCCCGGGCCGAAGACAATAGCTTAAAAATAATTCCGCTCTGGGCGGAGCGCGGAAGGGTTCTCGATAGGAAGGGGCTCGTTTTGGCAGATAACGATTCCGCCTTCCGGCTGGTTCTGGACTCGGGCGACCTAAATTACGGCGAGAAAGAAGGGGACGTGGAAAAACTTTTGGCCGATATCGAAGCACGGACACTTTTGCCTTCGGAAAAAGAAAAAATTTTAGAAAGCGTTAAATCGAAAAAAGACAATGTTATCTTGGCGGATTTTTCCGACTGGCTAACGCTCGAGGAGGTGAGAAAGAATTTTTCGGGTCTTCCGTTGAGGCTCGAGTCGTTTTCGTCGCGGGCATACCCGATCGGGGAAGCCTCGGCGCATTTGATAGGATATTTGGGAAAGCTCAAGCCGGAGGATGCCCAATCCGTTAATTTTTTCGAAATAAACAAACTTGTCGGGCGGAGCGGCGTTGAAGAAGTGTACCAGAATTACCTTTCCGGCGAAGTCGGGACCAAACTTACGGAAGTCGATTCGATGGGGGAAACTTTCTCGGAAATTATCCAGAAGCCTCCGGAGGCCGGGGACGACGTTTATTTATCTATCGACGCGGGGCTCCAGAAAAGGATTTATGACGACCTGAAGGCGGTTGCAACGGACCGCGGGTTCAAGGGAGGCGCTGCTGTCGTGATGGATGTAAACACGGGAGAGGTTTTAAGCTTGGCGAGCTTCCCGAGTTTTGACGCTACGGTTTTAACCAAGGGCGGGCCAAAAAAAGAAGTCGAAGCTATTTTAACTTCCGAAACGCGTCCGCTTTTCAACCGGGCGATCTCCGGCCTCTATTCTTCCGGTTCGATAATAAAACCGCTTTACGCCTTAGCCGCGCTTGAGGAAAAACTTATAACTCCGGAAAAAGAAATCCTTTCGACGGGCAAACTTGTCCTTCCGAACCCATTTAACCCGGATGCCCCATCCATATTTTTTGACTGGAAAGCGCACGGATACGTCGACATGCGCCGGGCCATCGCGGTTTCCTCCAACGTTTACTTTTTCACGATCGGCGGAGGGTTCGGAGACATAAAAGGTTTGGGTGTTACGAAAATGCGGGAGTGGCTCGGGAAGTTCGGCTTCGGGAAAAAGACTGACATAGATATTTTTGGCGAGCGCGAAGGATTTGTCCCGTCGCCGGAATGGAAAGAGGAGACGCAAAAAGATGACCCGATATGGCGCGTCGGGGATACTTACAACCTCGCGATCGGGCAGGGAAATTTTCAGACGACCCCGGTGCAGATGGCGGTGTTCGCGGCTTCCATCGCGAACGGAGGAAAAATTTTACAGCCCTATGTTTTGAAAGAAGTTAAAAAGGGTGACCAGATGGTGTACAAGGCCCAGACGCATGTAAAAAGCGAAGTTAAAGTCTCCGACGAAAATCTAAAAGTTATACAGGAAGGGATGAACCTCGCGACAAAAATCGGAACGGCCCAAGCTTTGGCGGGGATCAATCTCGAGGTGGGGGCTAAGACGGGAACCGCGGAGATCGGCTCGGGAAAAAAGAGCGTAAACTCTTGGTTTATAGGATATTTCCCGTATGACAAGCCCCGCATAGCGATGGCTGTTGTTTTGGAAGGCGGAAATTCGTCTAATACCGTTGGGGCCACGGCCGCGATGCGCCAAACTATCGAGTGGATAACCATCTACAGGCCAGACCTTTTAGACACTTCACAAAATTAGTAATATAGTATATAGTCAACCCCTATGGATAATAACAACCCAGAAAACGCAGAATATTTAAGCACGCAGGGTTTTTCCAAGTTGAAGGAAGAGCTCGCTTTCTTAAAAGACCAAAAGCGTAAAGAGATCGCCGAGCGCTTGGCATATGCCAAAAGCTTGGGCGACTTGTCGGAGAATGCGGAATACGCCGAGGCTAAGGAAGAACAGCAGTTGGTGGAAGGCAGGATCGCCGATATTGAAGATATCTTGGGCCGCGCAGTTTTAATTTCGAATTCAACCGTCCGCACATCTGTCGACATCGGTTCGACCGTCGTAGCGAAGAGAGAGGGAAGCGACAAAGAGGATGCTTTTTTGATTGTCGGCAGGGAAGAAGCTGACCCAACGCAAAACCGGATTTCCAACGAATCGCCCCTCGGCCACGCGCTGATTGGAAAAAAGAAGGGCGACTCCGTAACGGTTCTGACTCCTAAGGGTGAGATTCATTATCAAATTCTCGATCTTAAATAATGTCTTTTGACGAACTGCGGCAGGTTCGGGTAGAAAAATTAGAAAACCTGAAGAAGGCGGGGATAAATCCCTTCCCGGCCAAAGTTGAATTTTCCGCAACCGAAATCGCCATCGTCAAAAAAGATTTTTCCAAACACCTAAAAAGCAAAAAGGGGACGGCTATCACCGGAAGGATTATGGCCAAGCGCGAGCACGGCAACGCGATCTTTTTAGATTTATTTGATGGTTCGACTTCGCTCACCACGGGTGGCACGGAAAAACTGCAAGCCTTTATTGGCCGTGACCAAGTTGGAGAAGCATCTTTCCAGCTTTTTTCCGAAAATATAGACGTCGGGGATTTTATTGCGGTTTCCGGCAAAGCTTTTTATACAAAACGAAAAGAGCCGACGATCGAAGCCAAAGAATGGCAGATACTCGTGAAAGCATTGCGCCCGCTCCCGGAAAAGTGGCACGGCCTCCAGGACGTCGAGGAACGCTTCAGGAAGCGCTATTTGGATTTGCTGATGAATGATGAGGTGCGGAATAAATTTCAAATGCGTGCCAGCATTACATCCACTATGCGCGAGCTTTTGGACAAAGCCGGGTACATTGAGGTGGAGACGCCGGTATTACAGCCTTTGTACGGTGGAGCGCTTGCTGAGCCCTTTAAAACGCATCTGAACGCCTTAGATATTGATCTCTATCTAAAGATTGCCCCAGAGTTATACCTAAAAAGACTTCTCGTGGGAGGATTTCCAAAAGTATATGAACTTGGGAAGAGTTTCAGGAACGAGGGTATGGATGCTACCCATAATCCAGAATTTACGACAGTAGAACTGTATGAGGCGTATCGCGATGCGGAATACCTAAAAGATTTTATTGCCCAGGTTTTGTACTCACTTATAAAAAAAGTAATCAAGAAAGACTCGTTTGAATTTGCTGGAAATAAAATTAAATTTCCAAAGAAAATCCCAAGCATAACTTTTTGGGAGGTTTTGGAAAGGTACGCTCTAATAATCCAGCCGGATAAATTAAGCAGGGAGGATATGGTTATTAAAGCCAAACAGTTTGGATTAAACCCGGAACCCCAGGATTCAAAAGAAAAAATCGCGAACGAAATTTTCAGTAAAATTTGTCGGCCAAAATTGATCCAGCCAATCTATGTTGTTAATCACCCGATTGAAATTTCGCCTCTCGCTAAGAATCTTCCAAGCAACAACGGGCTCGTGGATAGGTTCCAGATGATTATTTCCGGAATTGAATTCGTGAATGGTTTCTCGGAGTTGAATGACCCAATCGAGCAACGTGCGCGTTTTGAGTTTCAGGAAGGATTGCGCGGTAAGGAAGACAAAGAGGCACATCCTCTCGACGAAGACTTTATAGAGGCTCTTGAGTATGGCATGCCTCCAGCCGCAGGCCTCGCAGTCTCAATTGACCGCTTAACGATGCTTTTCTCTGACACACACAACATCAAAGAAGTGATCCTGTTCCCTACGATGCGCCCGAAGGAATAGGGATTAGCATTCTGGGTATAACACTATTTGAGACGATCGTCCAAAATAGTGCTGTAGGTTAGTTTTTAAAATAGGCCGCGTGGCCTATTTTTATTTTGTGTAAGTTTTCCACATAGATTTACGTCTAAGTGTTTGATAGAGTGTTAAAGTGGGGTATAATGAGCAGAGAGTGGTAAGAAGTGGATAATCTTGTGGATATGTTGATAAGTCCATTTCACGTTGAAAATTAAGCCCCTTTTCTATGTTTATAGGCGAATACTTGCACAATTTGGACGCAAAGCGTCGTTTGGCTGTACCGGCTAAGTTTCGAAAGGACTTGGGAAAGCGGGCGGTAATCACTAGGGGATTGGATTCCTGTCTTTTCGTTTACCCCATCGCCGAATGGGAAAAAGTAGCTTCGAAATTGTCGGAACTTCCAACAGGCCAAAAAGATACGCGAGATTTCGTCCGATTGTTTTTAGCGGGAGCCGCGGATGTTGAGTTGGACGGCCTTGGAAGAATTTTAATACCTGATTTTTTGTCTGAGTACGCCGGATTAAAAGGGGAGGCGAGCGTGATAGGAGTTTTTAGGCGGATGGAGATTTGGAATAAGGAACGCTGGGAGAATTATAAGAAAGAGATAGAGCGCTCAACGGACAAGCTTGCAGAAAAGCTTGGGGAGATCGGAGCTTACTGAAATGCCTGAAGAAAAACACGTCCCCGTATTTTTAGAAGAAACAATCCGAGGGCTTAACTTAAAAGAGGATTCGCTTGTTGTCGACGCGACCGTAGACGGCGGAGGACACGCAAGGGCGATCCTTGAAAAGCTTGGGCCTGATGGAAAATTAATTGGATTCGATTGGGATTCCGGAATGATACGAAAGTTGCAGGAAGAAATGGGCGGGGAGCGAAGAGCAAAGTTTTTTCATTCGAACTTCTCTGAATTGGAGAAGGTGGCGAGATCACTCACCGCCGATTGGCGGAGGCCGGATGCAGTTTTATTTGACCTTGGGCTAAGTTCTTTACAAC
>Ga0209542_10006952_pt1 | contig 21768 bp, 25 predicted proteins | sample RifCSPhighO2_01_FD_184028 | JGI IMG/M metagenome (GOLD analysis project Ga0209542, IMG submission 184028) | Soil microbial communities from Rifle, Colorado - Rifle CSP2_plank highO2_0.1 (SPAdes) (version 2) | ecosystem: Environmental > Terrestrial > Deep subsurface > Rock core/Sediment ... | reverse complement strand
GCCAGGTCACCAGATAAACTTTCCCAACTGACAAATAAAAATTTTCTTACTTGCTTTGGTTTATTATTTACATCGCTTTTGCCGTTGCTATTTTGTTGTCCGTTTGTCATAAATTAAAATATTTTTTAATTATATCACCTAAGATTTTTTTTGCAAAAAAATCTTAGGCCTGTTTAAATATTCCAGACGTCGGTAGTCCGAATTTGTACTGTATTCGTAATGTTTAACCGCAGAAATCTTGAAATCATTTCGGTACGAGATTAATTTTTCACTGCACTTGGCCACATTGGGATTTTGCAGTAACATTTCGATTTACTCTTTTTTAAATATTCTGCTACTCATGTGGTTTAATGGTTAATGATAATATTACTTCATCTGCTTTCCAAAAACAAAAAGCAGATACTTTCGCGTATCCACTTTTTGGGGTCAGATCAATTGGAATTGTTTTTATTTTTAGTACCTGTCTTGCCTTGGACCTCTTTCGTCTCTTTGTTTCTTCCAGCAGTTTCGGCAGTAGATTGGCCTGTCTGGTGAAGGCTCAAACGGCATTTCTGTTATTTCAGTTCCGCAGCTTGAGCATTTCCAGTTTCCCTGAACCATCTGTCTTGGCGCAGAGTTGAAGCTGCCTCTCTTATCTTTTCTGTTTTTTGCCCAGCAGTCTCTGCAGTAAACTGAAGCTCCGCTTGAAGGCTCAAACGGAAGCTCTGTGATTTCTGCACCGCAGTCAGAGCATTTCCAGTTTCCCTGAACCATTGTTCGGGGTCCCTGGTTATTGTTTCTATTGAACATTATAATTTATAAACGAAGTGAATATGATTATAACCCCGCCCTCTATTCTAAATGTTGAATTCATATAGCTTAGAGGGCGGGGTTTTCGTTCGCTTCGCTCACTCAAATAAAACGACCTTGTTGGCCCCGCTAAGCGGTGGCTGACTCAAAGTCGCTTTAATATACATTAGAGGACTCATTGTCTAGGTTAACAATAACTTTTTTGATTTGCAATGTCAATATATACAGTTTAGCTCTAAAATAGTAAAATAACTGCATGAGAAGGATTTTTTTAACATTTTCGATTATCTTAGCGTTAGCAGCAATAATATTTGTTACTGTATCCAGTTTTTTAGCTAAAGACCCAACGGTTTCAAATGATACTATCTTACAAGTAACAAGCGGCTTGAGTATTTTTTTGCCAAAAGAAAATACGACAGTTTCTTCACCTTTGAAGATTTCAGGGATTGTCAATGGAGATGGCTGGACGGGCTTTGAGGGTCAAGTTGGTATAGTAAAACTTTTTGACGACCAGGAAAATCAGCTAGCATTGGGAATTTTGACTGCAACAAGCGACTGGATGCATTTACCAACAAATTTTGAAACAACTTTATGGTTTGATTATCCTGGAGACGGACAAGGGAAGCTTGTCTTTAAAAACGAAAATGCCAGTGGAGACCCAGAGAGAGATAAATCATTTGAGCTTCCTGTAAAACTTAGCAAAAGCTCTTCAGAAAAAACAACTGTAAAAGCTTATTTTCTAAACAGTCAGCAAGACCCGGAAGTTTCTTGCGATAAAGTTTTTCCTGTAACACGCGATGTGCCAAAAACCACGGCTGTAGCAATGGCCGCTTTAAAAGAGTTGATTAAGGGCCCGACAAATCAAGAAAAAATTGCGGGGTTTTCAACTGGCATTAATGTCGGTACGAAAGTACAAGGTCTAACTATAGAAAATGGGGTGGCAAAAGTTGATTTTAATGATGTGCTCGATAAAAACGTAGCAGGGTCTTGCAATGTTATAGCTATAAGAACTGAAATTGAAGAAACTTTAAAACAGTTTTCTTCTGTAAATAGTGTCGTAATTTCAATAAATGGTAATTCAGAAGACATTTTACAGCCGTAGCAATGATAAACTTTAAAATTCTAAAAAAATCTAAAAAAAGCAAGGCAAGATTAGGATTTATGGAGACTAGTCACGGAGTTGTCGAGACTCCGTGTTTAGTTCCTGTGGCAACTCAAGCGGTTGTGAAAACTTTAGACAGTCAAGAGGTTGTTGATACAAAATCTCAAATTTTAATTTGCAATACATTCCATTTGCACTTAAAACCGGGGCCTGTTCGCGCAAATAACGAAGGCGGAGAAAAATTTGTTGAAAAAGCCGGTGGGCTTCATGAGTTTATGAATTGGAAAAAGCCTTTGATGACCGATTCTGGGGGGTTTCAAGTTTTTTCATTAGGTTTTGGAAAAGACTTTGGCACAGGCAAAATTTTAAAAGAAAAAAAGGATATCAGAGTAAAACAGGGTAATCAGCCTAAAAGTATTAAAATTACCGAAGAAGGAGTTTTTTTTAAGTCTCCAATTGACGGGACGGAATTGTTTTTAGGGCCGAAAGAGTCAATCAGAATCCAGGAAAAATTAGGAGCTGATATTATTTTTAATTTTGATGAATGCACTTCTCCTATAGCCGATTATGAATATACAAAAAAATCTCTTGTTAAAACTCACCATTGGGCAGAAGTCTGCATAAAAGAAAAAAAGACCAAGCAATCTCTTTTTGGAATTGTGCAAGGCGGGAAATACAAAGACTTAAGGGTGGAAAGCGCAAAGTATATTGGTGGTATAGACTTTGACGGTTTTGGAATAGGCGGAGAATTTGGAGATGACAAAAAACAAATGCCCAAAATGATAAATTGGGTCATAAAAGAGTTGCCAGAAAAGAAGCCAAGACACTTGTTGGGGATAGGACATTTGGAGGACATAGAGAAGATTATAAAGCAGGGGGTGGACACATTTGACTGCACTGTCCCAACTCATTATGCAAGGCGGGGAATTGTTTTTGGCACCGAGGGGAGGATGAACTTAAACCAAGCAAAGTTTTTAAAGAAGATTGAACCATTGGACAAAGGGTGTATTTGCAAAGTTTGTTTGAATTACAGAAAAGACTATATTTGTCATTTACTCAAAGCAGGTGAGTTAACCGCTTTGAAATTGCTAACATTCCATAATCTCTATTATTTCAACAGTTTTGTTGAGGAAATCCGTAACAAGATCAAAAGGGGAGAAATTTAGTTCTGTATATTTGTTTTTTTGTGTATAATTGAAAGATAAACCATGATCAGCTTAAAGAAATTAAGAGAGCAACAGTTAATACTTAGGCAAGAAATAAAAGAGAAAACGATTGGCTATATGCTTGCGGCTTTTAGCTTTGTTGCCGGTCTTGCCTGGAACGATGCCATAAAGTCATTTATTGACCAGTTTTTTCCAAACAACAGCGGCAGCGTGATAGTTAAGCTTATTTATGCAGTCATAGTAACAATTATTATAGTGTCGGTTAGTATATACTTAGCCAGTTTGATTAGGAAAAAAGAAGAAAAGATAGTAGAAATACAAGAAAAAAGTTAGATAATTATCAATTTTCAATTATCAATTAATTCGTAAATTACTTAATTATCAATTATGCATCATTGCTGTTGAAAATTATGTCTTTAACTATTAATTGAAAATTGAAATTTGATAATTGAAAATTCAAAAGTATGGATAAAAAAATTCACACACTTCCTGATCTACCTTATGCTTACGATGCACTGGAGCCTTTCATTGATAAAGAAACAATGATAATTCACCATGATAATCATCATGCAGGATACGTTAAAAACTTGAATACGGCTCTTGAAAAATACCCTGAACTTTTTGATAAAAGTCCAGAGCAGCTTATCATTGATTTGGACGACGTTCCTGAAGATATTCGAACTGCCGTTAGAAATAATGCCGGGGGGCACGTAAACCACACAATGTTTTGGCAGATTATGATGCCTGTGGCAACGCAGAATAACGCAGAAATTAACGCGGAATTGCGCATAAAAAGCGAACCACATGGCAAGCTGGCGCAAGAAATTAACAAATATTTCGGAGGATTTCTGGATTTTAAAACAAAATTTGAAGAAATTGGCGCCAAAAGGTTTGGCAGCGGCTGGGTTTGGCTGGTAAAAGGCAAAGACGGAAAACTAGACATTGCTTCTACAGCAAACCAGGATAATCCAATGACTGACGGCTTTTTGCCGGTGATGGGAAATGATGTTTGGGAGCACGCCTATTACTTAAAATACAAAAATATGAGAGCAGACTATTTAAAAGCTTGGTGGAAAGTTCTAAATTGGGATGAGATAAGCAAAAGATTAGATGCAGAAAGGTAAGCTTTATGTGGTCTGTGATAGTATCCGTAGTCTAGAGAATATTGGGTCAATATTTAGGACGGCTGATGCAATAGGGGCTGACAAGATATATTTGTGCGGGATATCGGGGACTCCGCCAAACCATAAAATCAGTAAAACTGCGCTGGGTGCAGAAGAAACGGTTCCTTTTGAATATCACAAGCAAACATGGAGGCTTATTGATAAACTAAAGAACAAGAAAACAGAACGAGTTTATATCGTGGCTTTAGAGCAAGACAAGAGAGCTATTGATATCAGAAAATTCAAACCTAAGTTTCCAATGGCATTGATATTGGGCAACGAAGTGAAGGGAATTTCAAAAAAAAATTTGAAAAAGGCCGACAAAATAGTTTATTTGCCAATGATAGGCAAAAAAGAATCTCTTAACGTGTCAGTAGCCTTTGGAATAGCGGGTTATATTATTAAAAGCAAATGAAATGATTTCGCAAACAGATTTAACTTTTTTAAATTTTTTCTTTACGAATCCTATTTTCCAAATAGGATTCTTATTGATCACCGTTTGGGGTTTAGCTTGGAAAGGAGTTGCCCTTTGGAAATCAGCTAGAAACGGGCAGAGAAATTGGTTTATCGCCATGTTGGTTGTAAATACATTTGGAATTTTAGAGATTGTGTATGTATTCTACTTCCAAAAGAATAAAAGTGAAGAAAAAGTTGCAAATTAAGCTAAAAGTTGACAAAAAAGCTTGACCGCCCAGGCGGCTTAAGCTAAAATAGCTTAATTGGATAATTTTCCCGTATAATACGGGCATAAGGTCGAAAATATATTTAGAATTTAGAATTATGTAGATTGAGTTTAGAATAGAATAAAGAATATAGAATAACGCTAAATTCAATAGGTCTAGAGTATTCAATATCAATTTTTACTACTAGCTACTAAATTCAAGATTCTTTTCAAATTATGGCAGAAGCATATTGCGTAAAATGCAAGGCGAAAAGAAATATGAAAGACCCAAAGGAGGTCAATATGAAAGGTAAAGGAGGGAAGACTAGGATGGCAATGACGGGAACTTGCGAAAAATGCGGTACAAAAATGTTTCGTATAATGGGAATGAAAAAATAGTAAATAGCGACTCCAATCTGCAAATGACACCCGAATTTACGAATATTAGTAAATTAGTGTGTAATTTGTAATTAGTGTCGCCCTATAATCAAATGGCAAGAAAAATAAATCCGGCTTTGTTAAAGCCAATGAAACTTTCTTCAGAATTGGAAGAAGTGGTCGGAAAAGGGCCAATGCCACGCTCTCAAGTGGTAAAGAAGCTTTGGGAGTATATCAAGAAAAATAATCTTCAGGATCCAGAAAACAAAAGAAATATCAATGCTGACGATAAGCTAAAAGTTGTTTTTGGAGGAAAGGGGACAGTCAATATGTTTGAGATGACAAAGTTAGTTTCAAAACACCTTTCATAAATTTGCTGAAAGACGCGTAAATTTGAGCAGAAATTGCACAGAATAAAAAAAGTTGGACGCTCTCCGAGAGCGTCCAACTTTTGTAATTGCCCTTTGCAAAAAGTCTGAAAATCTGATAACATTCTTTCATAACAACTAATATTTAACAATTAACAATTGACATTTAGCATTTAACATAACGGCGATGACGTATGTTGCATGTTTCATGTTCTGTGTTTCATGAAGAACGAAAAAACAAAAGAATTGTTGGGCGAGAAAACAGTAATGCTTGTAAAACCAGATGGAGTAAAAAGAGGGCTTATTGGGGAATGTATTAAACGGGTTGAGCAAAGAGGTTTGAAACTAATCGGGCTAAAAATGGTTATTGTATCAAAAGAACATGCGAGAGCTCATTACCCAGGAACCGATGCATGGTTAATCGGCATGGGTAATAAAACGCTTGAAACTTACGCAAAGTATAACAAGGATCCCATGCAAGAGCTTGGGACTAATGATCCTTTAAAAATTGGGAATATGATATATGACTGGAATGTCGAATTATTTACATCGGGTCCCGTGGTTGCAATGCTAATTTCTGGAATTCATGCAATTGATATGGTGCGCAAGATTGTAGGCAAAACAATCCCGGCTTTTGCTGAAATGGGAACTATTAGGGGGGACTATTCAGTTGATTCGCCAGCTTTAGCTAATGAAGGCAAACGCGCAATTCGTAATATTGTACACGCTTCCGGAGATCCGGTAGAGTCAACTCACGAGGTCAAACACTGGTTTACTGAAAAAGAAATCCACGACTACTCAAGATCAGAGGAGGATGTAATGTTTTAATCCACAGTTGACAAGGGTTCCATAAGAGTTAAAATAAAAGTAGCTCTGCGGTTCCAAAATATTCTATATTAGCTTATTATAGGGAATCCAATATTTGTTCTGGCTTTGGTCAAGGACTTGAGGATACCCACTTAGATTCTTATAGAAATCTAACGGAGTCCAGAGCAAAGAAAAATGCCTTACATGGGCGTTTTTCTTTGCATAAAAGCTAATACTTATCCACATCTATTGACTTCTATTGTTTGATTTATTTTTGTATAATAAGCAAACATATTAATAAACTAAATTATCGCGAAATTGAAAAACTTTAAGTTGTTAGCTTTACAAAGTTTGAAAGTATTTTTTTTAGTTGTCGTAATTGCTATTACCCTAGGCACGGTAAGTTGGGCAGCTGATCCTGGTGGTTATACCTCAAACGTTGTGTCGATTCAAATAGTACAGAATTCTGCAACTCAGCTTATAATTAACGTAAATACAAACGGACCAGATGATACGTTTTTGTATAATGTTGCGGGGCCCTCAAATTCAGTACAGACAGTCTCTACTTTAAGTGGCAGGGGTTCTGCGTCGATAATTAATGCAATACCGGGAAGTTATTCAATAGAGCAGCAGCTAAATAATCCCTGGAAAATTGATTCTGCATCGTGCTCTATTTCTGGCGGGGCCACAACCGGAAGCTTTTCGGGCAACTCAATAACTAGTATAACTGTTAGTGAAAATCAAACGACTACGTGTGCTTTTAGTGTATCAAGTGGAGGGAAGGTTATTGGATTGCCTCCTGATTTGCCCCCAATTGGTATTGATTTAATTATCGGTAACTTGGTGAAACTGCCTAATTTGATATTACAGAAAACAGGATTGGTTGGTCAAACGATAAAAGAAGTTCTTGAAACTCCCGTGGGCTCGGCAACTACTACGGTTATTGCCTCTACGGGAGTTGTTATGGCAGTGGGAGCGGTTACCGTGAGTGGAACAGTGTTTATTCCTTCTTTAGCTGATATTTTTTTGAGCGTTATCAGATTTTGGGGACTTTTGTTAAGCGGCTTGGGAATTAAAAAGAAAGCCAAGAGATGGGGGAGTGTATACGACTCTGTAACAAAACAGCCGTTAGACCCTGCTAATGTGGTCTTAACAGATTTGAATGGCAAGATGGTCTCTCAGGCAATTACCGATCTTGATGGTAGGTACGGATTCTTAGTCCCGCCGGGAACATATAAGTTAATGGCTCACAAAACTAATTACTATTTCCCTTCAAAGCAACTTGCCCAAAAAGAACAGGATGAAGTGTATAATAACTTATACTTTGGAGAGACAATAGAGGTTAAAAAAACAGGAGAGGTTATTGCAAAAAATATTCCAATGGATCCTATTAAGTTTGACTGGAATGAATTTGCCAAAAGAGACAAACGATTCATGAAGTTCTATTCAGGCAAAGATCTGGTTATGGCAAAACTGGCAACCTTCTTTTTCAGCATAGGTTTTGTGGTTGCTATCATGTCTTACCTTTTTGCTCCGCGTCCATTCAACATATTAATATTCATTACATACATAGCTCTTTTGCTTTTGAGAATACTGGGATTAAAGCCAAAATCTTTAGGACACTTAAAAGAGAAGATCACGGGAGATCCTTTATCTTTTGCTCTTATTCGTATCATGCTTCCTGTGACTAATACAGAAATTAGTCATAAGATATCAGATAAATATGGCAGATATTACTGCCTTGTTCCAAAGGGCAAGTACTACGTTAAAATTGAAAAAAAGAACAGAGACGGGTCGTACACTCTTGTTTATACCTCAGGAGTAGTTGATGCTTCAAAGACAGGCCTCATAAAAGAAAGTTTTATAGTGTAATAACTCAAAGTTAATCATTATATAAATGAAAGCAGATGAAAATCAAAAAAGAGATTTTGTTGCCCTTGCTGTTCACAAGCTTAAAACTCCAATATCTTCAATAAAGCTTTCGTTGGAAATGTTGCTAGAGGGGGATTTTGGTGAGTTAAGCCTGGAAGAGAGAAAAGTTATTGAAAGAATACATCAAAGAAATGAAGTTTTAATTTACCTGGTAAATGATTTACTTAATTTGGCTCAAATTGGCAATAAGTATCCGCTAAGTCTAGTGCCTGTAAATTTTAAAAGATTGGTTAAACTAGTAATAAATACAGACGAGGAAGAGATGCAGAAAAAGGCAATTAGTATCAGATTTGAGGATAAGGCAGTAATATCTGATGTTATCGCAGACAAAGAAAAAATGTTTCTTGCAGTCCAGAATATTTTTGACAATGCCGTAAAATACAGTAACGTAGGAGGGGAAATAATAGTTGTTTTAGAAAGTGATACAGAAAGCATAAGGTTAAAAATACAGGATTTTGGCATAGGTATTATAGACTCAGATAAAGAAAAGCTTTTTACAGAATTCTTTCGCGGGAAAAACGCCAAAGAGGCGCAGTTAATGGGATCGGGCCTCGGACTTTTTATAGCAAAAGATATAATAGAAAAGCACGGCGGCAGAATTTGGTTTGAATCCAAAGAAGGTAGAGGAACTACTTTTTTTGTAGTAATTCCCATTAACGGGGAGCTAAGGCAAAAGTAATTGCATTTTTATAAAGTAAGTATTATAATCTTAACATGTCTAAAAAAAATATTTTAATTGTAGAAGATGACCAGTTTTTTAGGGAATTGCTGACCAAGAAACTTTCCTCTGAAGGATTCACGATGCTGGAAGCGGCAAACGGAGAAAGTGGTGTTGAAATGATAAAAGAAAAGAAGCCAGATTTAATTTTGCTTGATTTACTTTTGCCAGGCATTGATGGCTTTGAGGTTTTGTCAAAAGTGAAGGCTGACTCTAATACATCTAATATTCCGGTAATTATTTTATCAAATTTGGGCCAGCAAGAAGACATTGAAAGAGGGTTGAAGCTTGGAGCAGCAGATTATCTGATAAAGTCACAGTTTGACATAGACAGCATTGTTGAAAAAGTCAGAAGCACTATAAAATAGTGAGTAGTTGGTAGAGGGTAGTGAGTAGTAAATGGCTAAGGAACGTAAGAATCCAAGGACTTAGGAACACAAGAACTAAAGAACATAAAAATATAAAAAAAGAAGCCGTTCACCTAATTGGCGAGACGGCTTTTGAGTTATCTCATGTCTTCTCAAGGTATTGTTTTCCATGACCGTAGTCGGTTCTGACTGGAATATTACGAGAACATGGTCCTCTTTTCTTGCATTCTTCTTCAGTCAAAACTTCCATGTCTACATTGACTAGAGATACGACCGCAGGAACACCAAGTTTTTCTGCAGTAACTTTACCGCGGTTGCATAAGGCGGCGACTATAATTACTTTGCCTCCGCATTGTTCAACAGCCCAGGCTGATTCTGCGGCAGATCCTCCTGTGTTAAGAACATCCTCAATGAGAGTGATTTTTTTACCTTTTATTAGCTTGTCATATCCGCGCCGCAAAATGAAAGATGGTTCGCCATCCTTGGCTTCATGATTTTTTTCAATTGGGCAGAATCGTGCCGAAGCGTCGTAGTGTTTGATGTAATCCAGGTATACGCCGAAAGCAAAAAGTGATCCCCAGAGTTCTGGACCACAAATTATTTCCGGACGAAAATTGAATATTTCTTCACAAAGACCATGGACCATTTCTTCGGCCTGTGGGTAAGTGCCAAATAGGTCCTTGGCAACATAGTCTTCGCCATGTCCGCCCTTGCTATAAACAAAGTGACTGCCTTTGAAAATAGCACCAAGTTTACCGAACAAATCCAAATAATATGATTCACTTTTCATGGGAAGCTAATCCTTTCTAGTTTTTAGATGGGGGAGATTTCTTGTTCAATTGCATCAAGGGCTGACTTAGGGTCTTGAGCTTGTGTGATTTGTCTTCCAATGACAAGATGTGTAGCACCCGCCTTAATAGTGGCGGCTGGTGTGTCGAAACGCTTTTGGTCATTTGTATTCGTGCCCACAGAACGAATTCCAGGCACAACGAACTTGAGTCCTAGATTGCGTAAGTCTGAGTGATCCGAGAGTTGCTTGACTTCGTGGGGTGAGCATACGATACCTTGTACTCCGGCATCTTTTGCCATTAAGGCAAGTTGAAGTGCCATTATAGAAGGTATTTCTCCATAAATTTTTTGACACTCCTTTTCTGATAAAGATGTCAAAATGGTTATAGCGTAAATTTCAACCCCTTTTGTAGAAGCAACTTCCACCGCTGCTTTCATCATCTCGGTGCCACCAGAAGCGTGTACTGTAATTATATTTGCACCGGCTGAAATCAGAGCTCTTGTTCTGTTTTCCACAGTTTTGGGAATATCATGGAGTTTGGCGTCAACCCAGACCCGTTCTGCGCCATCCGATCGAAGTCTTGATACAACAACAGATCCTCCTTTGTCATACAAGTCATGAATTTTGATAGCATACATCCTTGTACCGACTTTAGATACAAGACTCAAACATTGTGCAATATTGAGTCCATCAGCTGCTGCGATTAGTTTTTGCATGAAAAACTTCCTTCCTCTGATTGTGAAAGTACAACTGTAGCCTAAAGGCTGCGGTTGCGGCCTTTCGGTTTAGAGTTATGTTATATGATTTTTGAAATTAATCAATGCAAAAAACGCTCATTTTGAGCGTTTTTTTGTTTATGTTTGCTTTATTCGGGGCGCTGGGAGTTGAACCCAGGTCACACGACCCCCAGCCGTGCATAATGGCCGTTATACGACGCCCCGCTTCTTTATTATACTCTAGAAGTGGCCTTTATACATTTTGTGCACGCTAAGACTCTTTTGCCGTTTGGCAGGCGAGTCATCTGGAGATTAGGATATCTTCTTTTCTTTTTAGTAGGATTATATTTTCCTCTAAGCTTTACAAGATATCCGCCCATTTCTGATTTTTTACCGCAAATTGTGCAAATTTTTGTTGCCATATTAGTATTGTAATTAATATCAAAAAATATCTACAAGTATCAATTAATATCAGATATTTACTGATACCTGCCCATTTTACTTGCGATATGCAGATATTTCATTTTACTTTTCAATAATAACCCACCTTTATCTTTTTTACAATACCTGTTATATTGAAGTAATTAAAAATGCAAACCTCAAATCTCAAAATGATAATTTAAAATTCAAAATAAGTTCCACAGAACGGAATACCTAATTTTTATTTTTAAGATTTGAATTTTAAAATTGAGCGAAGCGATTATGGATTTAATAATCACAATTTTTTCATTGATTGTCTTGCTGTTCTCGGTTGTCATACACGAGCTGGCTCACGGCAGTGTGGCTTACTCTTTGGGTGATCCTACGGCAAAGTATGCGGGAAGACTTACTTTAAACCCGATAAAGCACTTGGATCTTTTTGGTTCAATTATTTTGCCCCTGATATTATTTCTGTTGCCGGGAGGGATTATTTTTGGCTGGGCAAAACCTGTGCCAATAAACCCATATAACTTGCGAGACCAGAAATGGGGTTCTTTAAAAGTGGCAATAGCCGGACCTATTTCAAATTTTGCCTTAGCTTTGTTTTTTGGCTTAATAATTCGACTTGTGCCATATAGTATTTTTACGGCAAATCCCGGACTTCTTTTGGTATTCACATTTATTGTCCAAATAAACATAATTTTAGCGATTTTTAATTTAATTCCTATTCCTCCTTTAGATGGCCATTGGATACTTTTTTCTTTAATAGGAGACAGGTTTGTGCAATTGAAAGTATTTTTGCAGCAGTACGGATTTTTCATTTTAATAATACTTATATTTTTTGGAGGACTGACTGGCATGTACAGCATAGTGATATCTATTTTCCATTTGATTACTGGAATATAAGTGGTGTTAAAATATTGACTTAATTTTAAACATTTGCTAAACTCAACATTGTTTAAGCGCTAGTCGCTTGTTTTAATTTAAAATGCAAATATCAAAGTGCAAAATGATAATTTAAAATTCAAAATAAGTTCCGCAAAGCGGATTACCAAAATTTTGACTTTTGAATTTTGACTTTTGAACTTGAGCGAAACGAACTTGCCTACAATAAGACAACTAATTAAAAAACCCAGAAAAAAGTCTAAAGGACGCAATAGGAATGTAGCCTTGCGGTCTGGTTTTAATACGCTAAGAAACAGGCCAACAAGGTTTCACTCTCCGTTTAAAAGGGGGGTATGTGTTAAAGTTTTCACGCAAACCCCAAGAAAGCCAAACTCTGCTTTAAGAAAAGTAGCCAGAGTCAAGCTTTCAAACGGAATGGAGGTTACCGCCTACATCCCAGGAGAAGGCCACAATCTTCAAGAACACTCTGTTGTATTAATTAGAGGAGGCAGGGTAAAGGACTTAGGAGGAGTAAGATATCACGTAGTGAGAGGAGTTTTAGATACAGCTGGCGTTGAAAACAGAAAGAGGGGAAGAAGCAAATACGGAGCAAAGCGGCCAAAAACACAAGAGTAAAGAAGTCAATATCAATAAATATCTGCAATACAAAAATATCATGATATTTCTAGATATTAGCTCTGTGATATTAATAGATATTAATTGAAAGATAGTAAATATTTCATGAGACGAGCATATAAAAAACACAAAGTTTCCCCAGATATGGTTTATCAGGATGTTCAAGTTGGGCAGCTTATAAACAAAGTAATGAAGAACGGAAAGAAAACCGTTGCAAGACAAATTGTCTATGGGTCTTTTGATTTTATAAAACAAAAATCCCAAAAAGAACCTTTAGAAGTTTTTAAAAAAGCAATGGAAAATGTTTCCCCTCTTTTGGAGGTAAAGCCAAAAAGAATTGGAGGAGCCACTTATCAGGTTCCAATGGAAGTAAGGCAAGAAAGAAAAACAGCTTTGGCAATGAGGTGGATTTTGGATGCCGCCCGAAGTAAGAAAGGAAAAGCGATGGCCGAGAAACTGGGAGACGAGATTTTGTCAGCTTCAAACAACGAAGGAGCAGCTATTAAAAAGAAGGCAGACACGCACAGAATGGCTGAAGCCAATAAGGCGTTTGCTCATTTTGCTAGGTCACGATAGAATTTTGTATACTGTATTCTGGAGCTGGAATAGAATATTGAATTTTGAATAAAAAAAGAGCGCCGTACTTAATTTCGGGCGCCATCGCTTATTAGATTTCTGATCCGCAATCAGGACAGTAGTTTATATTTGATTTTTCCTTAAGTTTGTCGTGTGGTACTGGACATGGTGGCGGTTCGGGAGATTTCCCTGTCATCATAAATATTATGTGTTTTAGATCATCAAGAACTTCCTCGTCTGGTGACGGACGACGGTATGGCTTATATCGACACCACGGACAAAAACGGAAGTCCCAAGGAACCTTTTTTCCACACTGACATTTACGAAGCACTACTTCTTTTTTTATCTTATGCATGCCGTGACTCCTGTGAAAAGTGAATGAACTTGTTGGATGATAATAATACTTTAAAAGTTTGTCAACATCTTTAAAGTATAGTCATTATTTAGAATAATCAACCTTCGGGATGCCCTGAAGGTCAAGAGGTTAATTAGTATAATTAGAATAATTTAAATATGAATCGTTCTCATCCTCTAGAAAAATTACGAAACTTTGGAATTATAGCCCACATTGATGCGGGTAAGACAACTGTGTCAGAGCGTCTTTTGTTTTATACCGGGGTTTCACACAAAATAGGAGAAGTTCACGAAGGAGAAACTGTTATGGATTGGATGGAACAGGAAAGAGAAAGAGGGATTACTATTACAGCGGCGGCCATTACAATGCAATGGAAGGGCATTCAAATGAACTTGATTGACACCCCGGGACACATTGACTTTACTGCCGAGGTGCAAAGATCTTTGAGAGTTCTTGATGGCGCTTGTGTTGTTTTTGACGGGGTGGCTGGCGTTGAACCTCAATCAGAAACAGTTTGGAGGCAGGCAGATAAATACGGAACACCAAGAATTTGCTTTATCAATAAATTAGACAGAATGGGGGCTAGTTTTGAAAAGTCCTACCAGTCAATTTTAGATAAGCTTACAAAAAATGCAGTGGCAATGAATATTCCAGTTGGCGAGGAAGAAAATCTTTCAGCTGTTATTGATTTACTTAAAATGAAGGCTATTTATTTTGAAGGACAAAAAGGAGAAAAAGTTGAAGAAAAAGAAATTCCAGATGAATATGTGGGAAAGGCAAGACAATGGAGAGAGAAAATGGTTGATAGAATTGCAGGAGAAGACGATGCGCTAACCAATAAACTGCTTGGCGGAGAAGAAATTTCAAATGAAGAACTCATGGCTGCTCTAAGAAAAGCCACACTTTTGTTTAAATTAGTGCCTGTATTTTGCGGGTCAGCCTTAAAAAATAAAGGCACACAATTAATTTTAGATGCAGTTATTGATTATTTACCAAGTCCTCTGGATATTGGTTCTGTTAAGGGAACCGATCCTAAAACCGGAGCAGAAATTGAAAGAAAGTTTTCAGACCAAGAGCCCTTTGCAGCTTTAGTATTTAAAGTTGCAACAGACCCTTATGTTGGAACGTTAACTTTCTTTAGGGTTTATTCTGGGGTTTTAAACAAGGGAAGCTATGTTTTAAATTCTGTAACCGGAGAGCAAGAAAGAATTGCAAGAATTTTGAGAATGAAATCAAACGACAGAGAGGAGCTGGACGTAATTTACGCAGGAGAAATTGGGGCAACTGTTGGATTAAAAGACACTATCACGGGGCACACTTTGTGCGACAAAGACAAGCCAATTATTTTAGAGAAAATTTCATTCCCAGAGCCCGTAATTTCAATGCGCGTTGAGCCAAAAACAAAGGCAGACCAGGAAAAACTTATTATGTCTATTAGAAAGTTGACTCAAGAAGACCCGACTTTTAGAATTAAAGAAGATATTGAAACAGGTGAGACTATTATTTCAGGAATGGGAGAATTGCACTTAGATATTATTCAAGACAGATTAAAAAGAGAATTTCATGTTGATGCAAACTTCGGTAAACCGCAAGTTGCATACAGAGAAACTATTACAGCAGACTCTCAAGCCGAACAAAAATACGTAAGGCAATCGGGAGGAAAAGGACAGTACGGACACGTAAAAATTCGCTTGGCGCCCAGAGAAAGGGGAGCAGGTTTTGAGTTTGTTGACGAAATTAAAGGAGGAGCCATTCCAAAAGAATTTATCAAGCCTACTGAAAAGGGTATTATTGAAGCTTTAGATAAAGGAATTGTGGCCGGATACCCAATGGTTGACGTGCAAGTTACTTTGTATGATGGAAGTTTCCACGAAGTTGACTCTTCTGAATTTGCCTTTAAGATAGCAGGTTCCATGGCTCTGCAGGACGGCGCAAAGAAAGCAAAACCTGTTATTTTAGAGCCCATTATGAAGACAGAAGTTGTTACTCCAGAGGATTTCTTTGGATCAGTCATCTCTGACTTGTCTTCAAGAAGGGGAAAAATTGAAGAAACAAAAGAAAGGGTAGGAATGAAAGTTTTAGATGCATTGGTTCCCTTGAGCGAAATGTTTGGTTATGCCACGGCTTTAAGAAGTTTAACTGAAGGTCGAGCGTCTTTTACAATGCAATTTGACAGATACGAGCCAGTGCCAAGCAATATAGCCCAGGAAATTATAGAGGGAAAGAGGAAATAGAATTCTGTATTCTGTATCTTGGAGCTAGAATAGAATTTTGAATCAATTTTGAATGATTGAATTTTGAAAATTTGGTAAGAAAAAAGCCCACACAAAATTTTCTTTGTGTGAGCCATGCGTCGAACTGGGTTGTTAGCGAGTAACATTGGCATCAGTAATGATTTTATGTGTCAAAGCTTCAACTTCTTTGAGGGCGGTAATTCTCTCCTAGTTGCCACTACGAGTTTCAGCAATTTTTTCTTGTACAAGCTGAAGGATTCGTTTAGCTGCATCATCTGCTCCTATGCGCCATCCATGTTGACGGGCACGAATACAGGTAAGCTTACCCACGTTAATTCTCTAATTGGGCGATGAAAAGGTGCGGGTCCTGAACGACTATAAAAATAGTACTTTGAAATATTCAATTTGTCAAATTTGACTGTATGTATATTAGCATAGAGTTTTTACATTTTTGCATGCTGCAACTTGCGTGTAATAGAAAAACTCTGGACAAATATACAATTTGACAATGTTTCTGTTGCTGATAGAATGAAAATATAAATGTTGTAAAATGTGTAATGTGTAAATGTGTAAAGGATATGTAAAGATTTTGGATTTCCAACCATAGTTTTTAGAAAAAAGCTTAAAGAAACTAAAAATATGACAGACGATAAGGACATAAAAAAAATAATTGAAGCAATGAGAGAGGTTTTTCCCACGGCTAAAATGATAAGCGATAGTTTTGACGGAGTGGCCACAAAGGAGCAGGTAGAAAAGATAGATTCTAGGCTCGCAAAAGTTGAATCTAAGCTTAATAGTGTTTTAAGTGAAGAGATAGAAAGTTTAAAACAGCCAGTTAGAGTACTTGAAGATTCTTTAGAAATATAAAATAGTGTTGACTTATTTTAGGTAATATAATAATATTAAAAACGTTAAAATAATTTAGCGACTCCAATCTACGAATGACACCCTAATTTACGAATGATACGAATAAAATGATATTCGTACATTCGGGTGCGATTAGTAATTAGTGTCGCTTTAGAAAAATGTCAGAAAAATTTGAGAGGTCTAAGCCTCACGTAAACATCGGTTCTATTGGTCACGTTGACCACGGAAAAACCACATTATCAGCGGCTGTTATGCACGTATCTAAACTACGTGGCTTTAAGTCGTCAGATAAAAACGTAGACCAAATTGACGCTTCTCCTGAAGAGAAGGCAAGAGGGGTTACTATTTCTATTACTCACTTGGAATTTGAAACTGATAAGAGACACTATGCTTGGATTGACTGTCCCGGACACGCTGACTACATTAAAAACATGATTACGGGCGCCGCCCAAATGGACGGAGGGGTTTTGTTGGTATCAGCTCCGGACGGACCTATGCCTCAGACAAAAGAACACATTCTTTTGGCAAGGCAAGTTGGTTTGCCATCACTTTTGGTTTTCATGAACAAGACAGACATGGTTGATGATCCTGAAATCTTAGATTTAGTTGAATCAGAGGTTAGGGAGCTATTGAAGAAATACAGCTTCCCTGGAGATACTACTCCAATTATCAGGGGATCAGCTTTGAAGGCTTTAGAGGCAAAATCAGTTGATGATGCAACCGCAAAGCCAATTATTGAATTATTAGATGCTTGCGACAGTTTTATTCCTGAACCCGTTAGAGAATTAGATAAGCCTTTTGCAATGGCTATTGAAGACGTATTTTCAATTGAGGGAAGAGGAACTGTTGCCACAGGAAGAATTGAAAGAGGAGTTATTAAGCAAAACGACGAAATTGAAATTATTGGAATTAGGCCAACTCAGAAAACGGTTGTTGTTTCAGTTGAAATGTTCCAAAAGTCCCTAGATCAAGGGCAAGCCGGAGACAACGTTGGAATTTTGCTAAGAGGACTAAAGAAAGAAGACATTGAAAGAGGACAAGTTTTAGCAAAACCCGGATCAATTACTCCTCATACTGAGTTTGACGCAGAAGTTTACGTTTTAAGCAAAGATGAAGGAGGAAGACACACTCCATTTTTTACAGGATACAAGCCACAGCTATATATCAGAACTTCTGATATTACAGGAGACGTTACTTTGCCAGAAGGCACAGAAATGGTTATGCCTGGAGACACCGTAAACTTGAAAGTAAAGCTTATTGTGCCTGTTGCTTTGGAAGAAAAGCAGAAATTCGCCATTAGAGAAGGTGGAAAGACAGTTGGAGCAGGAGTTGTTACCAAGATAATCAAATAACACAAAATGTCAGCTCTTAAAAAAACACCTATAACAAAAAAGAAGGCCGCAGATTCAAAGAGCGAGGCCGCAATGCCTCAGATCGCAAAGCTAAGGATAAAACTTAAGGCTTATGACCACAAAATCATAGACAGTTCTGTAAAGCAGATAATTGAAATTGCAAACAGATATGGAGCTGAAGTTGTAGGACCCATCCCTCTTCCAACAGAAATACTAAAGTATACTGTAAACCGCTCAACATTTGTGCACAAAAACGCAAGAGAGCAGTTTGAGATGAGGGTTCACAAGAGAATAATTGACATACTAAACCCAAACCAAGATATTATTGAAGCGCTAAGAGATCTGAACTTGCCGTCTGGAGTAGATATATCCATTAAAATATAAAAACTCTTGCATAATTTATATAATTATGCTAGGGTATTAAAATAGAAATTAACAACGATTAACTTTTCCATGACAATTTTTAAATAAAAAGTCATAGAATAACAACGTTGCCGTCAAGAAATTGGGCAACCGCCCAATTTTTTGTTTAATTAAAAAAAAGTGAAATTCATTATAGGTAAAAAACTAGAAATGTCCCAAATGTTTGATGAAAAGGGAAATATTACCCCGGTTACTTTAATTACAGCCGGTCCTTGCGTTGTTTTGCAAAAAAAAACTAAAGGAAAAGAGGGTTATGACGCCCTTCAGGTTGGATATATAAAACTTGAAAAGAAAAGCAAAATTAAGAAAACAATGAAAGGGAAAGAGTATAGGTACATTCGTGAATTTTCAATTAGCAATGATCAATTTTCAAAAGATGTGGGAGATGAATTAGGTGTGGAAAATTTTACTGAAGGAGACAAGGTTACCATAATTGGAATTTCAAAAGGAAAAGGATTTCAAGGAGGAGTAAAAAGGCATGGTTTTTCAGGGAGAAACAGCAGCCACGGAGCAAAGCATGAGTCTAGAACAATTGGATCAGTTGGAAGGCGTTTTCCCCAGCACGTTCAGAAAGGAAGAAAAATGCCTGGCAGAATGGGATATGAAAGGGTTACCGTAAAAAATTTGAAAATCGCAAAAATTGATAAGGAAAACAATATTATTGCAATAAAGGGAGCTGTGCCGGGACACAGAGGAACACTGCTTCAAATTCAAGGATAGCCTTGAATTTGAAGAATTTTCAATTATCAATTTTCAAAAACGATTGTAAATTTAAAAAAAGAGCGCCTCATCTTGAAATACCAAGACCTGGCGCAGTGATTTAAAGTTTATCTCCACAGGTTGGGCAAAATACGTATTACATTGTTGCTATAAAATATTAATTTGTGGAATTTGTCAATCATGGCGTTAAATTTACGAACAAATTTCGCGCCAAGGCGGACAAGTTTGAAAATTAATAAATTGGTATTTGATTAGAAATTAGAATAATTATAAATTAGAAATTTGAGGATATGAAGTATCCAGTCTACAATCAAGAAGGAAAGGAAGCAGGAGAGATGACTTTGCCGAAAGAAATATTTGAAGTTCAAATGAACTCTGATTTGGTGCACCAGGTTTTTGTTTCTCAGAATTCAAATATGAGGCAAAATTCAGCCCATACTAAAAACCGCGGAGAAGTAAGGGGAGGAGGCAGAAAGCCTTGGAGGCAGAAAGGAACAGGAAGAGCAAGGCATGGATCAACACGATCACCCATTTGGGTTGGAGGAGGAGTTTCAGGAGGACCAAGAAACGAGAGAAACTATATCAGAGAAATTCCAAAGAAAATGAAGAAAAAGGCCCTGTTTATGGTGCTTTCAGAAAAGGCAAAAAACAACTTATTGGTTGTTTTAGACAAGCTTGAGATGGCTGACTCAAAAACAAAAGCAATGGCCAGTTTAATAAAGAAATTACCAGCCGGCGAGACAAGCAGATTAGTTTTGTATTCAGACGGAGCAAACAAGGTTTTTTTGGCCACAAGAAACATTAAAAAAACAGGCGTGAGTCAAGCAAGGAATTTAAATATTACAGATTTATTAAAGTACAAGTATCTTTTACTTGATAAAGACAGCATTAAAGAAATAGAGCAAACTTTTACTAAAAGCAAATAACATTTAACCATTGACATTTGACAATTGACCAACGAAGGCATAAAAGTCAAATGTTAATTGTTAAATGTCAAATGTAAGTATTATGGCACTGCTAGATTTTTTAAACAGAAAAAAGGAAGTTGAAAAGGCAAAGAAAAAAAGTTCTTCGCAGGATTTGAATGTGCAAAAAAATAAAGAACTAAAGGGCGAAAAAACGAAAGAACAAAAAGAGATAAAGCCGTCGCTAGGAAAATCAATAAAGCAAAAGAACTTTTCATACGAAGTTATAAAAGAACCCCATGTTTCAGAAAAATCAACAGTTTTAAATCAAAGCAACAAATACGTTTTTAAAGTTTACAGCACGGCCAATAAGCCAGAAGTAAAAAAATCAGTTGAGGGAATTTACGGAGTAGATGTTTTGGATGTAAATATCATTAAAATACCAAAAAAGAAAAGAAGAATTGGCAGAACGGAAGGATTTAGAAAATGTTTTGTAAAAGCAGTGGTTACTATCAAGGAAGGGCAGAAAATAGACATATTCTAACAATTAACATTTAACATTTGACAATCGACAACGCTTTGAAAGATTCGTTAAGTCAAATGTCAAATGTCACAGGTCAAAGGTTATTATGAAGACATATAAGCCAACAACTCCATCAAGAAGAGGAATGTCAGGGATTGACTTTTCTAAGCTTTCAAAAAAGAAGCCGGAAAAGAAGCTTTTGAAATACTTGAGAAGGAGTGTTGGCAGATCGAAGGCTTCAGGAAGAATTACAACAAGGCACAAGGGAGGTGGAGTAAAAAAACTTTACAGAATTATTGAATTTGCCCAGACAAAGATGAATGCTCCTGCAAAAGTAATTGCTCTAGAATACGATCCAAATAGAACAGCCTTTATTGCATTGATTGAATACCCTTCGGCATCCCTCGGCTCCGTTCAGGACAAGAGCTCAGGGCAAGTGTCAGAAAGGCAATATATTATTGCATCGCAAGATTTGAAGGTTGGAGATGAAATTGTATTTGCAGAACAGGCTCCATTAAAGCCCTCAAATAGATTAAGGTTAAAAAATATTCCAGTGGGAACAAACGTTTATAATGTTGAGTTAATGCCGGGTCAAGGCGGAAAAATGATACGCTCAGCCGGTTCCTCAGCTCAAGTTTTAGCCCAAGAACACGGATACACAAACCTAAAGATGCCTTCAACTGAAGTAAGAAGAGTATCTGGAGAGTGTTTTGCTTCTGTTGGAATGGTTTCAAACCCAGAAAACAGGTTTTACACAGTTGGAAAAGCAGGAAAATCAAGATTAAAGGGAAGAAGGCCGCACGTCAGGGGATCTGCAATGAATCCCGTAGACCATCCTCACGGCGGAGGAGAAGGCAGACAGCCTATTGGACTAAAACATCCAAAGACACCATGGGGAAGGCCAGCATTAGGTG
>Ga0209542_10006951_pt1 | contig 21771 bp, 19 predicted proteins | sample RifCSPhighO2_01_FD_184028 | JGI IMG/M metagenome (GOLD analysis project Ga0209542, IMG submission 184028) | Soil microbial communities from Rifle, Colorado - Rifle CSP2_plank highO2_0.1 (SPAdes) (version 2) | ecosystem: Environmental > Terrestrial > Deep subsurface > Rock core/Sediment ... | reverse complement strand
AGAACCTAACTTTTGTTACTATGAGGTTGTATTCGGGAATGATAGTTTTCATAGAAACAGCTCCGCAAGGGAGCTGTTTCTATTTTATATGAAAATGAGAGAAAAAGGGAGTTTCGTAATTCAAAGTACTACAGTACGTCGCCCACAACTGACCCGCGCGGTCCTGCGTCGGGTTCATACCGCACGGCGCGTGGTGGCGATTGGTACCAAAACGCGCGGAACTGCCGGACGGCGGCACGCATCAATAACGGGTCCCCGACTATCAATTACATCAATGTCGGGTTTCGCTCTGTCCTCCCGTTCTATCTTCCTGATGGATGGAGACAAGCGATTGAAGCGCAGCCGGCGCAACCAACATACGGCATCTGTCCGGACAAAGAACCAGGCAAGGACAGTCTGATTGTGGTAACGCATGGGTGGCAACCGTTCCCTTTACCCAGGGACGTATCATTTGTGGACACCATATCAAACATCATCAGTGGTTACCTAACCAACCAAGGACTTATCAATTGGCAGACCTACGGTTACAAGTGGGTGGATAATGCTTGGACATTCTTCCCCACTCATGCGCTCAACAACGCAAAACAGGAAGGATTGAAACTGGGAACTTGCATCTCTACGCAGGGTTGGAGCCATATACACCTCATTGGTCATAGCTCCGGAGCGGGACTCATTCAAGCCGCTTCGGAGATGATTAAATCAAACTCGCCGAATACTACGGTTCATTGCACATTCTTGGATGCCTATGTGGGGAAACACTACGAAGAAGTGGAGGCTTACGGACAGGGGGCGGACTGGTCTGATAGCTACTTCTCTCGTGATGCCCTCACTGTGTTTGGAAGTATCCGAACCGGTCCGTTCACTGAGAGCCCCTTAGACCACGCGTATAATATTGATGTAACGTCACTGGATACCAATAAGATCACTGGTGCCAAGTTCCGTTCATCGGCTACTGGTGAGATGGAGCCTTGTATTAGAACATATACTTCGCACGGCTGGCCAATTGACTTCTATGTCAATACCATCACAGGAACCGCGACGTCGAATTATGCAAGATTCGGGTTCCCGTTGAGCAAGGAGGGCGGCAACTGGGAGTATGCTTTGGCTAATTACACGCCAAGTAATAATCCAGCCCGAATACTTGGAACTCCTGATCCAACTTGTATAACGGAGATTCAGGTGACGCCACCAACGTGGCCAAATTGGTTAACCGACTTCACTACATGGCTGACGATTCAAAGTACGAACGGTTCCGCCGAGAAAGGCAACGGTTGGGTCAAGCTTAATCCTGGTTCCCCAGTTTGGCTCGCAACATTCGTCAGTCCTACAAATCCGGTAAACACTGTGTCATTCGATGCGATGTTCGTCAGTACCAACGGTTCGGATAGTCTGCTGTCGGTGTACTGGGATACGAACGTGATTGGAACTGTGGATGAACTACATGTTCAGCCAGGCTTTCAGCGCTATTCGTTTTCATTCCCGAACGCCCAACAGAATAACACCTACGTGTTCGGTCTCCGCCTAGATCCCTATACAAACACGCCGTCAAGCATTATCTTGACAAATGTCACATTCACACAAATTGGCGTTAGTCAGCCGTTCTCATTGTCAATCGTTACCAATACCAGCAACGGATTATTGGTCTATGAGCTAGTTGGGGAACCTGGCTTTGAGTACCACGTCCATGCCTCAACTAATCTTGTTGACTGGACGGATATTGCTATTCTGGCGAACACGAACAGAACGGTGAGATTCTTTGATGAAGCCTCGACCAACTACAGTCGACGCTTCTACCGAGGAATCGCGCCATACTAGTTCTTTCACAGTTCTTCATAGCCTAAACACCCATGGTGGTTAGGAATTACACAGAGCTTGTCTTCGGACAAGCTCTTTTTACTTGATGAATATAAAATCAAGCAACATTGCCAGCGGTATGGCATAGAAAGGAAATAACAGAATTAGAATACCGATAGCCATAAGAAGATTACCCGCCCATGATGACTCCTTGGATTTATTGCTTATATACGCAAACAATATCCCTATGAGAATTAAAACCAAAGTGGGGCTATATACAAAAGCTGGTGATATATTTGGGATAAACAACAAGTAAAAATAGCTTGATAGAGCAATTATATAAGATGCCAGCGATAGATAAACATTTTTATAACGCTTGATGAATCGCATACCTGAATTATAACCGTTTAATTCCAAAACCAGAATATAGTGCCCTGTGGATATTTATCGCGGGAATAAGCTAGCCATTTTCGCTGACAATAACTACCAATACCGTTAACGGTCTGCAAGTGCACCAGTTGAATGGACAGGCGGGGTTCACCTATAGTCTTGAGACTTCCACTAATATGGTTGATTGGAATCCAATTATGTTCCTTGTAAACACGAATGGTGTTGTTGACTTTATAGATATCAGTTCAACAAATGCGGCTACCCGATTTTATCGCGCAACCACACCTTAATTAGTTCCTCGTTCTCTGCAGAGCTCACTCTAATGGTGAGCTCTTTTCTTTAACTTGATATGTTCCACTAAAAGACCGATGAGAGAGCCAATGATAAACCATGCTAGTGTCGGAAGCACAAAATAAGTTTCTAGAGTACTTGATATAGATAGAAATAAAGTTGGCGTCCATACGAGTTCAAGCGGAAGACATATAATAGGCAGCCCGCCTGGATTCTTAAAATCAAAGAATTTCTCACATGACAAAGCTAAGATGGCCAACACCAAAGCTACCCCTCCCCCCATCACCCCGCCCCGTAACCAATATGGCCAGTGTTTCCAAGATTTCATGTTAAGAATATTAGCATATTAAACCGAAGGACTGTTAGCGGCAGGCAACTCAACCAAAAATGTTGAACCTTTGCCTTTCCCTTCTGACCTGCCCCGTCGCAAGCTATGCTTTGCTTCGGGGCTCAACCCAAATTTTTCCATCGTGAGCTTCCACGAGAGTCTTTGCGATATAAAGACCGTAGCCGGTATCTTTGCGGAATTCATTTATCTTAATCCTGCTTGTTTCAAAATTGCCCCCAGTGTTCCCTTCTTTATCGGCTTTTTACGAAATGGAACAGTAATAACAACTCCATCCTTTATATAAATACGGTGACTCCCTTTTTGCCTTTTGAAAATGAACCCTAGCTTGAGCAACAGTTTTTCAACTTGCGCGGACGTAAGCTGTGGTAATTTTGCCATGCTACGCACTCACACTCACTGGAGCAATAACAAAATCGGCAAGTCCTGATGCCCGATCTTTCGGTTTTGTCACTTCAAGATAAAGTCCAATCGCTTCGGCGATATTTTTCTTTGCTTGCTCAAACGTGTCGCCTTCAGAAATGCAACCGGGCAAAGCGGGGACGGTCGCAGTGTAGCCACCTTCTTCTGCCGCGGCAAAAACAACGGTATATGATAATTTATTCAGTCCTTTTTTCATATTACCTATAATAGCAAAAACTGGGTTAGAATCAACCGCATCGTAGCATAATACCTTCAAGAATTGACCTATACCCCAGGCAACTCAACAAAAAATGTAGAGCCCTTGCCCTTGCCTTCTGATTCAACCCAAATTTTTCCATCGTGAGCAACCACAATTTCTTGAACAAATCACTTACTTAACTCACTGATATCTCCGCTCCACCCGAGAACCTGCTACTTTGTTTTCCAAAACTCCTCTGCGGTTATGCCGAGGTCGTTGAGTATTTGATTAAAGACAGAGGCGATGATTTGCCTCCCACCATGAATCGGAACCGTGACTCTCTTTCCTTCGGCATTTTTGTAAATGGCGTGACCTCCCTTTTGGCGGGAGAAAAAGAATCCCCGTCTTTTAATTACGGAGATGACTTCTCTGGCCCTTGGGAGCTTCGACATTGCGATTATGCGACAACTTCTATTGAAGAAAAACTGACTGGCCTGCGATTCGGCACCCGCTCGCCTTCGGCGAGACGGTCCTCAATATGAAGCTCAATGGCCTCCTTTATGTTACTAAGGGCTTCCGCAAGCGTCTTTCCTTGAGTGTAGCAACCCTGCAATGATGGCGCATAGACAAAATATGCTCCCTTCTGCTCTTTCTCTATTACCACAGGAAATTCATAAATTTTCATTCTTCTTTTCATGTTTGAAGCATATCGCAATTTTACACAGCAGGCAACTCTACGACACGATGAAAAGTCGGCCATAACGGCACGTATGTTGAAAAACTTTTTGGTTTAGCGTAGGGTATGCCCTAGCAAAACCTGCTCGTGTGAGCGTGGTTTGAAACAATAGGAGAACATTGAAAACTGAATACTCTGATTATGAACACAAAACTGACACTAGCGGTGTTACTGTGGACAGCAACATTAACTGAAGGGCAAGTTCCGACTTATCAAGTCGTTGACCTTGGCACACTAGGAGGGAACCTAAGTTACGCTAAGGGAATAAACTCCATCGGCCAAGTGGTAGGCTGCGCCGGTACAGATAGTGGCTGGACACACGCCTTCTTGTACTCAAATGGAATGATGCAAGACCTTGGTACATTGGGTGGTTTGACGAGTTACGCTAATGGAATCAACGACAACAGCCAGATAGTCGGAAACTACTCGAGTGGCAACTCTTACTACGCCTTCCTGTACTCAAATGGAATGATGCAAGACCTTGGTACCTTGAGTGGCGTATCGGGTACGAGCGACGCTTACGCAATCAACAACAGCGGCCAAATAGTCGGCTCCTTCTCCACTCCTGGTGGCTGGCATGCGTATCTCTACTCGGCTGGTTCTTTGGTAGACATCCACACACTTGGTAACTCAAGCACTGCTGTCGGAATCAACGATAGCGGCCAAGTAACCGGCACATTCTTCATTAATACCAGCTCCAACACCTTAAGCATGCCCTTTTTGTACTCAAATGGAATGATGCAAGACCTTGGTACATTGGGTGGAAATAGAGGTCAATCATATGGAATAAACGCCAGTGGTAAAGTGGTTGGTGAAGCCTACACTGCTGGTAATGCTGGGTATCACGTCTTCGTGTACTCGGCAGGGGTAATACAAGATCTCAATATAACGGGTGACAACGGCCCACCCACGGTCTTCGGGGTGGGAATAAACTCTGCAGGCCAGGTAGCAATCAGCCGATCCACTAATTATCACAGTTACTTGTACTCGAACGGCATGACGTATGACTTGAACGATCTCATCTATCCTTCAGAGTGGACAATAGCGGGTGTTAATGCAATAAACGACTCGGGGCAGATTGCCGCTACTGGGTGGTCATCTCAAACATTAGGTAATTATCACGCGCTCCGACTTGATCCGCTTCCATTTGGATGGAAACAAGCGATTGAAACACAACCCCCACAACCTACATACGGCACTTGCCCAAACAAAGAACCCGGCAAGGACAGCCTGATTGTGGTGACGCATGGGTGGACTTCCAGGGAGCTAAACCCCTTATCACCCCCCGATCCTGTCTGGGTAGATAGTATGGCAAGTGCCATCAATAGTTACTTGACTAGCCAAGGACTGAGCAGGTGGAAAGTCTGTAGCTACAAATGGGTGGAAAAATCTTGGAAATTCATTCCAAGTGATGCTCTTGAGCAGGGAAAAGAGGAGGGTAAGAAACTTGGTGAATGCCTAGCAATGGATAGATGGGATCGTATTCACTTCATCGCACACAGTGCCGGTTCGGCCCTTATCCAAGCTGCCACTGATGTCATTAAAGATTCTGCTAATGGTTCGTCCGCAACGATTATTCACGAGACCTTCTTAGATCCGTTCGTTGGTTTTGGTCGCTTGGGTGTCACATGGTATGGAGAAGGTGCAGATTGGGCGGAGAATTATTTCGCGCACGATCTTTTGACCGGAGGCGAAGCGTGGCAGTTTACAGAGGGTCCATTGGAGTACACATACAATGTTGATGTGACACGAATGGATAGCGAAGATCAGGCGTGGACCTACTTCAGTACTCCATCTGGGATTACACTAAAGCGTTGCTCGGAGACTATAAACTCATCTCACGCGTGGGCCCACGTCTTCTACGCGAACACCATTCCGCCGTCCACTCAACCCGACTCGGAAGGTTTCGGGTTTCCCTTAAGCAAGGAAGGAGGCAATTGGGCTTTTGCACTTGCCAATTATCCTCCCGGAATCAATTCGCTCAAAATACTCAAACCGCCGCTCGGACCGCACTGCGGTCAGGGACTATACCAGACAACGCCCGCGGTCATTGGTCCCAAGGCAGATTTCTCGAACTTGCCTTCACAGCAAAGCACCACGGGTGTAATTCAAAAGAATGGTTACGGTATCAAACTAACGCCTGGCTCGCCGGCATGGCTTGCGACATTCGTTACTCTCACCAACTCTGCCAACCTTGTTTCCTTCGAAGCAAAATTCGAGGGTACTAATGGAGCAGGATTGTTGACGGTGTATTGGGACACGAACATGATTGGAACTGTGGATGAACGAGCGGTTCAACCCGGACTTCAACATTATATGTTCAAGTTCCCGAATGCCCTCGCCAACAGCAGTCATATGCTCGGGTTTCGAATGGATTCATTTACGAATATCCAATCAAGTACCGTTATTACAAATACGGCGTTTGGCTTTTCTGGCGTAAGTCAGCCGTTTAGACTATCTGTCACTACAAATGTAAGTGACGGTTTGCGAGTGTCCCAATTAACAGGCCAGTCGGGCTTCATTTATATGGTTGAAGCCTCGACCAACCTCGTTAATTGGGATGCTATAGCTCTCTTGGTCAACACAAACGGGATTGTTCGTTTTGTTGATGTCGGTTCTTCAAACGCACCCAAGCGGTTCTACCGCGCGGTTGCAGCTTATTAGTTCTTTGCACAATACTTCACAGAGTTCACTAAAGTGAACTCTGTTTTTTTGATTTGATTTTACCGTAAACTGAACCTAATATTATCCCAACTGAAATAGCAGCAAGCAGAACTACTATTTGTTGAGTAAATATTGGTAAGTTTAAGTTGATACCAAGCAGAGTATAAGGCAAGCCAACTAACCAGAGTATAGGCCACATAGGTATTGTTAATGGCCACAGAATGAAGGCGAAATCTGATCCTAGAAATGAATTCAAAATCAGTGGGAGATCAAGAATCAACAATAGAGCCACCCCTCTCAACCAATATGGCCAATGTTTCCAAGATTTCATGTTAATAATATTAGCATATTAAACCGAAGGGCTGTTAGCGGCAGGCAACTCCACAAAGAATGTAGAGCCCTTACCCTTCCCTTCTGATTCAACCCGAATTTTCCCATTGTGAGCTTCCACCAAAGTTTTTGCGATATAAAGACCGTAGCCGGTGGAGTGAACGTTAATCTTGAGAGAATCTTTGCCGGTACCACCTTCGATGAAAAGGTGCGCGCGATCCTCGTCAGTAATCCCCACCCCTGTGTCCTTCACAGAGAAAATTACTTTGCCGTCTTTATTTGAAACCCTCACTGCCACAGACCCCGTTGGCGTGTACTTAATAGAATTGTCTATCAAATTCCTGATGACATGCTCTCCAAACTGCGACTGGTCAAGATTGACTGTATAATTTCCGGGGCGTTCAATATCGGCAGTCAGCGCGAGCCCTTTTTCTTTTGCTTGCGGTGAAAGTTTAATTATTTCTTCACGCACCACATCTCTTAGATCAACGGGTTTCTTGTCATAGGTAACCGTCCCCCGTTTGAGATTCGCCGCCTTGAGAATATCAGTAACCGCCTTCACCCCTTTCCTCATTTCGGAAAGCGCATTGGTGCTCAATATCTTTGTCTCTGGAGGAAGCGTCCCGAAGTCCCCATCCACCATCTCCGAGAAGGCATACTCCCCCTTCGTCAAATACCCCTTCACTTCATGTCCCACAAAGTGAATCAGCTTTTCCTGCCGATCATTCGTCTCCTCCAAATCCTTCGCCAACACCTGAATCTTCTCCCGCTGTTCTACTTCTCTAATGACACTTTTAATTAAGAATGCGCCAACAACGATAGTGAGAATAAGCAACCCACTGTTTATCAAAAGATCTTGTAAATTATAGGAAGTGGTTGTTCTTATCAAAATGACACTCCAAAGTGAGAAAACAAATAGTTCGGTGACAATCACCTTGATGTTGAAAAGGTGGTACTTCAAAATTGCATACCCAATACAAATAAGAAAAATTGAAAAACTTAGATTATCTAAAATGGTATAACGCAGAGTATGGAAGAACGTAGGAATAAGGAAACTAACAGTGGAAGAAACCAAAGAAAAGAAAAAAGCACCGCCCAATACATACCAAATCTGACTTTGTCTCGACGGATCCTTCTCTATTAGCAATTGTTTAATGAAATTGTAAACAATTAAAATAATGATGATTGAAAAGTAAGCCGAGTAGAAATTAAACCAAACTCCCAACTTACCTTCATACCCAAACTGTTCAACTGAATATATATCTTCGACAATGCGATTAGAGAAAAGTGTGACTAGGAAAAAAACAACAGAAACAGGAAAAATAAGGACCTTTACAAAGTTAGGTAATTCTTTCTTGAGGAAAAAGTATGACCAAACTAAGCCAGCGGTAGCAACAATAATTCCCAAACCATAAGAAATACGGATAGTAGAAACCTCAGGATTCAATCTCAAATAAAAGTTATTAAATGTCCAAATACTTGCGGAAAAAGCAAACGCTAAAAAGGTAACGTTGTCTTTTTCATGTTTACTGTGTATCAGAATAATAACCCCCAAGAGGACATTCAGTACACTAAAAAAGAGAATCAAGTATTGCATCAGATGTTCTTTAAAAGATTAGAGTAATTTTGGCTAAATACCTTAGCGATGTTTTCTTGATAGTTGCTTGCGGAATAATCGTACAATACACGGAGCAACAAAATGAGATTGTACTTTAGATTGAAGTACAACGCATCCGAACCAAACAATAACTTCTCTATCCCACAACGCTTCAGAAATGTCGAGATATGGGCTGGGTTTACACCCGCTGTATCAAAATAAACATTTTTATATTTGGCTAGGTGTAGCACTAAATCAAGGTTCGGGTTTCTTACATTATAAACACCAAGATGAGCTATCACAACAGGAATCCTCAAATCTTGTATAAAACTCCTTCTATTTGAGAAAAAGTGTTTAAGTAAAGCATACTCTCTTTTCTCAAAAGTTGAACCTGTGGGAACAAACGAGATCCCCCCATGGAACAAGAGATAGAGTTTGTGCTTCTCTGCAAAACGATAAACGGCATTTAATTTTGATTCAAAAACCGAAGGGTTTAAGGAGGGGTGAGGATAGAATAATTGGATATTGGGGTGGAGTTTAATTCCTCGAATTGAATATAGCTCAACCTGACTATACAAATCGCGTTCCAATTCCTTCTCCTCTAGATCAAAATTTACTGAACCAAGTCTTAGAAAACGTGGAGAATCGAGAACGGAATATAAGCTTTGGGGTGAGACTTTGGGATAAATTGGCACAAGAACTGCATTGTCCATTGAGGCATCGGTTAAAGTCTTAAGAAGAAATTCCTGATCTGTTATTTTAAATCTCTTCTTTATTTCTTTTTGAATATATCTAGGAACTCTACGAAAAAGTATTTCCAAAAGAGTTAGTGAAAAACTATTATAGTGGAAACGCTCTAATAAAGTTGGGTTGTTCTCCACTTGCAAATCATCTTGGTGTTCTATATGTGCCGAGTGAAATCCAAAGACATCATGCGGATGAAAATGGGTATCATAAAAAATAAGTCCTGCTTGTTTCTTAACTTCTTGAAACCGACTCAAAATCTCTTGATCGTCCATATCACTATTAAAATCTAAGCTCTTCTTTTATAGAAACAAGAGCTTTTACCAAACCATCCATATGCTCCTTTGTGTGATCAGCCATTAATGTGAGACGTAACCTGCTAGCCCCGTGTGCAACTGCCGGCCAACGTATACAAGGAATAAAATAACCTTTTTCAAGTAGACGACGTGAAACTGTAATTGCTTTTTTTTCATCTCCAATCACGATTGGTATAATCTGAGTTTGACTCTCTAACGTATCGAAGTCGTGCTTTGCTAGTTGTTCATGCAAGTATGACACATTACCCCACAATCGCTCTCTTCTCTGTGGTTCACTCGAAACAATATCAATTGACTTTATAAGACCTGCAGCAATTACTGGTGGGATAGGAGCTGAAAAAATATACGTTCGAGCCGTAACTCGTAAATACTTAATAAGTTCTTTTGTCCCCGCAATAAATCCCCCTACCCCACCGAATACTTTCGTAAAAGTCCCCATGGTTATATCTGGGGGTGTTTGCAAATGGAAATGCTGTGCAGTTCCTCTACCCGACTCCCCCAAAACACCAGTTGCATGAGCATCATCCACCATGACTACGACATCATATTTTTTCCCAAGACCCATAATCCCCCCAAGAGGAGTTATGTCTCCATCCATACTAAAAACCCCATCAGTGATAATTAGTTTTCTGCTATATCCACTTGCCTTTTTTAAAAGTCTTTCTAGGTCATCAAGGTCTCGATGTTTATAAATAATCTTTTCAGCTCTTGAGAGACGAATACCGTCAACGATACTGGCATGATTAAGTTCATCACTAAAAACCACACTCGTATCACGTAAAAATGTCTTGCCTTTCAAATAACTTACAAAAGAATGCGCAAGGGGATCTAATAATGCCGGTATCACGCCCGTGTTAGCCATATATCCGGTTGAAAACGTTATTGCATCTTCAGTTCCTTTAAACTGTGCTATTTTCCGCTCAAGTTCTCCCTGTATCTCAGTATTTCCTGAAACCAGTCGTGACCCTCCAGAACCCATCCCATAACGTTCAACAGCTTTTTTCATCTCCTCTTTAATTCGAGGGTCTGTAGCAAGACTCAAGTAATTGTTAGAGCAGAAAATCAATACTTTTTCCCCATTTACAGTTATTTCCGGGTTAGTTGAAGCCCCCTCAATAGTAGAAATGTCTGGATAAATAACCTTATCCTCAATAAAAGAAAGCACCTTATTTATCTCACTAAGTTTCATATAAAGTGAGAATCCATAGAACTAACGAACTTTCTATTCCCTCCATACCTAGAATTATACCAAAAATCCAGCCTTTTCTCACTTACCACAGCTCATTGACAAACAGGGTTAGATTGATACAGTTATTAGTAGTTCACAGTGCCACCTCACGCGAGGAGCGGATAAACTGTGGTGTACATCACATAGTTGGGTAGCTCCCAACATAAATAGAAAGTGGAAGCGATGAAAACAAATGAAATGACCGAAATACCTCTGGTTAAACGCCTATTTGAGCCGATTCCCGCACCAGTGGCTGATGCTGGTTCTTACGATCAGAAAACGCAGACTTGGACTCACCGCAGTCCCGCACTGCATAGTCCGGTCAAACACTGCCAGGAAGAGTAGCGGTTAACGCCTCCTTCTCTTGAAGGTTCTCCGAGGGTTACTCCTCGGAGTTTTTTTTTGAGTTATATCCAAAGCGAACTTAAGAGCAAGCGAGAAATGATAGACTCGCATTTTTGTGTCGGCAAACCCCCCGACATGTCCTGAAGAAAATGAACGAACACTGAGTTGCTTTCCGGCTTTCTCCATAACCTGTTTGAAGTGGATAATCTGCCGCGGAGGACAGCGCGTATCATTTTTTCCGTATATAATTAAAATTGGCGCTTGAATGCTATCTACATAGGTAACAGGAGAACTACGGACATATCTTCTCAACACTTCGTCGGGTGTACCGCCAAATAACTCCCGATCGAATGCCTTGAAGAAAGCTGATCCATCCTCGTATTGCATAATGCAATCCGTAATCGGTGTCCCGGCAAAAGCGCCTTTCCATAAAGCGGGGTATTTTCCAAGAGCCAGCAAAGCAACGTAACCGCCCCATGACCAACCGAACAAAACAACACTGTCGGGATTTGTCCAACCCTTTTTTACAAGGTGATTACGCGTTGCGACTACATCCTCGACTTCCCAGTGTCCAGGGTTCCGGTATATTTTCCTCTCAAAATCTTCTCCGAAACTGATAGAACCGCGATAGTTGACCGCGCAATATCCGAAACCGTGATCAAGCCATGCGCGAACCCGCGGGAGGTATTCATCATTAACGATCCCATGAGGTCCTCCGTGAATGTCAATGATGAACGGGTATTTTTTCTTTGCACCTTTCGGACGGGCTACCCATGTATGCACTTTCGTCCCGTCGGACGAGACGCACCACTCACTTTGAAAGTCTCTGTCTTTCTGCATATCGGGGAAAGTTGACTGTGTTCCATAAACATAAGTGGTTCTTGTATACAATGGCGCTTTCAATTTGATTATCCTTGCCGGTGACTCAAATGATTGCCATTTGAGCAACATTGACCCATCAGCGAGATGAGCTACCGAACCAAAGAAGAGGTCGAAGCTGCCATATCTAGGGCCAATGCGGCGTACTCTTTCAGTACTAATGTTGTATGTAAAGAGTTTTTGTTCCACCTGGTCTACCGCGCAGACGGTAAGCATAGTATTCTTCTGGTTCCAATCGAGAACGAATATATCCCCCGGCTGGCCGATATTAACTTTCTCCATTTTTCCTGTTGAGACATGAAAAAAAGCTGGGGAATATGACCCATATATATTAGTCAAACACAGTATTCGAGAATTTGAAGCATCTGAAGAGAATAGACATGGTGTAATGGTTCCCCAGACATTTTGGATTGAGCTCCGCGTTATTCCACCGGTAGTATTGTCTATCACTAACATATCGTGCGACGTTTCTTTAAGCTCAGCGATGCAGGTGTACTGACCATCTCCGCTTATAACTGCTTCACTGACAACATGCGATGAAGAATACACGCATTGAGTTTTTTCTTGCCCTAGAGAAATCAAATAGACTTTGCTCGTCTCTCCAATTGATGCCGTAAAGACCACACGATCTCCGTTATCACTACTGCTTACATTGTACGAGTAATACACGGGCAGATCGGGCGTTATGTCCACTGCCTCTCCTCCAGCGAACGGTATCCGAAAGAAATGCCCATGCTCGCTCCCCTGTCTTTCATCTATGTAATAAATAAAATTCCCATCAGGGGAAATGGAGCCGAAAATCGTGCCGTTGCGTCTGTTCGTCATCTGCCGTGTAAATCCGGTGCGCGCATCATATGTATGCAATTCGAATTTACCAGATTCGTTTGACACAACGAGCATCCGATGAGAAGCATCGCGGGCGGAATGTACCCACAATACCTGTCTGAAGTAGAAAGCTTTTTCCCATCCTTTTCGCATTTTGTCATTGGTTCTTTTTTTTCTCATGTTTGTTTGCCGAAGTATTTACATCCTACTATTTTCGTGATATATTTGCAAAAATAGTTCACTGACAAACCAAAAGGAACCTAATATGAAAACCGTCTTGATTATGACACATCGGCGAGGATTTGAAGCCGATGCAGTTATTGACATGTTGCGCAACCGTGCCGTTCCTGTCTTTCGATTCAACAGCGACGATGGAGAACACGCATCCTATACCTCCTACAATATCCGCAAAGAGAACACCGATATTCGTCTTACGTGCGATGCAAGGGAGATTGACACCTCAAACATTGCAGTTGGGTGGTGCCAACAAAATCCTCCATACTTGAGGCAAACGGCAACTGATATGCAGTGCCTGCAACGCGAAAATCTGTGGGCGGCACAACTTGCTCTTTCTGATATCCTCTGTGTCCCGTGGCTGAATCGACCCCGATGCGTCCTATCTGCATCGAACAAAATTCTACAGCTCATGCAAGCACAGCGACTCGGTATGCCCATCATGCAAACTTTGATATCAAACGACCCAAAACGTATTCGAGGTTTTGCTTCTGAGGTGCCCGTGGTTGCCAAGAATCTGGCAACACCATGGATGCCGACTTCGAAAAATCACCTGGATGCCGCGTACACCAAGATTGTTTGCTCTGATTGGTTGGCATGTGATGAAGATCTCGCGTTCTGTCCGGTCATATACCAGACATACTGCGCGAGACGGGCGGACTACAGGGTTGTTGTCGTTGATCAACGAACGTTTGCCGCTCGGTGTAAGCCGAATGAGTGGCAACATGAGGACATTCGCCACGGTTCACTGATTGAGTCTTTATATGAAGCGTGCACTTTTGATTCCGGCATACTTCAAAAGCTTACTACTCTCATGAAAGACCTCTCCGTCAATTACTGCTCGGCTGACTTTATGGAGGATACGCGGGGAAATATCTATTTCCTTGAACTGAATGTTTGTGGAGCATGGTGGTGGATTGACCGTGTCTATAACGGTGCCGTGTGTAAAGCGATTGCCGACTATCTGCAATCTCATCTGCACTAGCCGAGAGAACATCTCGCCAATCCTAACCAAACCCACCCCGAGCTACAGTTTACTGACAGCTCGGGTTTTTATTTAAAATGTGCCCGGTCGAAAATATCCTTTGGTCTCATTTTAATGATTTCCTGCCACTTCAGATTTGGATTGTTTGTTACAAACGATTCTACTAGATGGTAACCAACAGAGTACCCGGTCCACCGAGCGTACTTTTCGTTACCAAAAAATACGGCGCGATAGACTTTTTTGTCGGTTGATTGTAGAAGGTTCCCTAATTCCATTTCTAGAAACAAGCTTCTGGATTGGTTTATACCAAGAACTTTTGTCCAAGGTGCCCGTTCGTCGCCAACGGCTTGTTCGCGAAAATGCTCAGCCAAACCTTCAAAAATTATTGAATCGAGCAGCGATTCACATTTGTTGTATCGTAGGGATACTGAATGGCCGTACTCATGACCGATGGTTTCGGTTAAAGCTCTTTCCCAATACTGATTGAGCGGATTTACGAATACCAGAATTGTATCTTTCCACGGCGTATAGCCGGTTGTCCCGAACATCTTTTCTTTAACGAATTTACTGAATGTAGGGAAGACGAAAATGTGAACGGTTTCAGTGGGCAGTTTATTAGAGCACTGAACAACTGCTTCTTTGATTGCTCTGACTATTTTCTTTTCGTCTAAAGCAAAATTGAAAATTTCGTTGTCAGTTTCTTTTTCGTCAAAAACAGTACTCATCAGGTAGCTATTAAGTGCATCCTTGGTACTGAAACCCGCATAACCGATATCCGTTTCTTTAATGTCTTTCGACAAATGTGACACCAACCTCTTTTTATCTCCAGCAGTTGCGCCGGGATCAGAACCTTGTAAATAAATATCGGCGATTGTTTTGCCTGCACTTTTTATTTCTTTTGTTTTCATTTAGAACCACAGTTTAAGAAAATTCTCCTATTGTGTATGATTATACCACCCGCATAGCTATCCTTCAGTAAATACCATACAATAGAATTAAAAAAACGTCGAGGTTGAACCTCGGCACACAAGATAATTGTGTCTGTCCTGTACCAACACCTTTGGTAACTGTAATCCGTCTAGTCAAAATATTTTCTAATCCCCTCCATACCTATAATTATAGCAAAAATACCGACTTTTCTCATTCTCCCTACATGCCTTGCGTGTTTGAACAACTTGTGGTAATTTCGCGATAGAAACGTCCACCTAAAAACAACAACAAAGAACCTTGAAAGAAAGGGGGACTATGTTAAAAAGTCTAGGTGTAGATTTAGGTAATGTAATTATTGACCACGTTGGTTTTGGCACAACACGTGAATTTGTCAGGAACGGAGATTATAATTCGATTCCGGCAGTGCCTGGAGTCTTTGAAGCCCTAAGGCAACTCAATCAGCTGAAGTTCAGCAGTAACATCTTTGTGGTATACAACGCAACAAATGTTGCTGATCAAAAAATTATCTCTTGGTTGCAATATCACAACTTTTTCAAAAAGACTGGCATTTCTACTGAAATGGTGATGCGAACTCAAAATGGGAGAGACAAATCGGCTCTTTGTAAGAAGTTTGGTGCAACACATTTTATTGACGATCGCCTTGAGGCATTGAGTTATCTCATTGGGAAGGTAGAGAACCTCTACTTACTTCGACCACAGCAAACCGAAGTCAAACAGCACCAACGCTTTCTGCCATTGGTACAACAAGTCTCGAGCTGGAATGAGGTCATTCAACTACTCTTGCCTTAGCGCAGCCTTCTGAAAATAGGGGGCTGTATTTTTTGTAGAAAAATGTTACAGTAAAAAAATGAAAAAAGAAGCCCTCGGTGTTGATATAGGAAACGTAATTATAAACCACCGCCTTACAGATAACAATGACAAGACCCTGTATGAGGAACGATACTCAACAATCCTAGCCACAGAGGGCGTGTACGAATCCCTAAAAGAGCTGAACGATAAAAAGTTTCATGGCAATATTTTTTTAATATCAAAGTGCACTCCATGGGCACAAGAAAAGATTCTAGCGTGGCTAAAGGATAATGATTTTTACGCTAAAACAGGCCTCAAACCAGAGAACATCTTTTTTTGTCGAGAGAGACACGAAAAAGATAAAATCTGCAAAGAAAACAACGTTACATATTTCATTGATGATCGTCTAGAAGTTTTAAGTCATATGGTTACTACTGTACCCCACTTGTTCTTGTATCAGCCAGATCAAGCAGAAATTAATGAATATCGCCAGTTTCTCTCTCAAGTCGCGGTGGTAGAAACTTGGAAGGAGGCTGTAGAGAAAATCAAATAAATCTACCGTGTCTACTATCACAAGGGCACAGATAGTAGGAGATGAAATACAAATTCCAGTTGAATTATGGAGGAATGATTCAGGAATTTTTGTCGTGTCTCTATCTCTACCAAGAACCTATTTTCGAGAACCGTTCTTTACTGACTCTCTCGCAAAATCATTCAGTATTCTAAAATCTGGAATCAAAGTGCACCGAGAAGATACGCCACTTACTCGCCCTGTACACTATGATGAGAAAGACAAACGCGTTATATACACACCTATAAATGAATTTGTACAAAGACATTCAGGGGTAAGAGTCGATAAGAAGCCGGGTTTTATCTTCCATATGTCACGCTGTGGTTCAACCTTGACCGCTCAGATGCTTGCCATCAGTAATAGATTTTTTGTTTTATCAGAACCAACGATTATCAATTCGGTGTTGGACCCAGCATTAAATATAAGCCAAGAAAACAGGTCACAATTGTTGCTCGCTTCAATCAAAGCGCTGGCTATGTGTTCCCCCAAAGCCTGCGATTATGTATTTATCAAATTCAGAAGTTGGAATGTGTTGTATCTAGAATACATACTGCAAAATTTTCCTGATGTTTCCTGGATGTTCATTCACCGATACGGCCTTGAAGTTCTGCAGTCCGTTCTCGAAAAACCACCGGGCTGGCTTAGGAGTCGGAGAAGTTACGCACGATATTTTTCGGATTTCTTAGGAATAGATGAGAAAAGCTTACGAACAATAAGTGACAATGAATACGCATCCAGAATGCTCGGTATATTTTGCCGTACGGCAAGAAATCTAAGTTCCCAAAATAGCATGTTTGTTGATTATGATAATCTGAAAAATGATTTTGCGACAGTAATGAAAAAGTTATGGAACATTGATTTAACAACTGAAGAAATACACGCAATGGAAAGAATTTCAAAACTAGACTCAAAGGACGCAAGCAAAACAAAACTATTTGAACCAGACAGCAAGACGAAAATTGCAAAATCAACAAAAATCCAAAAAACGCTGGTCAGCAGGTTTGTTGAAAACGAGCGAGTAAAATTAACTAACCAATAAATATGAAAATAACTATAGTAAGCGACCTGCTCAAAAGTCCCGCGAATAGCGAATTTGAAATAGTAGAACGTAAGGGACGAGGACACCCAGACACTCTCTCAGACCGCCTGGCAGAATTACTATCCGTGACCTATAGTAAATACACGCGGGATAAATACGGTGCAATACTACGACATCAGTTTGATAAGCTCTCGCTGATGGGAGGAAAATGTGATATTCGTTTTGGTGGCGGTAATTTTACCTCTCCAATCCGTCTCCTTATAAATGGTAGAGCCACGCCGAAAATTGGAAATGAAACTATAGAATTTAAAGACTTGCTTATAAATACTGCGGCTCATTTTCTAGAAGAGGAATTGAGAAACTTCAAATTCCAAGATAACTGCCGAGTAATGTGGGAAAACACGTCCAACAGTACTCGAGGAATGATAGAGGGCGAACATGGAGGAAACTCGCCCATACACTACAGGTTTCACCCTAGAAACTTGAAAGACTTACCGGAGTCTACCAAACCGATCTCTAATGATACTGCTGTAGGGTGCTCGTGGGCACCATATTCCCCTATTGAAAAAATGATTTTAGAAATTGAAAGCACGTTAACCTCAAATGAAACGCGGTTACAACACCCATGGATGGGTTCAGACTGTAAAATTATAGCTTGCCGACTCACTAATTGCAGGAATAAATCGGCTTACACCTTCCAAGAGACAACAATTCCAACAAATGCAAGGTGTCCCTATGGAACAGTGGCTACGGGAGAGAGGTATCGTGGGAACACGAGAACAAACGATAAAACAGACTACGGAGAACTTCAAATCCCTTAGACAAAATGTTGATGAGGCATTTGAAAAGATACCGGGGAATCACCGCGATCCTCGTATTACAACTGTCGCAGATGAAGCGGCAGAATTTGCTAAAAGCACCGAATCCAGAGAAACGGGTAGGATGTCTCAACTTGTTGAAAAGGCAAAAGGAGAAGGACTTACGATGTCTGAAATAAATGAAGTAAAGCAATTCTACGAAAGAAAAATAAAAACAGGTTACAAAAAAGACCCTACGAAGACATCTGAACAAGTGCAGAGGGCAACCAATAGAGACACCGGTATTCGTGAAGCACAACTTGAGATCGCTGACAAAGGAGGATTCACCAACCTTAGAGAGATGCACAAAGAGATTCAGGCTAATCGATTCCTTTCTGATGAGATTGCTGGAAGAATGGAAGGTCAAGGGGCTAACAACATGATGACTATAACGGACTTGATTGTATTAATTCCAGGACTTGTGGTTGACCGCTCATTCTTGGCTGGTTTTGTGGCTAAAAAACTATTTTCAACAGAGACAGTAAGAGCGGCGGCGGCAAAGATTCTTTCTGGTTCTGGCAAACCGAGACCTCTACCAAGAGCAGATTTGGATGAAATAACAAAGAGGGCAAGTGAACTATTGAAACGTGAAGAAGATTTGAGAATGGAAACACAAAAAGCCGCCCTCCTTATTGATGAGCTCCAAAAGGCAGGATACACAATGAGCGAAGGTTCAAAAGGATTTATTGTGGAAAACCCTATTCCTTTGTCTAGAAACGAACAAGCTCTTATTCGTTCTGCAGAAAACGCCGCACAGCAGAAACAGATCGTGGATTACATCTTAGAACAACGTGCGAAAGGTAATGCGGTAGGAGAAGGCTTTACTATTCAGGATGTAGACAACGTTCCCATACTCAATCCTCAAGAGAGATTCAACCCCAATAAAATGGAGACAGATATAGAAATTTAATTAGAAAAGAATAGACCTAAAATAGCACACAGCACGATGAAGAGGAATAAAGCCATAAAATAACCCTACCACAATGCCTCCCCTAACGCAACGCATAAAAGAATCAAGAATGGACAACGGTGTCTGCCCCGTCCCTACACCTTTTGTAACTGTAATAACTCTAGACAAGCTATTTTCTAACCCTTTCCATGTCTAGATTATACCAAAAATCAAAGGTTTTTCTCACCCACCGCGAACATTGACAAAATTGACATTACGCTTTATCCTAAAGACAGGAAACCGTGATTGCGAATGTTCCTGAAAAGCTAGTCAAACCGTTAGTTGCAGTACAGATATTATGAAGAATAAATCTATTCCTGATAGTTCATTCGTTAAGTCAAGTTACAGTCAGCCGGGAGGCATCATCAACTGTGTCGCCGTGGCTCGCACCGAGAAAATGGTGGCGGTCCGAGATACAAAAGACCCCTCCAAAACCACCCTCTCATTCACGCACTCCGAGTGGAAGGCATTTTTAAAAGGAGTTCGCGCCGGTGAGTTCAATGTCTGAACAAAGAGGGGTAAGCCAAAAACTTACCCCTTATATTTTGTGCCGTTTGAAGCGGACAGTGGCAAAAACTATGATTAAAGTAAAAAACATTTCAAAAAATTATGGGACTCTCGTTGCGCTCAATGAAGTATCTTTTGCTTTGGAAAATTGCGGGAAGGCGGCGCTTGTTGGATCAAATGGTTCGGGCAAAACTACGCTACTGAAAATTCTTGCTGGTATAGAAGAGTATGACAGCGGTTCTATAGAATACTCCACTGGAATGCGCATTGGCTACTTATCGCAAGACACCAGTTTGGCTGAAGAAAAAACAATCCGCTCATATATTCAATCTGTTTTTGATGTAAGTCTTAGAAGCGAAAACGAAAAAAGCAAATATGATTTTGAGCATCGTATGAAAGTAGTGCTGGCTGGTTTTGGTCTGAATCATATCTCTCTGGACAGAAAGTTATCAAGTTTAAGCAGTGGACAAAAAACAAAAATAGCGCTTGCCGGGCTATTGCTTAAAAACGCCGGTCTTTTGCTGCTTGACGAGCCGACGAATAACCTTGATATACCAGCGCTTGTCTGGCTTGAGGATTTTCTCAAAAAATCTCAGGCGGCTTGCATTATTGTGTCTCACGACAAGCGTTTCTTAGACAAAGTAACGGACAGGGTTTTTGAGCTGGATTGGACAAACCATGCAATAACCGCGGAAAGAGGCAGCTATAGTAATTATCTTGAGAGAAGACTGAGGTCAATCAGGCGGCAAAAAGAAATGTATCTAGCTCAACAGAAAGAAATCACACGACTGACGCAAGAGGCAAAAAGGAGAAAAGAGAAGTCAGCTAAAGGGGCTCGGTGGACTGGTTCAGACAATGACAAATTTCTAAGGGGGTTCAAGCGAGAACAAGCTGGCAAATCGGCACGCGGTGCCAAGGTATTGGAGAAACGGATTGAGCAGATGGAAAAAATTGAAAAGCCGGTTGAAAAAATGCCCTTTCGCATTGATTTAGAAGCCGAACATTCCGGCGCACAAGCTGATATCAATCTGATTGGCGCAGTTGTGCGTCATGATAACGATTTTTTTGTAGGGCCAATTTCTCTTGAAATTGGATACGGCAAGCGGATTGGCATAGTTGGACAAAATGGTTCGGGCAAAACAACTCTGTTAAAAATTATTTCCGGCAATAGTACGCTCCAAAGTGGGAATGTTGTTATTGGATCAGGTGTTCGCATTGGCAATATGATGCAGGAACACGACAATCTGCAGAGGTCTGCGATGGTAATGAACTTCTTCGCAGAGAAAACCGGATTTGGCATAAGCGAGGTTTACAATACTTTAAAAAGAATTGGGTTTTCCGAAAAGAATGCGCGGGGATTGATTTCCGAGCTAAGCCCCGGTGCTAGAGCGCGGCTTTTGTTGGCAATATTTTCGGCACTTTCGGTGAATGTCCTACTTTTAGATGAACCGACAAATCATTTGGATATTGAAGCCGTTGCCGTTTTGGAGGAAGTGCTTACGGATTACAAAGGAACAGTCATCTTGGTGTCCCATGATCGCTATTTTCTTGAAAAGACACGGCTGGATTTTGTCTATTTATTGGAAGACGGAAAGATTAAAAGAATTCCGGATTTGCGGCAATATATTGAGTCAGCAGAAAAGAACGCAGAAAAGTCATTGAAAAATTTTAAATGACTTTGAATTACGAAACTCCCTTTTTCTCTCATTTTCATATAAAATAGAAACAGCTCCCTTGCGGAGCTGTTTCTATGAAAACTATCATTCCCGAATACAACCTCATAGTAACAAAAGTTAGGTTCT
>Ga0209542_10006950_pt1 | contig 21776 bp, 22 predicted proteins | sample RifCSPhighO2_01_FD_184028 | JGI IMG/M metagenome (GOLD analysis project Ga0209542, IMG submission 184028) | Soil microbial communities from Rifle, Colorado - Rifle CSP2_plank highO2_0.1 (SPAdes) (version 2) | ecosystem: Environmental > Terrestrial > Deep subsurface > Rock core/Sediment ... | reverse complement strand
ATATCGCGCACATCAGGCAGTGCTGAAGAAACAGAGTTATCATGCATGGCGGTTCTAAAAACTTGTTTAGAAGGAATTCCAAGGTTGTCCACATTCCACCAACATAAGGTATTCCAAAATAGAGCTTGACTTATAACCATGGTGTGTCTTAATGAAACCGCAATAGCTACGAAATCTTTATACCAAGAAGGATAATAGTATAAAAGACATGTGATAGGACTATTCTTGCCGAGTCGCACGAATGGGCTTACAATTCCGGCTTCAGTACCAAGCTGAAGAGGATTAATCTCACGAGGATTTATAGTAACCTCTCTCACTACGTTCTTATCTGTATGGAGGATTTTTTGTAAGGGAGGCAAAAGATCCTGCTTTGTTTGGTCATCTATACGGAAATCTCCTAAGCCGGTAAGAAGTACGTGCCTCGAAACTCCCTGATTACGGAGACCCAACGTAATAGTTTTTAATGGCTCAACGAGGAGAGGAAGACCCTCTTGTCTTGAAAGAATATTGACCTTTTCGGCTATAGAACGGGTTGATTCATGTTGGAAGAGAGCAAACGGAGTGTTTGTCACAATAGAGAGCCCACAGGCGTAGGCGACTACTTCAGAAGGAATATGCTTTGTTGGAGAAAGCGATTCGAGATGAGTTATTAAGGCATACAGCCCGCTCTTCTGAGGGGCAAAAGAAGCAGGATCAAAGATTTCTGCAAGATCCAAAAAATATTGCGTTTCTGGACTGATTGGGCGGGCTATTCCCAATTCAAGACTAGGCATAAGTGGGTATTATAGCACAGAAATTGTGCGCGTTGCTAATATTCGAAGTATTCAACGTACATATGAAGAATCAGACACCTCCCGAGGTGAAAGCTAAAGCAAGGTGTCGAATGGTACCTCTGGCAGACCTTATTAAATCAAAGATACCGAGTTTATCGAAGTATAACGTTGGAAAGTATTATTTCAATAATCATCATGGGTTATCAAATCTTAAAATCCCCCAGGATGGGAGGTCTCACCCTGCGATCTGGTACCCAAATTTTTCTCGTTGTGGCAAGGCCTAGTAAACTACGTTGGAATTTATTATGTAAGTATAAATTAGGCTTGACCTTTTTTATTTTGAAGAGAGCCGACAACTAAGACTTGTTGTCCTTTAGGGAAAAAGGTTGCACTGGGCGTTGGCGGATTTTCGGTGCCTACTACGTCCTCCCAGCCTTTTTTTACTGGGCTTACTTCGATAAAGAGTCCCAGGTCGGGACTCCTAGGGTGTAGTCTGTAGTGGGATTTTCTACGTATGTCTCCTTCTCCTGGTGGGAGTACCATTTGAAAGACAGCAGTCGGTGGTACATCCGCTATATCAATCGGTTTGTTTGTCTGTCGTTCGTGGTCCACGGAGGAAATTATACAACTTATAATACGGTTTTGTCAATAGATTTTCAGTCCCTGGTGAGCTACGCCTACCGAGAGCGTCGTAAAGTGCTCGATTTGGATCTTGTAAAGCAGCTTCGACCTTGCCTCTAATGTTGACGACTCTAAGGGCCAACTTTGTGGCGAGACCCGCTTTTTCCTCCACGTCAAGCTCTAATAGTTTCAATCTATAGGGAGCAGTGTCATTGCCGAGAGTGCATCGGACATCAATAGTGGCGGTGATAGGTTTTTCTACTTGGATACGACCCGCAATCATTCCTTGCTGCCGAGTGGTTCAAATCTTGCAGAACCCGTGAAAAACTAATTTATATCAATTATTCGAATAATCGAAGTAAATCAAACAGTGATGAGTTGTCTTTTTCTCTTTGCCAACGCTTTTCCTCTTTTGCTTTTCTTTTCCCAGGCCAAAGATCCATATCTCTTTGGCGGTGATAACGTAAGAAGAATCTCCTCTAGGCTATTCCAGATATCTTCTAACGTTTCTTGATTTCTGATATGTTGAATTGCTTTGATATAGCCCTCCGCGCCGATTAAAATTTGCTTATGAACGGTACCTACTGTGGATGGAGAAACTTTTAACATCTCATCTATATATTCATAGGTAACCCCACGAGAAAGTAGTACCGCAATTGCAAGACGTTTGGAAAGCATAACTTGCTCCGTATATGAAAGCAGGCTTACAAGAAATTGATGGATGTCTTTTGGGCTTTTTAGGTGTGCTAAATAACCCCAGAATATTTGAAATATTCTTTCTTCAACCTCGGTGTTTATCTTGCGCCTTGAAATTCTTCCCATTTACTATGATTATTCGAATAATCGAAGTAAATGTCAAGAGGGAATAAGAAGATTTAATAAGTCGCTAATCTAACTAATCTAAGTTGCTAATCATAAACAAGTTACCTATAATGGAATTATGAAAATTGACATAGCCCATGTTGCAAAATTGGCAAATCTTCCTCTTTCCCCCAAAGAAGAAAAGAAGTTTGAAAAGCAGCTTTCCGATGTTTTAGGCTATATACAAAAGCTCAATGAGGTAGATACAGAAAATGTTGAACCTACTTTTCAAGTAACCGGGCTTGAAACTATTGTCCGTTGCGACACTACTTTTCCCTCACTGTCTCAAGATGAGGCGCTTTCTGGATCAACGTCCACCTACAACGGCTTATTCAAGGTTGAAGCAATCTTTGGGAATGGATCATAGAGCATGAAATTACGTAGCCTAACAATCAAAAAAGCAACTGAAGGATTAAAACAGAAGAAGTTTTCATCAGTGGAGCTTACGAAAGCGTGTCTTGAAAAAATAAAGAAATTAAATCCTACCCTAAATGCCTTTATCAGCGTATGTGAAGAAGAGGCGCTAAAAGACGCAAGAAAAGCAGATAAGGCAATGCAAAACGGCAATACTTCTCCCCTTCTTGGAATCCCCATTGCCTTAAAAGACTTATTTCTCACAAAAGGAATAAGAACAACAGCAGGATCAAAAGTGCTAGAAAATTATGTCCCGCCATTTGATGCAACTGTTGTAAAAAAGTTAAAAGACGCGGGCGCTGTTATTATTGGAAAAACCAATTGTGATGCGTGGGCGCATGGCTCAAGTGGCGAGAACTCTGATTTTGGGCCTACTAAAAATCCCTGGAATACGGATTACGTACCAGGAGGATCAAGCAGCGGCTCTGCTGTGGCAGTTGCATCAGATATGTGCACTGCCTCAACCGGAACAGACACAGGAGGCTCTATTCGGCTTCCAGCAAGCTTTTGCAATGTGGTTGGGTTAAAACCAACGTATGGAAGAGTAAGTAGATACGGCATTGTTGCTATGGCGTCCTCTCTTGATTCTATTGGCCACTTCACAAAGACGGTTGAAGACGCAGCCTTGCTCCTTTCTATTACTGCAGGAAACGATTCTATGGATGCGACAACCCCTCAAAAACAAGTTCCCGATTACCCTAAAAGTCTCAATAGAAAGCCTAGGGAACTAATGCTAGGGATTCCAAAAGAATATTTTTTGACAGGGATTGATCCTGAGATAAAAGAATTGACTACGAAAGCATTGAGCGTCTTAAGAGTGAGTAATTATCATACGCAAGAAATTTCTCTTCCTCATACTGAATACGCAAATGCCTGCTATTACATTATCCAACCAGCAGAAGTTTCCTCAAACCTCGCTCGATACGACGGAATTCGATACGGTTTCCGTAGAGAAACTTTTGGTGATGAAGCAAAAAGAAGAATCATGCTGGGAACCTACACGCTATCTTCTGGATACTATGATGCGTATTATAAAAAGGCAATGAAGGTACGAACGCTTATCACAAGAGATTTTGATGAGGCGTTCAAAATAGTTGATGCCATTATTGCACCCGTCTCCCCTACTCCTGCCTGGAAAATAGGGGAGAAGATTGACGATCCGCTAAAGATGTATCTGTCAGACATTTTTACCGTTACCGCAAACCTTGCGGGAATTCCGGGTCTTTCCATTCCCATTGGTTTTACCAAAAACGGTCTTCCTGTAGGCATTCAGATTCTTGGTCCCCAGTTTGCCGAAGAAACGCTGTTTGAAATCGGTAAAGCGTTTGAAGAAGCAACGCAAAATGAAACATGGAGAAAAAGAAAACCATAGCTATGAGATACACACCGGTAATTGGACTAGAAGTACACGTTGAGCTAAAAACAAGATCCAAGATGTTTTGTGCTTGTTCTGCGGACTATTTTGGAAGAGAACCCAATACCCATACGTGCCCTGTCTGCCTTGGTCTCCCCGGCGCTCTCCCTGTTCCCAATAAAAAAGCTATTGACTGGTGTATTCTCATTGGTCTTGCGCTCAATTGCGATATTTCTCTGTTTTCAAAATTTGATCGCAAAAACTACTTCTATCCCGATCTTTCCAAAGGTTACCAAATTTCTCAATATGATGAGCCGTTTTGCGAAAACGGACATGTTAAAATTTCAAACGGCAAGCGTATTAACATCAGGCGAGTTCACATGGAGGAAGACACAGGAAAACTCATTCACGAAGCAGTGGACGACCAAAAAGTAAGCCTTATTGACTTTAATCGTTCTGGAGTGCCTCTTGTGGAAATTGTAACCGAACCGGATTTTGAATCGGCAGAAGAAGTTATTGAGTATCTTAAAACAGTTCAGCAAATCGTGCGCTATCTGGAAGTTTCCAACGCAGACATGGAGAAAGGCAATATGCGCCTTGAGCCAAACATCTCACTGCGCAAAATAAAAAATAGTGATTTACCAAAGTACAAGGTTGAGGTGAAGAATATTAATTCGTTTAAATTTGTTGAGAAGACGATCAATTTTGAGATCGAAAGACAAAAAAAAATTTTTGAAGGCGGAAAAACACCGGTCCAGGAAACAAGGGGGTGGGGTGAAGCAAAAGGAGAAACGATCTCTCAACGATCAAAAGAAGAAGCACACGACTACCGATATTTTCCGGAACCGGATATTCCGCCTATTCATTGGACTGAATCTCAAGTCTCACATCTTAAATCTCAAATGATTGAATTACCGCAAACGAAATTTGATCGATTAAGAAGAGTGTATGGGCTATCCGACTATGACGCGGAGATTCTCACAAAAGAGAAAAAAACTGCCATATATTTTGAAGAAGCAGTACGATTAGCAAAAGCTATACCTACTAAAACAATTGCAAATTGGATTATCAATAAAAGAATAGACATACAAAATGAATCTGTTGGCCGTCTTATAAAACAAATTTCCATGAGTCATTCGTCCTCCATAGACGAAAGTAAACTGCAGAGCGCAATAAAAGATGTCATCAAAGATAATGAAAAAGCGGTCAATGACTATAAAAACGGGAAAACTTCTGTCATAATGTTTTTAATTGGAAACGTCATGAGAAAACTAAAAACAAAAATTAACCCATCAATCATGAAAATTGCATTAGAAAAAGCGTTAAGAAATAGCAATGGCTGATTTTGTCCATCTTCACAACCACAGCGAGTATTCGCTTTTAGACGGACTCTCAAAACTGGAAGACATGATTGTCCGGGTTAAAGAGCTTGGCATGACCTCTATTGCCCTAACAGACCACGGCAATATGTATGGCGCAATTACGTTTTATAAGTCCTCCCTTGAGGCAGGAATTAAGCCTATTATTGGATGCGAGATCTACGTTGCCAAACGATCTTTACACGACAAAGAAACAGGAATAGATAACGACAATAACCACCTGATCCTTTTGGCAAAAGATTTGAGCGGATATAAAAATCTTATGAAAATTGTGTCCATTTCTCACTTAGAGGGGTTTTACTACAAACCAAGAACCGACCTGGACCTTCTTAAGAAATATCATGAAGGGCTTATTTGTTTATCATCTTGCGTAAACGGATTTATTTCTGATCCTCTTTTAAACAACCAAGAAAAAGTAGCGGTTGAAAGGCTACAGGCGCTCTCCCGAATTTTTGGAGAGAATCATTTCTATCTTGAACTCCAAAGACACATCAATATCCCTAAGCAGGATGTACTCAACAAAAAACTCATAGAGCTTTCTCGGGCACATGGAATTCCTTTGATTGCAACAAATGATAACCACTACGCAAGAAAGGATGACGCAGAGGCTCAAGAGATTCTTTTATGCATCCAGACCCAAGCAACCATCCAAACACCCAATAGAAAGCTATCCATGATTGATTCTCCGGATTTCTACATAAAGTCTCCCGATGACATGGAAAAATTATTTATTGACCTTCCGGAGGCAGTCGCAAATACGGTAAAAATCGCCAATATGTGCAACATGGAAATAACGCTTGGAAAATGGATTATGCCGGTATTTGAAGTCCCAGGCAAAAAAGATGAGGCTGAATTCTTTAAAAAACAGATTGATGCGGGGATTAAGAAAAGATATTCCGTAGTAACGGAAGATATAAAAGAACGCGTAGATTACGAGCTTTCCATCATCCTTAAAAAGGGGTATCATACGTATATTCTTATTGTTGCGGACTTTGTGAATTGGGCAAAATCCCGCGGAATAACGGTTGGCCCGGGAAGAGGATCAAACGCCGGATCAATTATTTCTTACGCGCTGGGAATATCCGACATTGACCCTTTATTTTTTAAGCTTCCTTTTGAACGCTTTCTTAATCCCATGAGACCCTCTCCCCCTGACATTGACCTTGATTTTGCGGATGATAGAAGAGATGAGGTCATTGAATACGTCACAAAAAAATACGGGGAGGATAAGGTAGCGCAAATTATTACGTTTGGAACCATGGAAGCGCGTGGTGCTGTCAGAGACGCCGGACGAGCCTTGGGCATGCCGTACGCAGGGCCTGACCGCATCTCAAAAATGATTCCTCCCGGCTGGCAGGGCCATGCCATGACAATAAACAAAGCGCTTGAACAAAGCCCCGATCTTAAAAGAGCATACATTACCGAAGATGAAACCAGACGTCTTCTTGACGTTGCAAAAAAATTAGAAGGGGTGGCCCGACACGCATCGGTGCATGCGGCAGGTGTGGTGATTGCGGATAAACCGCTTATGGAATACACTCCCCTTCAGAGAGAAACAAATGGAAACAAAATTGTCACCCAGTATGACATGTACACCGTAGGGGAAGATGGTGTAGGACTTCTTAAAATTGATTTTCTTGGGTTGAGAAATCTTACCATTATTCAAGAAACGCTTCGATTTGTCAAAGAAAACCAGAAAAAAGAAATTGATTTTTCCAATATTTCCTTTGAAGACCCAAAAACGTACGCGCTTCTTTCTTCAGGAGAAACAACCGGAATTTTTCAGCTTGAATCAGAGGGCATGAGAAAATATATCAAAGAGCTTAAGCCAACAACAATTTTTGACCTGCAGGCTATGGTTGCGTTGTATCGACCGGGTCCCATGGCAAACATTCCGGAATTTATAAAAAGAAAGCACAATCCATCTCTTATTGATTACCCTGATGAGCGGCTTAAAAACGTGCTTAGTCAATCCTACGGAATCATTACCTATCAAGATGACCTTCTTCTTACCGCAATAACCGTTGCCGGATATTCGTGGCTTGAGGCAGACTTGCTGCGCAAGGCAGTTGGGAAAAAGATCACTCAGGAAATGAAAAAACAACACGATAAATTTATTGAAGGGTGCGTAAAAAATGGCATGACCAAAAGAAGTGCGGAAAACCTGTGGCTTCTTTTTGAACCATTCGCAGGCTACGGCTTTGGCAAGGCTCATTCCGCTTGCTACGCAACCATTGCGTTTAGAACCGCGTATCTAAAGGCTCACTTCCCTGTTGAGTTTATGACTGCCCTTCTTACCGCTGAGTCTCGCGGCTCATCAGGCCCCACAAAAAACGAAAAAATAACCCAGGCCGTTGTAGAATGCAAACGGCTCACAATTCCGATTCTTCCGCCTGATATCAATACTTCCCAGAGTGAATTTTCCATAGAAAATTCATCTTCCATCAGGTTTGGTTTCTCCGCTATAAAAAATGTGGGACAAGCGGCAATTGAGGCAATTTTAAGCCAAAGGCAACACGGTCTTTTTGAAAGCTTTGAGAACCTTTGTCAGAAAGTTGACCTTTCTAAGGTTAACAAAAAAACCCTTGAAAGCCTGATTAAGGCAGGAGCTTTGGATTTGTTTGGAAAGAGAGCAAACCTTCTTATTAAACTCCCGGAAATTTTGGAAAACGCGCATAAGGCAAAAAAAGATACCCTTTCCGGACAGCAAAGCCTTCTGTTTGATGAGGAAGAAGTTCAGATCCATACGTCTGTGGATATGCCGGACGTTGAAGACTTTTCTGAACCCGAAAAACTTGCTTTTGAAAAAGAATTTTTAGGGCTCTACCTTACTTCCCATCCCCACATAGAAACGCTTGAGGCAGTACGAAAGGTTATTACGCATGGACTTGAGGAGTTAAAGGAAGAAGAAGAGGGAACGAGGGTAATAATTGGAGGCATTATAGAAACAAGCAGAAAAATTTTCACCAAAAGGGGCAATAATGAGATGGCGTTTCTGTCAATCGGAGATGAAAAAGGAATTTCTGTTGAATGCGTTGTATTCCCTAAGATATATGAGCAATTTAAACACCTCCTTATAAGAGATCAGGTTATTGTTGTTGATGGGAGACTTGATACAAAAAATGACCGTCCCATGATCATTGTGGAAAAAATCGCAACCCTAAAACAAACAGCAAAAAACTAATTATTTCACCGGTATTGATTTTTCTGGAAATATCTGTACAATTAAGAGTATCATATGGCTTCATTTTCACCGGAGACGATAACCCATGTTGGCTTTCTTCCCATAACAAATACCCTCATTCATACTCTCTTCGTAGACGGAGTTCTTATCGCAATTTCTGTCTACGTTTCTAAAAACACAAAACAGATTCCCTCTTTTTTTCAAAATATGATGGAGGGACTTATGGAAGTTGGATATAATCTCACCAAGTCAATTGCCCAAAAAACCCACGAGTATATATTTCCGTTTGCGATGAGCTTTTTTTTGTTTATTTTTGTGGCAAACATTACGAGTCTTTTTCCCGGTTTTGGAAGCATTGGTTTTTTTGAAACAAAAAAACATTTAGTCCCTCTTTTACGAGGAGCAACGAGCGATCTTAACGTAACCCTTGCTCTTGCCGTAGTATCGATAATAGCAACACACGCGCTAAGCATTAAGCTTACCGGCATTAAAAACTATCTGGGAAGGTTTTTTTCCCTCAATCCAATTCTTTTGTTTGTTGGCATACTTGAAATTGTGGCAGAAATCACTAAGGTTATATCGCTTTCATTTCGTCTCTTTGGAAATATTTACGCGGGGGAAGTTGCCCTTATGACGGTATCGGGCTTATTTGCCTTTTTGTTTCCTCTTCCCTTTCTCTTTTTGGAAAACATTGTCGCGCTGGTACAAGCGTTGGTGTTCTCTATATTAACGCTTGTTTTTATGGCAATTTTGACAACGCCACATCATTTGTCTCATGGCACATCACGCCATGTCGTAAGGGAGGTGAGTAGCTCATGAGTATTACTATTACCGGTGGTCTTATTATTGCACTCGGAGGAATGTTTCCCGCTCTTGCCATTATGTTAATCGGCGCAAAAGCAATGGAAGCGATTGGCAGAAATCCTGAAGCGGCAGAAAAAATTTTACCTCCCATGCTTTTGGGAATGGCATTTGCAGAAGCCATCGCTATTTATTCTTTAATCTTGGCATTTATCAAGTGAATCACAGCGATGGCGCTCAAATACTATGGAACTTATAAAACAATTTGGATTTGACCCTGTTTTGTTCTTTGCGCAAATAGTTAACTTTGCTATTGTTCTGTGGGTATTGAAAAGGTTTTTGTACAAACCCCTTCTTGATGTGCTTAAGAAAAGGGAACAAACCATTCTTGAAGGGATAAAAAATGCTCAAGAGGCAGAAAAACGGCTTGAGGAAGCAACCCGCAGAGAAAAGCAAATCCTTCTTAAAGCACAGGATGAGGCAAAAAAGATGCTTGAGGAGGCAAAAACCCAATCGCTTCTCACAATCCAAAAAGCAGAAAGCGAAGCAAAACAATTGACCCAGAGTATGATCGAAGAAACAAGAATTCAAATAGCTCAACAAGTACAAGACGTAGAGAAAAAGCTTCGCTCACAGATTTCTTTTATTGCGGTTGAGTTCTTGCGAAAATCGATTAGCCAGCTTTTTGAAGACAAAGATCAAGAAAAAATTCTCGATCGAGCAATGAAGCAGCTGCAGAAAGACTCCAACTAAACCAATGAAACAACACATGATGAAACAGTTAATCGCGATAAGCTATAAAAACAATAAGCTTGATGAAAAAGTTGTTTTTAAGATAGCTTGCTTGCTTTTACGAAAAGACCTCAAGCGATACGTTCGCGCTCTTAAAAATTATGAAAAAAAACGAACCGTTACCGTATCTCTTCCTTCTATTTCAAGAGAACTAATCCATAAAAATGAATATCTTCTTAAGAAGATATTCCCAAAGAAAGAGATACTATATAAAAAAGACCCCTTGCTTATGGCGGGGGTTCGTTTTTCTCACCATGACACTATTTTTGAGATGAGCTTAAGAAATACACTAGAACAAATTGCTGCGCATGCAGGGGAGACAGACAGATGATTACCACAGAAGATATCATTGCAAAACTAGAAAAACGGATCCATTCTTTTAATGATAGCGGAAAAAAGCTTAACGTTGGCACCGTCATGAAAAATACCGATGGCGTAATTACCGCAGATGGTCTTTCGGATGTTGCCATGGGAGAAATCGTAACATTTGAAAATGGTAATAGCGGAGTTGTTCTTAATTTAGATGAAGATACGGTCTCAATCATTCTTCTGGGAAGTCAGGAAAACCTCAAAGAAGGAAACCGTGTAGAGACAACAGGAAAACTCTTAAGCATTAATGTATCTAATGAATATCTTGGACGCACCATCAACCCCTTGGGAAATCCTCTTGATGGAAAACCAGACATTAAAGGGGAAAAAGACATGCCTCTGGAGAGAATTGCCCCAGGAGTAGTAGAGAGAGAACCGGTGAATACCCCCGTCAAAACAGGAATTAAGGCAATCGACGCAATGATTCCTATCGGGCGCGGACAACGAGAGCTTATTATCGGAGATAGGGGACTTGGAAAAACAGCGATTGCAATAGACACTATTATTAACCAAAGAATACAGGAGAAGGGTCACAAACGCGTCATTTGCATTTATGTGGCTATTGGCCAGAAACGAAGTACTGTTGCGCAGATTGTGAATAAACTTAAGGAAGAAAAAGCGCTTCCGTATACAATCATTGTAGTTGCAGACGCATCAGATCCGGCATCTTTTCAATACCTTGCTCCGTACGCAGGCTGCGCAATCGCGGAGTATTTTATGGAAAAAGGGGAAGATGTCCTCATTGTCTATGATGACCTTACCAAACACGCATGGGCGTATCGACAACTTTCTCTTGTCTTAAGACGTCCCGCGGGGCGTGAGGCATATCCGGGAGACGTCTTTTATCTTCACAGCAGACTTTTAGAACGCGCGGTAAAACTCAATAAAGAGGGACATGGCTCAATCACCGCTCTTCCTATTATAGAAACGCAAGCAGGAGACATATCTGCCTATATTCCTACCAACGTAATTTCAATAACGGATGGGCAAATATTTTTAGAAGCTGACTTATTCAACAGCGGCATTCGCCCGGCAATCAACGTAGGAAATTCCGTTTCTCGGGTGGGAGGATCCGCGCAAACCGGAGGAATGAAATCCGTTGCGGGAAAGATGAGGCTTGAGCTGGCACAATATCAAGAACTTGCGGCGTTTGCTCAATTTGGAAGCGAACTTGATAAAGAGACGCTCACGCGATTGGAAAGAGGAAAACGCACGATTGAAATTTTTAAGCAAGCGCAATACCGTCCTGTTGCTGAATCGCTTCAGATTGCTATAATTTGGACTGTTTCCAATGGCCACTTGGATGACATCCCGCTTGAGGAAATCCAACGATTTGAAGAAGAATTCAGCCAATATCTCCAAACAAGGCACAAAAAGCTTTTGGAAGATTTAGGAAGTGGCACAAAGCTTACCGAACCCATAAACCAAACAATGGAAAAAGCAGTGAAAGATTTCAAACAGTTGTTTCATGGGTAATTATTATGGCTAACACTGTTTTACTAAAACGGAGAATCAAAACGTCACGCAATGTCTCAAAGACAACTCGTGCCATGCAAATGATTGCCGCATCAAAGCTCAAGCGTGCGCAGGAAGCGGTTCTTGCTTCCCGTCCCTATGTGGAAAAACTGGGATCCTTATGCAAAGAAGTTGGAGAAAAAACAGATGCGCTCTCCCATCCCTATCTGCTGCAGAAGGATACCAAGCAAAGAAGCGAGCTTCTTTTTATTCTTGCTCCGGATAAAGGGCTATGCGGCGGACTTGTTTCTAATCTGGTAAAAACATATCTTGAATTCTCGAAAGCGTCATATGTGAAGATTGTTACGGTTGGAAAAAAAATAGAACCGGCGGCGGCACGCTCTCAGAATGAGCTTGTTGCATCCTTTCCTTTTGGAACATCTTTGCCTACATTTGAGGCCACAGAGGGAATTATAACTATCATAAAAGATTACTATATAAATCAAAAAGTAGAATCGGTTAAAATACTGTACCATAAATTCTTGGGTCTATTTTCCCAGGTGACTACTGTTTTAACTCTTCTTCCCATAAACCTTGAAAAGGAAAACACAAAACACGTATCGGAGTATCAGCTGTTTGAACCCACACTTCAGGAAATACTGCCGTATCTGCTTGAGAGATATGTAGAAATGGCAGTATATCAATGTCTACTGGAAAATTTTGCCTCCGAACAGGCAGCACGGATGATCGCCATGCAAAACGCAACAGACAATGCGCGCGATATTATCTTTGAATTGACGCTTGAGTATAATAAAATGCGCCAAGAGAAAATCACGAACGAAATTTTAGATATAAGTTCAGAAGGAGTTAATCAATATGCCTAAAAATACAGAAGCAAATTCAACGGGATCTGTTATTCGCATCCAAGGATCGGTTGTTGACGTATATTTTGAACAAGAAACTCCTTCTATTAATGAAGCGCTTGTTATCTACTTACCTGATAAAAACAAACTAACACTGGAGGTAGCATTCTCTATTGGAGACAATGAGGTTCGGGCACTTGCTTTTGGATCAACTGATGGATTAAAGCGGGGATCAAAAGTAAAAAGAACGTTCGCGCCTATTTCAGTCCCGGTAGGACCAAAAACATTGGGAAGAATCTTCAACGTTTTAGGAAAACCCATTGACGGCAGAACGTTTGATGAAAAAGGAGTACCCAGTGCTCCTATTCATAGACCCGCTCCGGCTCTTACCGAACAAGAAACAAAACCCCACGTCCTTGAAACAGGGATTAAGGTATTTGATCTTATTGCTCCGTTTACCAAGGGAGGAAAAATAGCTATCTTTGGCGGAGCAGGCGTTGGAAAAACGGTAGTGGTAAAGGAACTTATTAGAAACATTGCCATGGAGCACAAAGGGCATTCCGTGTTTGCTGGTGTGGGGGAACGAACCCGTGAAGGAAATGATCTCTGGCTGGAGATGAAAGAAGCAAATGTATTGGATAAAACGGTCATGGTATTTGGGCAAATGAATGAACCCCCCACCAATAGACTTCGTGTTGCGCTTACCGCACTCACCATGGCAGAGTATTTTAGAGATGAAAAAAGGGAAGATCTTCTTCTTTTTATTGACAACGTTTTCCGCTTTACCCAAGCAGGGACAGAAGTATCTACGCTTTTAGGAAGAATGTCATCGGCAGTGGGATACCAACCAACGCTTGCAACCGAGGTTGGAATGCTTCAAGAGAGAATCACTTCAACAAAAAAAGGGTCAATTACGTCAGTTCAAGCAGTATATATTCCCGCGGACGACTACACAGATCCCGCGCCGGTTACCATTTTTGCCCATCTTGACGCCACCATTACCCTCCAGCGTTCTATTGCGGAGCAAGGGATTTATCCGGCAGTTGATCCTCTTGGTTCTACCTCCCACATTCTTGACCCTTATATTGTTGGAAAGAACCATTATGAAGTGGCACGAGGAGTTCAAAAAGTTCTTCAACGCTACAAAGATCTGCAAGATATCATTGCTATTTTAGGAATTGACGAACTTTCGGACGAAGATAAACTAACGGTTACCAGAGCCCGCAAAATCCAGCGATTTTTAAGTCAACCCATGTTTGTTGCCGAAGTCTATACGGGACAACCGGGAAAATATGTAAAAGTGGAAGATACTATAAAAGGATTTAAAGAAATCCTGGAGGGAAAACACGACAGTCTTCCCGAACAAGCCTTCTATATGACAGGAACCATTGAGGATGCTGTTGCGCGAGGAAAGAAAAAATGATGCTCAACATAGAAGTTCTATCTCCTGAAAACGTTGTGTACCGAGGTGAGGCAGATGAGGTGATTGCTCCCACTTCAAACGGACAAATTGCTATTTTTCCCCACCACGTTTCTCTTTTAACAAAAATTTCCGAGGGCGAGCTTATTGTCAAGTCTGGAAAACAAACACAGTATATAGCTGTTATGGACGGCTTTTTACAAGTACGCAAAGATTTCATTACTGTTCTTGCCGACTATGCGATTCAAAGTGAAGATATCCAGATGCATAAGGCCGAAGAGGCAAAGAAACGGGCAGAGAAGCTCTTGGAAGAAAGAGTAGGTCAAAAAGACTTTGCAATAATTGAAGCGGATCTTAGACGCTCTCTTCTTGAATTAAAAGTTGCTCAAAAAAGAAGAAGAGTGGCAAGCATACAACATAAATGAATCAGAACCTCAATTCCGCATTATATGATATTGGTATTTCCTATGACGACAATTGGGAACAAGGTCCCCCTCTTGTAAAACAACAGCTGAATCCTCCTAAAAGAACTGCTAAAAAAAGGACATCGTTTTTGGGATTTGAGGTGAATGTCCCCTTTGGGATCCCGGCAGGACCTCTTTTGAACTCCTCGTTTATCAAGACTGCATTCGAGTGGGGATTTGACGTAAATCACTATAAAACGCAAAGAAGCGTTGTGTTTAAGTGCAATCAATTCCCAAACGTATTGTTTGTCGACGTAAAGGGAAACTTAACTCTTAAGAAAGCCGCAAAACCTCTTATCGGAAAAACAAAAACATCCAAAAGTCCAAAGGAGTTTAGTATCACCAATTCTTTTGGAAATCCATCCAGAGGACCTGACGTATGGCAAAAAGACATGAAAAAAGCGCTCACCTACGCAAAAAAGGGACAGCTTCTCATTGCAAGCGTTGTGGGCACCATACAAGAGGGATTTGACGAAAATGACTATTATGATGACTTTGCTTATACCGCGCTTCTTGCTAAAGAAACAGGGGTAAAAATAATAGAGGTCAACCTTTCTTGCCCAAATGTGGCGAATGAAGGAGTTATTTGCTACAACAAGAAGGCAACGTATCAAATAACAAGAAAAGTGAAGGAAAAAATTGGCAATACTCCGCTTTTGGTTAAGCTTGGGTATTACGGAGACGACCAGCAAGAACTATTAGGAACTATTGTAAAAGGCATGTCTCCATTCGTTGATGGAATTGCTGCGATCAATACCATTTCTGCTCCCGTTGTCGATCAAAAAGGAAATCAGGCTCTTCCCGGTCCTAATAGGTTAAAAAGCGGCATCTGTGGAGCAAGCATCAAATGGGCCGGTCTTGATATGGTAGGGAGACTTACCCGCATAAGAGAAAAAAACCGTCTACGTTTTGCAATTATAGGAGTTGGCGGAGTTATGACCCCAAAGGATTATGAGGCGTACAAAAAACTTGGCGCAGACCTTGTGCAATCCGCAACAGGCGCCATGTGGAATCCTACCCTTGCCTATGAGATATGGAAAAAACACGCAAAAAATTAACATTTCATCAAAAACTAGAAAACGCCATCAAAAAAAACAATACGCTTCTTTGCGTTGGTCTTGATCCCGATTTAGATAAGATTCCAAAGCATCTTATTGCAGGGTCCGACCCTATTTTTGCCTTTAATAAGGCAATCATTGACGCAACGAGTGATTTAGTATGCTCTTATAAACCACAAATAGCCTTTTACGCTTCTCAGGGATTGCTCGGGCTCAAAGCCTTGATTCAAACGGTCTCTTATATTCATATGGCCTATCCGCACATTCCCGTTATTCTAGATGCAAAACGAGGAGATATCGGCTCAACTGCTATTCATTACACAAAGGAGGTATTTGACGTGATTAGAGCTGATGCCGTAACCGTAAATCCTTACTTGGGTTTTGACTCTCTACAATCTTTTTTAGAAAGAAGAGATAAGGGAATTATTATTCTATGTAAAACTTCAAACCCCAGCGCTTCTGATTTTCAAGACGCAAAAATTAACAAAGAACCTCTCTATATAAAAGTGGCAAAAAAGATTATTGCATGGAACAAACAATATCATAACTGCCTCATGGTTATCGGAGCAACCTATCCAAAGGAGCTTTCAGCTATTCGAACACTAGAACCAGACATGTTCTTCTTAGTTCCTGGAATAGGAACTCAGGGAGGAAACCTAGAAAATACGCTCAAATTCGGACTTACAAAAAATAAGTCGGGCTTGATAATCTCATCCTCCCGTGCCATAATCTTTGCGTCAAACGGTAAAGATTTTGCTCAGATGGCGAGAAAAAAAGCAAAAAAGCTAAAAAATGAGATCAACAAATATCGATAGGTATATGGATAATACAAAAGAGAAAGTTGCAAAACTGCTTCTTTCTATTAACGCAATAGCTTTGAATCCCAGAAAACCCTATCGTTATTCTTCTGGAATTTTGAGCCCTGTTTACACAGACTGTCGACTTCTTATAAGTCATCCTAAAGAGCGGACAATCATTAGGGACTTATATATTGAAGCAATTAAAAAAACTGGCTCTTTTGATGCAATTGCCGGAACCGCTACGGCGGGCATACCTCACGCAGCTTGGATCGCAGACAAGCTTAGTTTACCTATGGTTTACGTAAGGAGTAAGGCAAAAGATCACGGAAAGAGAAATCAAATCGAAGGAAAACTCAAGAAGCAGCAAAAGGTAGCTGTTATTGAAGACCTTATTTCAACGGGAGAAAGTTCAACAGAAGCTGTGTATGCGGTTCGAAAAGAAGGGGCTCTCGCTTCCTATATTTTTTCTATTATCACTTATGGTATGAAAAAATCTTTGAAGAATTTTAAAGCAGCAAAAGTAAAACTTATTTCTCTTACTGATTTCTCTACCGTTGTAATGGTTGCTGAAAAATCAGGATATATTAAGAAGAAGGACACAGATGTAATTCTTGAATGGGCAAAAAATCCACCTCTTTGGGGAAAACGCATGGGATTCGAATAGTATTCTTTCTTATATTGCTCATTTTTTAGAAATTTCATACAATATCTGTAACGATCGATTGGTTTTGTATGCCGACTTAGCTCAGTTGGTAGAGCGGCGCTTTCGTAAAGCGTAGGTCGTCGGTTCGAATCCGACAGTCGGCTCAGGTAATTTTTTCTATGAATAATAGATCAAGGCTTTCCAGGAGACTGGAGCGGAAAACAAAACAAAGGCTTTTTGTTCTTTTTGCGGGGACAATTTTGCTCATTGTGTTTATTTTTAAGTTTGGCATTCCTCTTCTCATAGAGATAAGCACTTTTTTCATTGGATCAAAGGGAAACCAAGATTCAAAAAAAGAACAACAATCACCGCTTATTCCTCCCCTATTTAATCCCCTCTCAAATGCTACGAATAGCGCTACAATTGTTATCTCGGGAATTTCGAAAGAAAACCAAACAGTAGTATTATATCTAAACAATGAAGTAATTGGTGAAACAAAGGTCGAAAAAAATAACACGTTTGAGTTTAAACAGATTGAGCTTAAAGAAGGACAAAATAGTATAAAAGCAAAAAACCTCAAGGATAACAAAACAAGCGATTTCTCACAAGAGATGACTGTTGTTTTTGACAAAGAAAAACCAGCACTCGAAATTGAATCTCCCCAAGACGGCCAATCATTCCCAAAAGATAGTAAAACAATAACGATTAAGGGAAAAACCGAACCGGGAAGTAGGATAACCGTAAACGGATTTTGGGCAATTGTTGCATCAAGCGGAACGTTTTCTCATACTATTTCTTTACAAGATGGCGAAAATGCAATAAAAATACTTTCCATCGATGAGGCGGGAAACGCATCTGAGGCTTTATACAAAGTTACGTATAATCCTTAATCCCCAAGAGAAACCAAATCCACAACAAAAGCGGTGGATAAAAAAAGCTATTTATAAACAGGCTGTCTACGCCGATACCTAGTATTGAGGCAATAACAACCGCATCCCAAAGATCCTTTCTTTCTTTATAAGAATCGTATGCTTTTTTAAGTACGCTTATCCACAAAGCAATAAACGCGAAAAAACCAATTATTCCCGCTGTTGCCAATATAAAGAGAAAACTATTATCTGTCCCCGCGTCCGCATGGCTTAAGAATGATGTCTCTTTTTCTCTAAACCCATACCGAATCTGCGCGTAGCGATACGCGTTAAATCCTACTCCAAAAAAAGGATAATCTTTTATGATAGTCAAAGCGTTTTGAGCAGAATCTATTCTTGCCTCATTTGAGGCAGTTCTGAAAAGGTTGATGTTTTCAATAGAAAAATAAGGCTTTATAAAGAAAACACCGAGTAAAAAAGCAAGAAGAACCGCAAAAAAAAGATTTTTTTTCTTTGTTAAAAAAGAAAATACAAAAAGAGAAACAAAGAACATAATAAAAGCGCTTCTTGAATAAGTGAGAAATATCGCGAGGATACTTAAGCATAAGAAAAAAATGCATAGGCTCCACGCTTTACCCTTTTTCTCCGATAAAAATCTTGGCAAGAGAAATAAGAAATACAAAACAAAAAATGCCCCCGCATAATTTGGGTCAAGGAAAGAAGAAAACATTCTGTAAAGGTGTTCATCCCATCCAAGATAGTAAAGATTTCTTAAGTCAGAATAAAAAATATACTGGAGAAACCCTAAAACCACAACTGCTCCCCCGCCATAAGCCATACCGCGTTTGATTTTTTTCTTAAAGTCGGTCTTTAACCCTCCAACAATCATATATACCGCGGCATAACAAACCCATCGACCCAAATAGAGAAACGCAACAAAAAGCTCATGGGTGTTAAGATTCCCTATATTGAAAATAAGAGATCCAAAAAGCACCAGAGAAAAAAGCGCAATTCGTTTTGCAAGGTATGTTTTGAAAATATTTCTCAGATTCAATCCACAAGAAATAATCCAGCCAAAAATAACAAACATGACCAGTACATCGTTAAGCGTGATAGAAATAGCAAACGGAAACTGAATCCTCACAAGCTCCAAGAGAGGGAAAAGTGCCAATAAAAATAAGAGTGCTATTTTTAATAAGCCCACTGTTTTTCTCCTTTTTTTAATACGCTTACGCCTGTTTTTGGGTTCTTGTATAGCATATCCCAATTTTTAAATCTATCGGGGATATCGGCGTTTTGTACAGCAACATGGGTAAATACTTCTTCCTTTTTCACCCACGATTCATGGGTGAATGGGAAATCAACGTAGTAAAGGTTATGAAATCCATACAGGAGAACCCTATCTCTACTCTTTATGTTTCTTTTGAAATAATCGTCAATATCGTAAAAATCTCCAAATCCAAAATTAAGGTTTTTTGTAAGAAAAGCTTGCTTAGACTCAACCCCAAAAATTACCGGAAGGTATTTCGTATTTGCCACTCCCCTATAAATTATGGCGATTAAAGAAACAAGAACAACAAAACCAATAAGTATTTTCTTTACCCTAATTTCTCTTATCACCCCTATTATCCCAGCAATAACCATTGAAAATGCCGGTAAATAAGGCATTATAAATCTTCCTCCGCCTGTTCTAGGCGTTATGTACCAGATGATAATAGACAAAATAGAATATAGAACAATAATTTTTATACCTAAATTAAGCTTTTTAAAAAATAGCGCAACAAGAGGCAGAAAAATTAAATAGATGGGGGAAATAGGGTCTGCTAGTTGAGTAAACATAATCCACATTTCGCTTAATAAGCGCATTGGATTAAGAAGGCTAAAATCAAAATATGTTTTATAAACATCTGTAAAAAAAGGATGTACTGGATTCCCTGTATGGACAAATGAAAATACGAACCATGGAAGAGGTATTAATAAACCAATAAACCAATAAAAAAATAAACCAGTTGATAGATTTTTAAGTGTTTTTTTCTTATATATTGAATAAAATATAATAAGAAAAGAAAAAATAAAGAGGGAACCGATCGCAAGAAGCTTAGTAGAGATAGCCAAACCCAGCATTACTGCTGACTCAATCAACCATTTTTGTTTTTGTGTCTCTATCCAGTTGATAAATCCCCAAAGCGCCATTACTTCAAAAAATGTTCTTGCCAAATCCACATACGCAGTTATAGACTGCCACGCAACGACTAAATTAGAGTAGAAAATAGCCACGCATATCATTGCAAACACAGGAGAAAAGAATTTGCGCGATAATTTATATAGAGCTAGACACGTCAAAAGTCCGAAAGAAAAATGTATAAGTTTTGCCAAAGTTTCTCCCTGAAAACCAAGCGCTACCGCATAAAGCATCTCTGTAAGTTTTGGCATTGCGGAATAGTACAAAAGATTTCCGGAAATATAAAAAATGCGATGCGCCTCAAGATAGAGCTTTGGGAGAGTTAAGTGATACCATAACGCATCAAAGGCAAGTTCCGGACCTAATGCGCCTATACCGTTAACAAATACCATAGCAATAAAAAGCAGCACAAAGAGCACCGTCATCTTATTTTTCTTAAAATCTCTTATCTCTAAAACGAGTTGATAAACCCGAGGGACATATATGATAACAATAGAAGAAGTAAAAAATAAAAAACTTACCAGAAGGATTGGCTTATATAAAAAACCAAGAATTCCTAAGAAAAAGATGACATAAGAGTACGATCCAATTAAAATGGCCAAGGTGGACATACGTTTAATATCTTCATTTCTGTTGAAGTTGCCATAATTTTCCCCTCACCAAAAATGAGTGAAAGCTCATGAAGATGGCAACAAGAAATCCGGGAATACCGTCAAAAAATCCTCGTCTTAAAAAATAATTAAGAAAGAATTTAGCCTTGGGATATGCAATAATCGATACAAGATTAACCCTTACTCCTTTTCCATATAGTTCTTTTGCTCTTATGTTGGTGTAAAAATTAATTTCTCCTAAAAATTCTGTTATTGACTGATGGGGATAATGGAATAGTGGGTTCTTTAACTGTCCGATGTTCCCCTTAACTTTCCATTCTTCATGAACTTTTCCTTCCCATTTACCGCTATTTTTTTTTGCCAACCTTAAAAGCTTTATATTGCCAGTTTCCCCATGCTTTAATTCTTTTCCCCACATAAAATCTTTTCTCTTGATAAAGTATCCATCGTAATTATTTTTGATTTTTGACCTATCTGTCGGCGAGGCAGGTATTTGATTTTTAATTTCCGAAGCTAGAGCTTCAGACACCCTTTCATCAGCATCAACAAACAAAACCCAATTGCCCTGAGCTTGTCGAAGGGCAAAATTTCTCTGGCTCGCAAAATCTCCATCCAGTGACCTCTTGTAAATAGTTGCGCCTTTCTTTTTAGCTAATTCTGCTGTTCTGTCTTCTGAGTTATCATCAACAACAATAACCTCATCCACCCACTCAATAGACTCCAAACAATCTACTATGTTATTTTCCTCATTTTTGCTTAAAACTACCGCGCTTATATTTGCCATATTTAATATTGTAGCATAGGTTTATTTGTTTTATGATAAAATGCTACTTATGATTCCACAAATTGCCATAATTATCCCA
>Ga0209542_10006949_pt1 | contig 21780 bp, 21 predicted proteins | sample RifCSPhighO2_01_FD_184028 | JGI IMG/M metagenome (GOLD analysis project Ga0209542, IMG submission 184028) | Soil microbial communities from Rifle, Colorado - Rifle CSP2_plank highO2_0.1 (SPAdes) (version 2) | ecosystem: Environmental > Terrestrial > Deep subsurface > Rock core/Sediment ... | reverse complement strand
CTTGCATCCATGCCCGCCGTCGGATTTTGCCCGAAAACAAAAGGCCGAATTCGCCCTCACCCCCAGCCGCGCGCCTGTGGCGCGCGGCGCATTTTCCCTCCCTGCCGAGGAAGTTTCGATTTGTGACCCTACGGGGAATCGAACCCCGATTCCAGCCTTGAAAAGGCCGTGTCCTAACCGTTAGACGATAGGGCCGTTTTGAGAATATACCATTTTTTGGTGAAACGACAAAAATCGAAAATAATCAATTTGTTTCGGGTTTGTGTTTTCCCTTGAACACTTTGTCGGGACCAAGATTGCCTTCAAACCTGCTCGCGTATTCATCTTGGCGTGCTTCGTGACCCTCTATCCAGCTATCCTTCTCCACAATAGGTGAGACCGCTTCCTTTTTGGGTGTAGTGGCTCTGTTCTTTATTGTACGGGGTTGTGAAATCTGAATTTCACCAAGAGCATTCTCTTTTTCCAGCCTTCGCGCTTCCTGAAGAACTGTTTCGTCGCCGTCGGCGCCTTTTCGTATAGCGTCAAATGGATTTTCGAATCGTCGTAACATGGTATGTGAAAATGATAGCATTTTTGAATAAAGCCTAAAAATGCTATATATTGTGGCAACTGGAGATGTGGCAGAGTGGTCGAATGCGCCGCACTCGAAATGCGGTATGCCCGAAAGGGCATCGGAGGTTCGAATCCTCCCATCTCCGAAAAATCCAGCGCCCGAAAGGGCGCTTTTATTTTTCGAGAGATGAGCAAGACATGTTTTGTCTCGCGTGGAGGATTCGAAGACCGTACGAAAATTTTTCTAGGCTTTTGCGATAGAAAAATCCGCAAGGTATACTGCTCCTGTAAGGAGAGAAATTCCTCCCATCTCCGTTTTTCAAAATCATGGCCATTTTGGACACCGATGGAAGTTATACCCATTCTTGCTAAGATTGTACGTATGAATCCTAACGAAACCCCAAAATCGGACTATCAGACGTTTCGGGAAGAAAAACACAAGTCATTCAATACGCCTCAAGAAATAATCAACGGAGCTATCGAGAAAGCCGCCAAATCGCCTATTGTAGAGCAAGAACGCATCATCGCGGGCGAAACCAATGAAGTCCACTTGGTGCGGACAGAGAATGGCAGAGAAGTGATTATCAGGATCTACCACGGAGAAAAACCGAAATTCGAAAGGGAACGATGGGCAATCGAGCAATGCCGAGAGGTAGGAGTGCCTGTCCCCGAAGTTATGCTCGTGGAAAGTACCGAAGCCGAAAGAAAGCCCCTTCATATCTGTGTTGAATCAAAGCTTGAAGGGGTTCCCATGGGCGATATACGCAAGAGCGACGATCCGGAAATCTCTAAAAACCTGAAGGCTCTTCTCGGCCAGTTGGGAAATAATCTGGGAAAAATCCATTCGGTTCCTGTAAACGGCTTCGGCTCGTTAGACAAAAATGGTAACGGAAAATATCGAACGGCAAAAGAACTACTAACCCAAGACCTCACTATCGCCAAAGAGAATACTTTGCCGGAACATTCGCTCCTAACCATCGATCGGGAAATCGTCTTTCGTGCAAAGGAAATACTCAACCGTGAAGCGGAAAACTTTCCTCTGGTCTCCCCTCGTCTGTTGCACGGCGACTTGGCGCCACAGCACGTCTTGGTCAAGGAAGGAAAAATATCCGGTATAATCGATTTTGAACATGCTAAAGGCTCGGATCCTGCAGAAGAATTCGCCCGTTGGGAATTAAAATTCGGAGATACCTATCCAATAGCCGATATCCAGGAAGGATATGGCAACAAGGAATTATTCGGTGGCGATTTTAAAAAGAGAAAGAACGTCTGGAGACTATATCAAGGTTTGGCGATACTAAGCTACTGCGTACGCGAGAAAAAACAATTTGGCATTGATAATGCCTTGAAGGGTTTAGCGGAAACTGTTCAGCTCTTTAATTGAAGGATTCGTACCCCATGTCCCCCAAAACAAAGAAACTGCTCGAAGAATTCGCGTGTGCCGCGAATTGGAGCACGGCAGGAAATCCTGCCGATATGGAGCGATTCTCTGATTTCGTCATTAGCGCCTTCCAGAGAGGCGAGCACAGCCGCTTTTTGTACGAATTTCTTGAAATGGTTGGACGTACAAAAAGCGAGGAGACTATCCAAGAAAAAAAGAAGGCTTTGGCCTCAAAGCTTTTTATGTTCAACAAATACGAGGACGGCATCAGACTTTTGCAAAATTTTCAGGAAAAATAAAAAGCGCGGAGGAGTACTCCGCGCTTCAATGCGATTCTTAGCGATGCTATACCTCCAGCGAAAGTGCCAACTGAATAGGCACTCGAAACTCCCACGCCTCTACAACCACAAGTAGGCCTTTGTCTTCGTCGTCGCGACAAAATGCTTTTGGCAGAACGGTGTTACCGCAACAGAAAGGGCCGATGCCGAGAAGCCGCTGGTGCTGTGTGATAGGACAATAGGAGACCTCCCACCACTTTGAACTGTGACTATACCTCCCAGGTAATCCTCTGTTTACATCGGGTTGCGAGCCGTTTCCGCCGAATGGAGAAAAGAGGTCGATTTCAAGTTGCTTGGCGCAAAACGGAGCGTACTGCTTGAGGGTGATCTCAAATGCGAGACAAAACTCACTGCGCCTCTGATTGAATGTGAGATTGCCGCGCCAGCCGGTCATCCTATGCATAAAGGTCAAGATGAGACTCCTTTCTGCATCTCTAAATGTCGTCCATTTCTCCTCGTGCCAAAACTCGATGGCGATACGAGGGGGAGATGAGGGCGAGTTGCCCTTGTAAAACGTACACGTGCTCCATGTACGGTAGAGCGTGTGCTCATCGACGAACATCTCGAATTTGTTTTTTACGATACGAAATGTACCGTGGAGAGAACGACTGCAAAGACCCCAATCCGCGACACAGAGGCCTTTCTGAGACATGCGATATTCTTTCAGTGTCATACGGTCCTTTCTCAAAAGGGTTCAAATGACTCCCAATCCACCCTACGACTATGCACGGCCGATGTCAAAGCAGGACCCACTTGATAAAATCTTCTAAATCGGCTCTAATGGAATGCCGTTGTTTTTTTCAAGAAAATGAGTAAGGTGGGTATATCACTGTAGGAAGGAGTGCTTCTTGTCTTAAAAGTAGAGATAACAGAATGGATCCCGTTAGAAGCCGCGGAAATCGAAAAACACACTTTGTGTACACACATGACACCAAACAGTCGAATGAGTAATAACGATATACCAGATTCAAGCAGAACGGCTAGTCCGTTTCCTACTTCTAACGGGATGGATTCAATAAAGCCCTTGATTTTAGCCGCAGGCCTGGGAAAACGAATGAACTCGGAGCTTCCGAAGGTGCTGTTACCGTTAAAAGGAAAACCGATGCTCTCCTTCCTCCTTGAGGCAGTAGAAAAATCAAATCTCGCAAAACCAGCAACACTGATCGTAGGAGCGGGCAGCGAACTCGTAAAAAAGGCAGCGGGACCTAACTACCAGTATGTACTGCAAGAAGAACAGCTAGGGACAGGGCACGCCGTACAGTGCGCTGAAAAACTATTACGCGGAAATGCAAAACACATCATGGTCCTCTACGGGGATCATCCCCTCGTTGACGCGGAAACCATCAACCGTATCGGAAAAGCGCACCTTGAAGGCGGAAATCCTATAACGATGGCAACCACGGTGATAGACGATTTTAAGGATTGGCGAGCGAGCTTCTACGATTACGGAAGGATCATCAGGAACGGCAAGGGCGAGATAAAACAGATCATCGAGAGAAAAGACGCGACCGAAGACGAGCTCGAAGTGAAAGAAGTGAACCCATCATACTTCTGTTTTAACGCTGAGTGGTTATGGGAGAAACTTAAGCTCCTCACCACCGAGAATGCCCAGAAAGAATACTATCTCACCACGCTTCCTAAGATTGCCTGGGACGAGAAATCCCCCATTACCATGGTCTCTATCGATCCAAAAACGGCACTGGGGGCAAATACCCCTGAACAATTTGCAATACTCGAAAAGATAATGACACAATAGTCATTGGTATGAGAATACTAAGTATCGAAACCCCGAGTAGTAGAGCAAAGCTCACTACGGGGCGAGAAGTGGAAAACGCGTAATCGCCTTGTATACTGTAGACCTATGATAGTTCTCGGCATTGAGACCTCATGTGATGAAACTGCGCTCGCATTACTTGAATGTCAGGGGGATCTCACCACTCCAACATTCAAGGTAGTAGCAGAAGAGCTCTTCTCGCAAATCGAGATCCATAAAAAGTATGGTGGGGTTTTTCCTATGATGGCAAAACGAGAACACGGTAGAAATTTGATTCCCCTATTAAAAAATCTCCTGCAGAAAGCCGGCTATGCCCAACCTTATTCTAGTACCAAGAATCATTCCAGTATTCTTGAGAATACTGGAATGATTCTTCTGCGTGAACCTGAACTTTTAAAAGACTTTCTAGAATATATACCCACAATTGAACCGCCGACTCGTCCCGTTAGGAGCCGCGAAGGCTTGCAGCGTGGCTTTGCTTCTAATGGGATCGACATGATAGCGGTTACCACTGGTCCCGGGCTTGAACCAGCCTTATGGGTTGGCATCAATTTCGCCAAAGCGCTCTCAAGTGTCTGGAATATACCGGTTATGCCCTCAAATCACATGGAGGGACATCTCTTTTCTGTATTATTGGATACTACAGAAAAAATCAAAAGGCAAAAATCAAAAGGCAAAATCGAATTTCCGATAATCGCACTCCTAGTGTCGGGCGGGCACACCGACCTCATTTTGGTAAAAGAGTGGCTTGTCTACGAGAGCCTAGGAACGACCCGTGATGATGCCGTCGGCGAAGCATTCGATAAGGTCGCTCGTATACTTGGCCTTCCCTATCCCGGCGGACCAGAGATCTCTCGCCTCGCAAAACAGGCCCGCGAAAAGAATCTCCCCAACGTATTTGACCTTCCGCGACCGATGCTTCGCTCGGGCGATTTTGATTTTTCATTTTCAGGACTTAAAACTTCTGTTCTCTACAAAGTACAAAAAATGGGAGTTCTTTCCGATGACCAAAAAGCGGCTATCGCACGAGAATTCGAAAACGCCGCCATCGAAGTGCTCGTGGAGAAAACGAGACGTGCGATAACTCAGTACGGTGCAAGAACTCTTGTCGCGGCAGGCGGCGTCATTGCCAACACCGAGCTTCGCAAAAAGCTAAAGGAACTCACTGAGAGCATTCCTGAGGTGAATCTCCTTATTCCGGAACTTAGGCTCTCAACCGACAACGCTGTCATGATAGCCGCCGCCGCGTATATACGCTTCATGGCAGGAGCTAAACCAAAGACTCCTGATGAAATCCTAGAGACTGTAGCAGAAGGTAGGATGGAGCTCATATAAGAAAAGGGCTTGGTTGGAGTAATTTAAGATTCTTTTTGAAAAAAAGGCTTATAACTGCTACTATTTCTATATATATATGCCCGAGAACAACATCCAAAATCCCGCAAACCTACCCGAAAAACTCCTAAAACCTTACAACCCCGCAGATGTGGAGGATCGCATCTATGAAGCGTGGGAAAAAAGCGGTTTTTTTAATCCTGATACCTGCGTACAAGAAGGTGTGACCGAGCACGATGCGCCGGTGTTCTCTATCGTCCTCCCTCCCCCAAACGTTACCGGTGTCCTTCATATGGGGTCTGCCTTTATGCTCGCTATCCAGGACGCTATGGTGCGTTTTGCGCGAATGCGAGGCTTTCGGACGCTCTGGATCCCCGGCACTGATCATGCCGCCATCGCAACACAAGCAAAGGTGGAAAAGCTCATCTATAAAGAGGAGGGGAAGCGTCGGCAGGACCTTGGACGTGAAGAGTTCCTCAACCGCGTCAGAAGATTCGCACAGGAGAGCCATGATGTCATCGTAACGCAGATACGAAAGACCGGTTGCTCTATAGACTGGAGCCGCGAAGCATTCACTTTGGACGAAAAACGTAACCGCGCCGTCAATGCCGCGTTCAAAAAGATGTACGACGACGGGCTTATTTACCGCGGCTACCGTGTCGTCAATTGGGATCCCAAGGGACAGACGACCATATCAGATGATGAAATCGTTTATGAAACGCAAACAACCACACTCTACACCTTTCGATACTCCAAGGACTTCCCTATCCCGATCGCCACGACTCGCCCCGAGACAAAACTCGGCGATACCGCCGTGGCCGTACATCCCTCTGACGCTCGCTACAAGAAATTCGTAGGGAAAGAGTATGACCTCGAGTTCTGTGGCGTACCCCTCCACATCAAGATAGTCGCCGATGAAGCGGTAGATCCAGAGTTCGGGACCGGTGCTGTCGGTGTGACCCCCGCGCATAGCGCAACTGACTGGGATATCGCTTCCCGTCACCACCTCCCGCTCATCCCCATCATCGACGAGTTCGCGCGCATCGTCCTAGAAACTCCCGCCCTTCATGGAAAAAAAGTAGCAGAGGCTCGAGCGATAGTCGTTGAATGGCTCAAGAAAGAAGGTTTTATAGAAAAAGAGGAGATGATAGAGCACAACATAGCGACCGCGGAGAGGACGGGTGGTATCGTAGAACCCCTGCCTAAGCTACAGTGGTTCATAGATGTCAATAAAAAATTCAAACTTGTGCGCTCGCATATCAAGGGCATCGCCCCAGGGAGCAACATAAGCCTCAAGGAGCTCATGCTCGCACCTGTAAAAAACAGTCAGATCAAGATAATGCCTGAACGGTTCGAGAAGGTCTACTACCACTGGGTAGAGAACCTCCGCGATTGGTGCATATCACGTCAGATCTGGTACGGACACCGTGTCCCGGTATGGTATAAGGGCACTGAGCTTTACTGTGGTGAGAAACCTCCTGAAAATGAAGGGTGGGTGCAGGATGAAGATACGCTGGACACGTGGTTCTCCTCGGGGCTTTGGACATTCTCCACCCTTGGCTGGCCCGACGAGACGCAAGATCTGAAGACGTATCATCCGACAACCATACTTGAAACCGGTTACGACATACTCTTTTTTTGGATAGCACGGATGGTGTTGATGAGCACCTATCTCCTCGGCGATATCCCCTTCCAAAACGTCTATCTCCACGGTTTAGTGCGGGACAAAGACGGTAATAAGATATCAAAATCGCTAGGCAATAACCTAGATCCTTTACAGGTCATCGCGGAGTACGGCGCGGACGCGATGCGCATGTCCCTGATTGTGGGTACTGGCCCCGGAAATGACAGCCGGATATCGCCGGAAAAGCTCAAGGCCTACAAACATTTCGCCAACAAACTCTGGAACATCGCCCGTTTCATCCTTCAGAGCACGGGGGGTACGGATCGGAACAGCGATTTCAAGGCCTGGAGCGAATCCGACCAGACGCTATCTGGCCAAAGAGATGCGCTTGTGACTGAGATCACCGCGGATATGGAAGCATATCGTCTGTATCTTGCCGCAGAAAAGTTGTATCAATATGTCTGGCATACGTTTGCCGATCAGATCCTCGAGGAAAGCAAGTTGGTCCTCGAGAATGGCACTGAGGAAGAAAAGAACTCGAGAAAACAATTTCTGCTCCATACGCTCGACATCATCCTCAAAACGCTTCACCCGTTCATGCCGTTCGTTACTGAAGAACTGTGGTCAATCACAGCATTTGGCAAACAAGAAAAAGACTTTATCATGCTCGAGTCGTGGCCGGTAGAAAACCATGAGTAGCTATGCACTAGCCTTCGCAGCCGGTTTGGTCCCAGCGCTCCTCTGGCTTCTATTCTGGATGCGCGAAGACAGGAAACATCCTGAACCGCTACGTCTCCTCATCCTCACCTTTTTGCTCGGCATGTTCTCTGTTCTCATCGCCCTCAAACTTGAAAGCATCGTATTCACGAACGTAAACGGAGATCTGGCGCGTCTTATATGGTGGGCGGCCATTGAAGAGGTGGTGAAATTCGGAGCTGCCTATTGGATCATCTTGCGGCGGAAAGAGGTGGATGAACCCATTGACGACGTGATCTATATGATCACCGTGGCGCTTGGCTTCGCAGCGCTTGAGAACATCTTTTTCCTTCTCAACCCTGCTTCTAAAGGGTTGGCGATCAAGACTATCTTCACCGGAGATCTGCGTTTTATCGGTGCTACGCTTCTCCACGTTGTCGCCTCAGCCTCCGTAGGGGTAGCCATGGCCTTGGCGTTCTACAAAAACCGCGTGCATAAGCATATCTATGCTCTTGTCGGACTTATCCTTGCGATAATATTGCACAGCTCTTTCAACGTCGCTATAATGGTTAGCGACGGTCACCATAGCTTGCTCGCATCCTCAGTGGTATGGATCGCCATAATCTGCATCCTCCTCCTTTTTGAAAAGGTAAAAAAGGTCCATCCCGTGAGCGGAAGACCTGTACCGATAGCATCTAAAAAATAGTTGCTAGCCAAAAGAGCGTCTATGGTATAATGACACATGAACTTGCAGCATAGCATTTTCTCAAAAAACTCATTACTAGCTTTAACATAAACAATGGCAAAAGGAAAGAGATCTTTTTTTGAACGACTTACCGGCACAATGAATGTCGGCGAGAACCGCGATTCGCGAGAAGAAGAAAAAGTCATAACCGTGCATCAGCAGGAAAAAGAGTGGGTCCCCGAAGAAGATAACGGTGAAGAAGGCCAGCTTGCGGTTGATGTATACCAAACGCCCGAGGACATCGTGATCAAGACGATGGTCGCCGGTGTGCGGCCTGACGATCTGGATATCTCTATCACCCGCGATATGGTGACGATAAAAGGGACGCGCGAAGCGGCGAACGAAGTGACCGAGGACAATTTCTTCTTCAAGGAACTCTACTGGGGAACCTTTACGCGCACCATCGTCCTCCCCCAAGAGATTGAAGTCGAAGGCGCCGAAGCAGTCGAAAAACACGGACTTCTCATCATTAGATTGCCTAAAGTTGATAAGGGGCGCCAGACAAAACTCCGCGTAAAGGCGACGTAAAAGAAAATGCCATCCTTTTTGAAAGGTGGCATTTGCGAAAATCCTCTACCAACGGTGTATCACCTTTGAGATGGGAAGCTCAATCAGGTCCCGTGCCCCATGCTTGAGAAGATTCGGTATAACCTCATTGAGGTTCGCACGATCGACCACAGAGCTGATGGAAAAGCCCTTGCCATGCGCCAACTTTCCAATGGTTGGTTCTTTCATCGCAGAGAGATTCCTCAGAACTGCCTCTTTTTTTCGAGCTGAAACGTTCATAACCAGGAGGACTTTGTCGTGAGCATCATGAGCGCCGACTAGAAGCAAACGAAGGGTGTGAATCGCCTCTCCCTTTTTCTTATGCGATTCGGAAGCACGATTGGTTATCAACACCGTACCGCTCTCAAAAAGCTTCTGAATGATTCTCAAACCGTTCGCGGCGATGCTCGCCCCTGTTTCTGTCACACAGATTCCATATCGGTAATCCCTGGGAATGTGGGCTTCGGTGCCACCGTACGAGAACTCAACGGTAACAGGGATGTTAAGCTTTTCGAAGAATCTCCTCGTCCATTCAGGAAACTCACTCAAAATGGCACTCCCAGGAGGAACGTCTACCGCTGACTTCGTCATATCATCAGCCGCTCCGATGAGAACGACATGTACACTTCCTCGGGTTCGCAAACTGTAACAGAGACCTTGAATGACAACGACTTTTGCGCGACTCTCCATGACTGAATCGAACCCGCACACACCGAGGTCGTATGTTCCCTGTTCCACCAACCGCGGGATATGTTGGGGGCGCATCACGGTCACCTGAGATATCCTTGGATCAACGATTCGTGCTTCATGTCGCCTGGGTGATCGAATCACTCGGAGATTCGCTTCTTCAAAGAGCTTCATGGTGCCTTCTTCCAAACTGCCGTTCGGTAGTGCAATCTTTAACATATACTTAGCCTTTCAGTTGAACTGATTTTTTTACTAGAGTAGTAGTAACACATACGCTCACAAAAGTAAAGGGGAGGTGTTTCGCGAAAATGGACTCAAAAAAACAGTCGGGGGTCGGTTAAAATTAGATCAAAATATTCTTGCATTCTTCCCTTCTAATCCCAGACAAAAGTTCGAACCTTGATTACTTTTTAAATTCCCTTATCCTACGATATATCGTAAGATAAGGGAATGCCACATGTATCTAAACGCCTGCTTGAGCAGAAAAAGTTCCTGGATATTCATAAAGAGCTTTTTAAAGTCATCACCCGCCTCGCCCGTTCCGGAAAAACAAGCGTGGCATTGGGTAAGCTTTTTACAAAAACAGAAAAATTGATGCTTGCAAAACGATTGGCAATCATCGTCATGCTCGACCAAAAAGAATCTATGTATGCCATCGAGCATATCTTGAAAGTAAGCCCCTCAACAGTAGCCCGCCTATCGCTTTACTATGAACGCGGTGCTTATCGAGAATTACTCGAAGAAATCAGGAAACAGTATAGCTTCTGGACACTAATTGAAAAAATCATTCCTCCCCGAGTCGGCAGGAATCGCTTCAAGAATTTTCTCCAGTTCTAGCATCCCCATCTCTTACGATATATCGTAAGAGATCACTATACTGACAAGTATTGTGATAAAGCCCCAGACTCCTAGAGTATCTATGGTGCCGAGGCCCAGATTTGCACTGGGGACCTACCGCTCTTCAGGCGGACGCTCTACTAACTGAGCTACCTCGGCATTATTTGTTCTGACAAAGTCAGAACAAAATGATGACGACGTGATAAAAAATCTACTGCTTGCCCCGTAGCGAGCATAGCTGTGCTACTGGGGAGCAACCTCGGCGTTTTCTCCTAAAATAATCCTGTTCCTCCAACTTTGTCGTGAAACTCTTGGACTGCCTTCTTAAGAAGATCAAAATAGGGCTGCAAAAAGTAAAAGGCTCCTATCGCAACGCCTATTACGACCACCCAATACACGATAGACCAGATACGAGACATCCAGAGGCCTCGATAAAGCTTGTTTATCTTTTGTTCATTCTGGCGTGTAACCTCGAGAATTTCGCGTAAAATGCTCTTATCTTCGTTGTCCATGCTTTCCCTATGCTACCAAAACAATGCTCATTGCTCAACATTTGCCCCCGGCCAGAATCGAACTGACAACTATCCCTTAGGACGGGACTGTTATAATCCATTTAACTACGGGGGCTTTCCGAGAACGTAAAAACTATACCATAAGAACACTAAAGAAAATCCCTCCGCCACGGCGGAGGGATTTTCGCTATTTTACTTTAAGGACTTCCCGAAGCCTTTGCTCATCAAATCCGACAATTACCTCTTTGCCGATAGAGATGACCGGAACGCCCATCTGCCCGCTCTTTTCCACCATCTCCTTCCTCTTTTCAAGGTCAGTGGCAACGTTATATTCGGTGTATGTTACGTTGTTTTCTTTGAAAAACATCTTCGCAGCACCGCAAAAAACACATGTCGGAGTTGAGTAAATGATGACGTTCGCCATAGAGAAGACTTAAGTGATAAGTGGATACAGTATACCAATCGCCACCTCTTGCGTACAATAAAAATATATTGTGAGACGTGTTATGCGGATAGGGAGAATCGGTCACAACTCTTCTGCTTCGCAACGAAGGTCTCGACCCCGCCTCGCTATCGCTACGTGATATGCTCCGGTTTTCGATTCTCCTACCACAGGCAAAGCAGTTTGCCTGCTCTACCCTGACTCATTTCATTCGCTACGGATAGGGAGAATCGAACTCTCACCCGATGCTTGGGAAATAAAAAGCTCTGGGAGAGGTTTTTATCGTTCTATTCACCATGACAAATTTTGCGGAATACGAGAATCGAACTCGTACCTGCTGCTTGGGAAGCAGCCGTTCTACCACTAAACTAATTCCGCATATCATGCTCACAAAATTTGAAAGGGTAAGCTAAACCATATCCGCTATTACCTGAAAAAACCGCGCACTTTTGACCAGAAACCACCTGAATCCCCAGGATACGAGCTGGCTTCCTTCTTTTCAGGTTCCACAATTATAACCACGTCCTCCCCCTCTTTGACAACAGGGAATTTGTTTCTCAACTCTTGCTCTATACCCCGTGTCGACTGGAGCCGGTCTATCTCCCCCGTCAGGAATTGCTCTCGAGTCTGCAGATCCATCGCATCTTGCTGTATTCGGCTGTAATTATCGCGATTCTGACGATCATTCTGGTATGCGCCTATCGCTGCACGCACCAGCACCACGGTCAGAATGACAAGAGCGACGAGCGTTATGGGTGCATATAACACCTTTTTTACAGTACGCGTGTGCCTTCCAAGTCTCATTATGCTATTATAGCAGGTGAATTCGATACGTTATCAAGAACAGTATCTCAATCATGTTTTCAAGCGGAAAAAACAGAAAACGTCTCCAGATCGTATGGGCGGTGGTATGCGTCTTGATCATTGTCAGCATGATCATGCTCTACCTCCCCTCGCTTCTCTAAGAAGTCATTCTTTTTGTAAAAAAGAGTGGGAAAGGGGTCGGAAAAAAGGGATTTTTTTCCGTGGCGGAGAGCGGAGAGCGAAGCGAGCGTTGAGAACGGACCTGTCTGCGTGCGGACACGCACAGGCAGAGGAGTTCTCAGGAATAGCCTCTTTTCTTGCTGCAAGAAAAGAGGCTATTCCTTTTGCACCATCTTGAGAAAGATGTCGTGCGAGATATTCACCCTGCCGTGCGCAGCCATCCTCTTTTTTCCTTTCTTTTGCTTTTCTCGGAGCTTCATCTTGCGCGTAATGTCGCCGCCATACATATGTTGCGTTACATCCTTCTTGAGCGCAGAGAGGGTACGTGAGGAGATAATGCGCCCAAGCGCGAATCCCTGAATCTTCGTCGTAAACATTTGCCGAGGAAGAATGGAATGTAATTTCTCTACTGCCGCTTGAGCTTCATGTTCCACATTCCGGCGTGAGACAATGCGCGCGAACGCGGGTACCGATTCCTCCGCTACAAGAAGCTCTAGCTTGACCACATCAGCAAGAGCCGTTCCTGAAAGCACGTAGGAGAGCGACGCAAAACCGGATGTCGCACTCTTGATATCATCAAAGAAATTGCGCATGAGCTCACGGAGGGGCATTTTGAGCTCAAGTGCTGTCCGATTATCGCTCCACGTCTCGGTCGTCGTAACATCCGCCTCATGCTCATAGAGAAGCGTCATGATGTCACCCACATAGTCTGACGGCGCGATTATCTTTACGTTAGCTATAGGCTCAAATATTTGTGCGATTAAACCGTGCTCGGGGAATTGCATGGGCGAGTAGGCGGTCATCTTTTTCCCATTCTTCAGTTCTACCTCATAGATAACGCTCGGCGAGGTCACCACAAGCTCTAAACTGAATTCGCGACGCAAACGTTCGGTGATAATCTCCAAGTGAAGCATCCCCAAAAACCCGCATCGAAATCCCCTACCCAAGGACCCGGAACTCTCTTCTTCAAAAGAAAGCGAGGAGTCAGAGAGCTTAAGCCGTGATATCGCCTGACGCAGAGAATCAAAATCATCCTGGCTTGAAGGGTACACAGAGGCCCAGACCACCGGTTTCGGCTGCTGGTAGCCAGGAAGTGCGGGTAGTGGATGCTTAGCTGATGTTATCGTGTCACCCACAGAAGCGAGACCGGGTACTTTGATTCCCGTGGTGATATAACCAATCTCCCCCGCCGAGAGCCGTTCGGTCTTAGTCTCCACAGGAGAGAAGATGCCGACTTCAATCGGAGCAAATTTAGCTCCGGCGGCGCAAAAAAACAGTCCATCACGCGCTGTCACAGTTCCATTGAATACTCTGAGGAATACAATGACCCCTGTGTGGTTGGAATAATGAAAATCGAAGATGAGACCTCTGAAACCTTGTTGATCTCCTTCGGTTACTTTCGGCGGAGGAATGCGGACAATGATTTCCTGCAATAGCGTCTCTACCCCTTCTCCGGTCTTCCCAGAAACACCGAGTATCTCTTCGGCACGGCAACCGACGACGCGCGCCATTTCCTGTCGTACCTCGTCGATGCGGGCAAGAGGCGAATCTATCTTTGAGACCACGGGCACTATCACCAGCCCTGCCTCGCGCGCCATAGAGAGCGTGGTAAGCGTCTGTGCCTGTACGCCCTGCGTGGCATCAACGAGAAGCACCACACCCTCGACAGCTTTGAGGGCGCGCGAGACTTCGTAGGAGAAATCGATGTGTCCTGGGGTATCAATAAGATTGAGGGTATAGGGTTTAGCGTTTAGGGTATAGAGCATGCGGACGGGTTTCATCTTGATGGTAATCCCCCGCTCACGCTCCAATTCCATTGAATCCAAAAACTGCTCTCGCATCTGCCGCTTCTCTATAGTATGGGTAATTTCAAGCATCCTGTCGGCAAGCGTGGATTTGCCGTGATCAATATGCGCGATAATACTAAAGTTACGAATGTTCTCCATGGTAGTGGTCTATGCCTGTCCCGTAGTGAATCGAGCTTGCGAGGTTCTACTACTGGGGTGGGCGATAATGCTGAAGTTTCGAATATCTTGCATTGGGTCATATTATCACAAAAATGCCTTATTTCTAGGCCTATTTTCAATTCCAAAAACTTGACTGAATCTATACAATATGGTATACTTAAAGAAGAGAAACTTCCAAGGTAATCACTACAGATTAGAGCTCCCTACCCACTCTGTGGACTAGGAAGCCGTAACTGTAGTGAACAACCAACAAAAGGAAAAATGAGCCACTTTAACAATTTAATCGCGCTAATCATAAAAGATTGGCGGGAGCGAGACCACAAGAATAGAAACTTGCCGAAAAACGGCGGGCAAAAATTCGGAGGTTGGCTCGGCGGGTCACAACGTGCAAGTGCGCTGATTGCAGATCGGGTTGAGGAGATGCACAAAGATCCTCGACCTTATGGCAAAGATGACACGTTTCGCTGCAGTTTGTATCTTCTCACCGATGACCAATTTGTGAAGGAGATTTCAGCGTACCATGCTGCCAAAGCAGCGGAGGAGCTTACGTTGTTCCTTTCACTGCCACGCAGGGCCCGAGAGGTTGTACTCTCGTGCGCACGTACACAATATGCTTCGAAAGAAGCAACGGTATGTGAAGTGGTTACCTAAAACAAAACGCCACTCAAAATTTCTCGGCGGTCGCCCCAAAGCGACCGCCGATTTTCTTTTTTAAAACTCCAAGCGAAAAGTGTCTTTGTAAAAACACTGTAGAGATTATTTCCCCACGCAATTCGTTGTTATTTCACCATGGTATTATAATAACGAAATGGTAGTACCCTTCCGCGACCATTTTTGTCACGATTTTTTCTTTCTAAACTCAAGAGCGAGGTTGTCTTTTTCAAAACATTGCGCAGGCTGACGAGCCGAGCATAGCAAATTTCCAGCGACCTAAATTTCTTACGAGCAGGGTGAGTGTAGAAATTGGAAGTACTCTTGTGGTGCAGGAAATTATGCGCGTTTTGAAAAAGAGCAACGCGAGCGGCTATAGCGCTTCTTGCTCCGGCACAATAACTTTCTCCTTCCAGATTTTGTGATGCAAAGCACGCCACACTTCGGCTATCTCCTGGTTCTGGAGCATCACCAAAACCATGATACCGACGATGATTCCTAGTACACCCGCGCAAAATCCCTGCAAGAAAAGCCCCCAGACCTGCTCAAGGGGAAAGAAACTGAAAACGCGCAAACCAAGGAAAGCAGCGTAGCCCATGATGACCGAGGACGCAAAGCTGTGGTAAGCGGTCGCGAGCACGGGCTTGCTGTATCCCGGGTAATCGTGCTCGAACATCACCCAATGGAATAACGTATTGAGCAAAATGCCGAAGGTGAACGCGAGTGGCAACGCCAAGACAGTGGTACCGGCCTGTCCTGAGATTTTTAATAGCTCCTCCCAGAAAAACGCGAATAAGGGGATGTACTTGAAACCTAGAGTGAGGAGATAGCCTAAAAGGACCATTGCCACTGCAGCAGTGATATTGATGATGAGCGGCCTGCTCGTCTTCCCTTCTGCATAATAGGCGCGCACAAAGAGGGTAACCATACTCTGCCCCACGGCGGAGACGATAAAGACCGCAAGGACCGCCGCCGTGAGCCGAGTGTCAGACCAATCGAACTTCCCCGCGCCATAGACCACGCGCACGATTTGAGCGCGTAGAACGATGAAGAGTACCGTCATCGGCGTTACCCAAAAGATGATATGTCGCGACGCGGACACGACTTTTTCCAAAAACGCCGCCCTGTTCCCGTCAACAAAGTGTTTAGAAAGAGCCGGAAATACCGCGGAAGAGTAGCTCGCGCCGATGACGGTGAGCGGTACCGATTGCAGATTAAACGCAAGCGTAAAGACAGCGATGGAACCGGGCGCCATTAGGGACGCAAGTGACACCAAGAAAAATGATGCGAGTTGATTCGCCGAAAGTGTGAGCGTTCTCGGGAACGATGTAGCTATGACCGAGCGGACACCGCTCCAGTTCACCGACAAGCTTAAACGCGGCAAGAGCCTCTGAGAAGCCATAAAAGGTAGCTGAATCCCCACATGGAGCAGTGCACCCAAGGCAACCCCCCACGCGAGTCCTGGGATACCGAGCGTCGGATAAAAGAAAAGGATACCGAGTATAATGCCTATGTTGTATACCACCGGACTTGCCGCGAAGACAAGGAATCGTTGACGCATCTGGGTGATACTCGAAAAGAGATTGGAGAGTCCTAAGAGGAACGGAGAGAGGAGCATTATTCGCGATGACACGAGAAGATCATTGAAGTGAGAACCGTCGGCAAGACCAGGGATGAGGATACGAAGGAGCACAGGCAAAAGAAAAAATAGCACAACACAAACCGAGATCATCGTGATCAAAAACACCGAGAATATCGACTGCAGGAATTCCTTCCCTTCCCGCGCACCCAGATTAAAACGATCGATGAAGTACGGAAGGAGCACGGATGCGGAGACCAGTGAGCCGATAGAAACGAAAAGAACGTCGGGGATCCGGAACGCTCCGTAATATACGTCCAGAGGCGCGCTGGCGCCGAACATATAGGCGAGCAGTTTGTCTCTGCCGAGAGCGAGTATCTGCGAGAGAATGGCGAATGTGCCCAAAAGGTACGCTGCTTCATGCAGACCCTTTATCTCCCTGCCAAGTGCTGCGAGCAGTTTAGAAACCATAACGAGCTATGTTAGTACTGCCCGAATCGTTAGTTGCTACTCCTGAGGTGTTTTTTCCTCTACCGGAAGCGTTTCGCGATTCTCAGGCCGCTCAGCAGGAGGCGCAATGCTTTGGAATGGATCACGACCAGCTTTGATGTTCTCGATGATGACAGGCACTTCGGTATTCCCAGGATTCAGGGTCAGGATGTCATTGAACTGCACCAGGGCATCGCTATTCCTCCCGACCTTGTTGTAACTGAGCCCTAGGAAATATTTCGCGTTGGAATAGGTCGGGGCTAGCACCATAGCCCGCTCCAGGGCTTCTGTAGCCCCCCTGTAATCACGTACATTATATTTGAGGAGCCCAAGCTGGAAGAACACTGTAGGGTCATTGGGCGAGAGCACCGCCGCTGATTCAACGGATCCTATCGCATCCTGTAACATACCTTCATCCGCTTGGATTTGAGAGAGGAGAAAGACGGCTTCTGTGTAGTTACTCTTGAGCGATCGAGCTTCCTGAATCTTCACCTTTGCCTGATCTCTTTTTTTATTCGCAAGCTCAAGTCTCGCTTGCATAAGGCGTATCTGAGGGCCCTGGGGATTAAGCGCAAGAGCGTGGCCATATGCTTCCTTGGCGCTCTCATAGGCACCCTCGATGCCGAGCGGCACCACCGCTTCATACACTCTACCGAGCGATACCCAGTTCTGATAGTTGGTCATGTCGAAAGTAACGGCTTCACGCGCAAAACGGACAGCGTCCCCCATCAGCGCCTGGAACTTTATTCGAACCTCATCGGTAGTCGCCGACGCGGGAGTACTGGAGAGCAACACGTTTATTTTCCCGAGAGCCACCTCGGTGAGGAATCGATCGTAGAGATCGTTCTTTGACAGAGCAAGAGCACTGACCGCAAGCTTCTCCGCCTTGGATGTATTACCCTCAATATTGAGAGCGATGAGCGATCGCTGGAAGTACGCTGAAGCGACGAATTTCTGTCCGAATGCGTATCCCAAGGTCACCACCCCGATAAGGAGACCGGTAAGGACGAGCACCGAGAGGAAGCTGACTTTCGGTTCGTCGGCAAAAGAGATCGTCTTGGGCTTGAGGAGCCGTTCGTTGTAGAGCGACGCGATGCATATGCCGGTAAAAAGAAAGGTGAGCGAGAGAATGACCGTCGAGGGAATATAGAAGATAAAGAAAGTCCAGAGGAAGAGCGAAGCGAAGTATGAGGATACTGAGAGATAGCGCTTGAGCCGATCGGTTACAGGTGAGAGTAGGTGGCGCAGCCCAAGGTAGACGAACGACCCGAGAAAGAAGAGCCACGCGAGGAGTCCCAAGATGCCTCCGGTAACAAGTTGTGTCGGCAGAATGCCCACGCCGAACGAGAAATCGGTATTCCAGAATATGCTCTCGTTGATGCCGGCGGGTTTGTAGAGCACCCACTCATTCGCAAAACGGTTCTGACCGGTCCCGAGGATAGGGTCTTTCTTCAAAGTGTTCCCCGCCACAGAGATCGTCGAAGACCAATTCGGCCGTACCTCGAGATTGGAGATCCCGAAGCGTTCTGCTATTTTTTTGCTCATCGTACGATCTGGCGTATAGTAATCAACCAAAAAGACCACAGAGAGGATGATGAGAAGGATGGCTACCACGCTTCCACGTATGGCCCCCTTCCACGGCGAGCCGGGAGAAACGGGAACAGCCGATTCTGTGATTAAAACATCCGCGGGGGGCACCGTCTCCAGCGCTGTCAAGAAAGACTGTTTGAACGCGTACGCGAACACATAGTAGAGAAGACTGAAGAACGCGAGTGTGTACCAGAGCGTGGGAAAATTGACGATAGCAAGCGATACGACGGAAAGAACGAAAATGACCCAGAGAAGGATCTTGAACGCGCGACTGAGCGGCATCAACTCGAGGGTGATGAAGGAGAGGAGCGCTACCAACCCGAAGAAGATGCCGAGGTCATTCCACTTGCCGATAAGGTTCGATGTGATATCGGTGAATATGCCGAAAGCGAGAAAGTCGGCACCGAAGATGAATCTCGAGACATGGAAGAGGATGATGAGGAGACACGAGGCAAAGAGCGCAAGGTAGAGATAGAACACCCGCTCTTTGGGCCTAAAGAGCACGGAGAAGAGAAACATCAAAATGAGCATAACCACCGTACCGGCCCACGTGACGATCTCAAACCCTTGTCCGATAAAGGAGGTGCGAACTGATGACGAGAGAAGCGTAGAGATGAGCATCACTAACAGCAATACGCCCGAGGCGACGAAAACCATATTATTGGGAAGCAGGTATCGTCCGTCTTTAAGCCGAGCGACGAGCCAGAGCGCGAATGAGACCAGCACCGCAAGCGAAATGAAAACCGCTTTGCTGAATTGAAACTGGAACGCGACAGAGGGAATGAAGAAAATAGGTATCAGGAACGCAGTAGCCAGGAGGATATAAAAAGAAATATTCTCCAGGAGAGAGACTTGATCTACCGATTCCTCAATTTTGATTTTGAGTTTTTCCATGGGTTAAAAAACTATTACATTAATTGCCAGAACGTACCTAGAGTATATACATTTCTCCTCCACTATTCAACGAACAATTCCACACCCTATCAGAAGTCTGCCGTTGCATATTCTCGCGCAGTGTGTGCACTACATAGGCACCCGCTTTTGGGGTTGAAGCGCTATGGCTAAATCGGGATGTGGCTATTCGCCACTCGCGCTTCAAGAAACATGTTTTTGCAGACTTCTAACAGGGCGTGTATTGCTCTGGTCTAATAGTTATGGTACAATTGCTTAGCCCTGTGTCAGGTAGTCGCCCCCATACCAACTTTGACATTGTGTTTTGTTGCCTACCAAACGTCAGTCAGCGTAATCACGCTCTGAAAAAGAACTCTTGGTAGGGCGACAAAATTATGAAAACACGGTGCAACGATGTTAAAGTTGGTGTCGGGGGAGGAAAGTCCGAACACTCGCCAATTTTGTTCACCACAGGTGAAAACAAAATTGAGCGTCCTGAGCGGAGCGAAGGATAATCCTTCCTCAAGACTCGTCAGGATACTCGATTTTGCGCCACCTTCGGTGGGCAAAATTGGCAACAAGGTAGCGGGTAACGCCCGCCCGCGGCAACGCGCGAGGTGCGAACAGAGACGCCTCTGATCGAAAGAAAGGGGTGTCCGTCGCAAGACGGATAAGTCCTGGCGGCAACGCCAGGAGTGAAACGGCAAAATCCTTACCCGGGTGCAAGGCCGAGTCTGGGCGCTTCGCGCCGAGTTTATAAAGTCCATAAAGTTATAAAGTTCATAAAGTAGGAGTACGTTCTTGCTTTACAAACTTTAAAAACTTTCAAACTTGTAACTTCGGCGCGGGGCGCGCCGGAAGTGCCGCTTGAGGTGTTTGGTAACAGGCATCCTAGATAAATGGCTATCCGTTCATTCGCAAGAGTGAACGACAGAATTCGGCTTATAGACACAAGGAAATCAAAAAACTGTCTAAAGGACAGTTTTTTGATTTGATAATAAAAAAGGGCTAGATATTATGACATTCAGAATAGAGAAACACTCAACATGAAAGGTAAGCCCATGCAAAGCATGATTATCTTCGGAGCAGCAGGTTCTATTGGACGAGCACTCTGTCAACGGTTCACAGAGAGGTTCCTTGTGATTCCCATCATTCATCGCGAGGAACAGAAAAAAATCTTTAAAGCTGATTTGTTCAGCCGGGCAAAAGTCGCAGACGTATTGGATTATGATTCCCTTCTACAAGCATGGGAGGCGATCAAAAAAACGTCGCTTATCCATTTGACCATCTCATTTACTCAGTTGGACACTGTCCTCCTAGGGGAATCGATAGCAATCTTGCGAGAGAGTTGAGCAGAAAAGAAATCTCTGAGGAACTCCAGCGACATGCGATCGGACTTGTGCATATCTTCGAGCTCTTTGGTAAGCACACAAAAGATAATGGTTCTCTGACGGTAATCAATTCAGCAATCACCGACATTCCTGACAACGCCTGGCCAGAAAATCTCCATATAGGGCCGTACGCAGCGGCTTGCGCTGCCAAACATGAACTAGTCAGAGCAATGCGTCACGAAAACCCACAGCTTCGAGTAAATGAACTCCAATTCGGTTCGATTGAGAGTGACTTCTTCAATGGTTGCACGTTCAGGCCACCTGTTATATTGCCCATGAAGAGAGTCGTTGACGAAGTGGAGGCTGCCATCAATTCTCCGGCTTGTTATAACAAGACCCTCCGAGCAACATCTCCCGAGGAGGCTGTATATCGCAAAAGCCCTCATACCGCCTAGTAGCTTTTGCGAACGGCGATTTTTTTATTGAATCCAGACAGTAAAGTCTTCGCGTGCCCACGCGAAGACTTCTCCTTATCCTACTCTCCATCTCTCCGTTGGCGTGCGAGCGCAAAGTATTCTCTTCAGAACATTCGCAGAAACATTTGCATGGTTTGCCGTACCTTCGGCAAAAATGTTTCGAGGACGAAGAAGACCGCTCGCTGGAGCGGTCTTCTGGTTCTGAAAAGAATACTTTGTGTCTTACACGATCTCGCACACACCAGCGACGCACGCCAACTCCTTTTTCAACTCCGTCTCGTCTCGTTTCTCATAGGTCAGAATCTTCGAGTAGTCGATGTGCGCGAAACGTTTGGCAAATTCATGATACTGTTTTT
>Ga0209542_10006946_pt1 | contig 21784 bp, 21 predicted proteins | sample RifCSPhighO2_01_FD_184028 | JGI IMG/M metagenome (GOLD analysis project Ga0209542, IMG submission 184028) | Soil microbial communities from Rifle, Colorado - Rifle CSP2_plank highO2_0.1 (SPAdes) (version 2) | ecosystem: Environmental > Terrestrial > Deep subsurface > Rock core/Sediment ... | reverse complement strand
AGAGCTTGTTGAAAAATCTGAGCCCCGCCGATTATAAAAATCTCTTCCTGTTCATTTTCCTCTGCTTCCACCAACGCCTCCTCAAGAGAAGTACTGATGCTTACTCCCGAAGGAACTCTGAAACCAGGACTTCGGGTTATTATCATATTGATTCTATCCGGCAAAGGTTTTCGGGGCAACGAATCCCATGTTTTCCGCCCCATTATAATAGTGTGTCCGCTTGTTAGCGCTTTAAATCTTTTCAAATCCGTGGACAAATGCCACGGAATTTTTCCGTTTTTCCCGATCCCCCTATTTTCATCAATTGCAACAATAATGCTAATTCTCGGCTTCATTTTGTAAAAATTTTAATCCTGCCAATGTGGCATTTTTGATATTTGGTAACAAATTGCAACTATCAAGTTCATCAATATCTACCCATTCCGGAATTGACTCCTCTGATTCCTTAATTTCTCCGGAGCAATTTTTGCAAAGAAAAACTCGCCAGCCAAATTTTAGCTTAATGCTACCTTTCCTCTCAAGCTCTGCGATGTAATAATTTCCTTCAAATTCAGCGAGATCTTTTTCAGAACTTTTCAAACCTGTTTCTTCCAAAAGTTCTCTAACTGCTGTTCCCTTCTCGCTTTCTCCGGGATTAATCCTTCCCGCCGGCAATCCATAAGTTCCCGTCAGATGCCCCGCTTTTTCCGTATGTTTTACCAGAAGAACTTTTCTGTCTTTAATAATCAAAACCGCAATCGTAGGAACAACCTTTATCATCTGTCTAATTTCCATTTCTTAAATCTCTTTCTCCTCTTTAACATTTTTGTAGTGATGTATTGATACATCACTACAAGTTACCTAAACCAATTTTTTACAAATTTTGAACCCCCAAAACCCTTACCTTTTAAGAAATCTTTTCTTTCTTTATTTACCTGCTTTTCCACTCTTTTTAACGCTAGGCTAATTCCACCTTCGCCTTCTTCGATTATTCTTTTTACCCTCGAAACAGTTTGGGTACTGGCTTTTGATCTGGATGCGATAGTCCTTAAATCCAAACCCTTTACCAAAAGACTCGCTATATGCCACCTTCTTTTAAGCATTCTAAGCTCGGACTTTGTCAGGATATCTTTTAAAAACTGCTTTATCTCCTCGGTATTTTTTAAAGAATTTACGATTTCATAGAGAAAATGTATCTCTCTTAAATATTCTTCGCTTTTAATTTCCTCTCTTGGTTTTGACATGATATTTATTTTTTGCAATAGTTATGTCCTATTAGAAAACTTTATCAAATTTGTTTCCATGTATCAATACATCACTACAATATCGAAATAAAACAAAATATAGTAAGTTAACAAACTGTAATCGCTCATCTTGAAGGTTATAAAATGTGGGAAGAGTTAAGAAATAAACTCGAGGCGCAAAATTTTAAAACCCTCCGACAACTGTGACTTCACCCTTAATCAGTGGGTACGGGTCATATCCGGAAAGTTCGAAATCTTCAAATTTTATATCATCAATGTCTTTAAGTTTTGGATTTATTTTCATTTTCGGAAACGGACGAGGTTTTCTTTTGAGCTGCTCTCGGACTTGCTCGAGATGGTTACTGTAAATATGTGCATCGCCGAAGGTATGCACAAAATCACCCGGCGGGTAACCGGTAAGATGAGCAAAAATCATTGTGAATAAAGCGTAGCTTGCGATATTAAAAGGAACCCCAAGGAACATATCGGCACTCCTTTGATATAGCTGACATGAAAGCCTGTCATTTATCACATTGAACTGAAAAAGTGTATGACAAGGAGGAAGAGCAACTGATTTTCCCTTGCCTGCCATTTCGTAAACGAACTCGGGATTCCACGCGGAAATTACAATGTGACGTCTTTGCGGAGTTTTCTTAATCTTCTCAATTGCCCACTTTACCTGATCGATTTTCCGCCCATCCGATGCCGGCCATCTTCTCCATTGAACTCCGTAAACCGGCCCCAATTCTCCGTATTTTTTAGCAAATTTTTTATCATCCTTGATTCTTTTGATGAACTCTTCTTGTGAGAGCACCTGATCATTTTTAATTTTTGACTTGTATTTTTTATATTTTATATTTTCTTTTTTATATTTAAACGATTCTTTGAATCGTTTAAAAGCCCAGTCGTCCCAAATGTGGACGCCATTGTCGATTAAATATTTTATATTTGAATCACCGCGGAGAAACCAGATCAGCTCATGTAGAATTCCTCGCAGAAAGACTTTTTTGGTAGTAAGGAGTGGAAAACCTTGTGAGAGATCAAACCGGATTTGCCGACCAAAAACACTTTTTATCGTAACTTCGGGATTGTTAAAAACGGGTTTTTTAAATCCGTTGTCCATTATGTCCTTGAGGAGATCTAGATACTGATACTCAGGATGCTTTGATAATTTAGAATTCATATCTTTATTTCTCCTCGGGCAATTTTTTCTTTCAAAAATAGAACTGCGAGAGTCGACCCCATAGCAGCAATTTTATTGCCCACTGCAAGCTCAACAGCTTTGTCAAAATCAACAAGTTCGACTTTAATATCTTCGTATCCTTCTTCGCCTCTATCTAAATGTTGTTTTGTCTTAACGACATTTGGTGCAAAATAAATATGAATTTTTCTATTTAACTGCCCGTACGTCTCATATACAGCGCAGAGCTTTTGTAGAGACATTGCTTTATACCCTGTTTCTTCCTCGAATTCTCTTTTTAAACCACCCTCTATTTTCTCTTTTTTCCGTAACGATCCTGAAGGAAATTCAATCACTTCGTCTCCAACTAGATACCTGTATTGCCTAATCATAATAAGTTTCCTATCAGAGGTAATTCCAACAACCATTGCAGAGTCTGTGCTTTCCCAAAATGGCCATTCTTTCATCTCGCCGTTAGGAAGTCTTACTATATCCTTACGGATTTTCATCCTGGGATGATCAAGAATTATGCCAGAACTAAGTTTCACCCACTTTTTCATAAATATTTAAACTTGTTTTTCTTTCTTCTTCGTCGTGACTCTTCCCCCTTGCCATTGGCCGCGGTACTTACTTCCCCCGCCTTTTATTTCATGGAATATTACATGCACAATTCTTGCTCCCATTTCAACCTCCACACTCACCGGGCCTTCATTCTTAAGTCCAAAAGTAAGTTCTCCTTCGTAACCCGGCTGGATTGGGCCTGTGCGGATAAAAATTCCCGAGCGAAAAGTTGTTGTACGAGGAATTATAACTGCCGACAAATTTATCGGAAGGTTTATCTTTTCAATTGTCTTAACCAAATAAAAATCTCCCGGTTTTATGACAATTTTATTCTTTTTTTTCTTCTCGTATTTTTTTACAAGCTCAACCCCAGGGGTTGAGCGGTGTTCCTCTCCCAAGAATGCTTTGCCGGATATTTTATAAACCTCTCCCAATCTTAAATCAAACCCCGCTCCTTCAGGATTAGTCAGTTCTCGTTTTGATAGGCCCACGACGAGTTTTTTTGTCCGTACTAACTCTAGTAATTTTTTTGGCCCCAAAATCATAAGTAACTTAAGTCAATTAGGTCACTTATGTAACCTATTACCCAACCTCCTTCTTAAGAGATTTTCCGAGAAACCCCCTTCTCTTACAAATTTTTCCTCTAAAGAACTTATTTGTCTATCTAAAAGAAAAGTTAACTGATGACAGAGAGTTAAAAGCAAATTAGCTGCTTCCAAAGGAGACTTAGGCAATTTAATGAGCTTGAGGGGATAATTTTTGGTAGCCAGAATTCCTAAAGCGCGGAAATCTTTTATTTTTGAATGCGTTTTCGGCCAAATCTCTAATCCTTTTTGTCTTAAGAAATCCTCAAAATCTGTAATTAGTTCTTCTATTGAAGCTTTTGCAACTCCTAAAAGCTTCAATTCGCCTTTTTTAGATGTAACGCTCTGCCCCACTCCTTCAACAATATTCTGCTTGCCCGAGCGAGCAGCTTGAACCATCTGATCGTAAGTCCGAGAAAACTTACTTATATGCAAGTTGCAAAATTCAGCAGTCAAATCATGAACAATTTCTGAATATCGATAGGTTAAAAGATATTTATACTTAGGTAACATAGGTTACTTAGGCAACTTAAGTTGCTTAATTATATCGCCAGTGACTTCTCCAACCGGCTTCTCGCCATTTATCGTAACTATATGATCGGGAAACTTGCGGGCAAGCCAGTCATACCCCATTTTTATTCCCGCAAGTTTTTCATCTGTTTCATAATATTCTCTTTTTCTTTTAATACTTGCCAATCTTTTTAGAGCAGTTTTTGAGGAAACTTGAATGTAGAAAGTGATGTCGGGAACTATGAATTGATGATAAAAAGATAAAATACTCTTCGATACCAAAAGTACCTCTGCATTTTTTAATTTACTGAAATCTTCTTTCTTATCCAAGATCCCATAGGCAACAGACGACCAAAAACATCTATCCGCAATTACAACTGTACCTGCCTTAAGAGCCGGTTCAATTAGCTCCTGTTGATGAATTTCCCGATCCGCAGCAAATAGATACTGGACGGAAACCTCGGGCAATTTTATTTTTCCCTTTAAAAAATCGTGAATAAGTTTTCCTATTGGAGGATTTTTTGTGGGTTCTTTTGTTATGATTACCTCCTTGCCTTTTTTTCTAAGTTGAGTCGCTACAATATTTGCCTGAGTGGTTTTACCGACCCCGTCAATTCCCTCAAATGCAATGTATAAGCCTTTATAACGATTTTTTCTAAGTTCAATATCAAATGAAATATGATATTTCATAAAACTAGCGTATAGAAAATAGCATATAGCGTTTAGTTAGAAAAATCTTACGGAACTATACGCTAAACGCTAATCACTAAACTCTTTATTTTTCTTCATGAATCTTGCTTTCATCCGGACCTTTCTGAAATGCATATTTTGCCTGTTTTTTCTTTGTATAAGGATTTTGTGCATTACTTGATAATTGCTCAAATGTCATAGCACAAATCCTCATGCCGCATGTTAGGCTAATTGCCATTCTCCCAAGGTTTCCGAGCTCGAGAACAGGCTTACCGTCCCAACCCGGATCAAAAATGCTCGCTGTAGAATGCACCACAAGACCTAATCTGCCAAGAGATGATCTACCCTCAAGCCTGCCCATTAAGTCAGGGGCTATCTTAACTGTCTCAAGGGTTACTGCCAAAACAAAGTCTCCCGGCTGCATGATAAATTTTTCACTATTTTTTAATTTAATAACTTTTGTTATTTCGTTACTGTAATCTTTTTTCTCGGGATCAATATATGGATAACGGCTGTAGTCAAAAATCCTGAATACATCCCCCAATCTTAGGTCTATTGAGCAAGAGCCGAGTTGAGTAGATAAATCCGGATAGGGCTTAATAACAATCTTTTTTGACTTGAGAGCCTTTTTGATATCCCTGTCAGATAAAACCATACTGGAAGTATAACAGACCAATTTACCATTTTCCAACTACCACTTTCCAATTATAGGATCGCTGAAGAATGATAAACCTGCCTGCCGGCAGGCAGGTGATAAATGATAAATTGTCCAGCAAAGCAGGATCTCGCCTCGCGATGATAAATAGAAATTTGTCGTCGAAAATTTCTTCCTTAAAGTACCAAAGTTTCTTTAAGTATTGACAAGAACATGCTTTTTCTTTATTCTTAGAATAAAGGTCCTTTATGGACGACAAAATATCGTCGCCCCCTCCGAAAAATTCCGCAACTCCCCCCTCGGATTCGTCGCAGTCTCAAAAAGAATTATACGCAAGGCAGGATACTGTAGGAGGAACACTTAGTAGTTTTTCTGCTCTTCTTTCAAAAAAGGGAGTTTTGGGACTTATTGTTGCTGTATTGATAGTCGGAATTGGAGCAACAGTTATCGCAACTCAAAATTCAACCGAATACCGCCAACGCGCTTGGTATGGAACAACACCAACTCCATCTAAAGCTCCAACAACTCCAACCCCAACACCCTCTGATGATCTAAGTATTGTTTTTAGCATCGACCCGCCGCCAATAGGTACAGTTGGTAAGGCGTATAACGATACTGGTCTCCTAATTTGGGTCTGGAGCGAAAAACTTAAGCGCTATCTTAATACCAGCCCCGATAACACTAAAGAGAACTCCATAGATATTTTGGGCACTATGCCTCCAGGATTAACACTTGATCAGGTTTACAACGGTCCTTATAGAATATCCGGGAGGCCAACCCAACCGGGAATATATAATATTGAAGTCGTTGCTTATTCTTACCTTACTGGAGTTAGAACGTCTAGAAAAACCGCAATAATTATTCAGACAGCGATAAATCCCACTCCGACAAAAGGAATCTCTACGCCAACTCCTACAAAAGCTCTTGCTCCCTCTACCTTAACACCTACTCCTACGCCACCAAAGATTCCTAATGGATACAAGTGCAGCTCCGGTTCCCAATGTCAGTCGGGTATCTGCAAAAACGGCTACTGCTCCGCAACATATTAAGTTATGACAGTATAAATTAATTCCTGATTCATGATTCATAATTCTAGTTTGCTGGTATTGACAAAAGCGGCCTTTTCCCCTACCTTTAAAATATACCCATTTTCATATGGCGCAGAACGTAGGACAAAATTCCCCCACTCAACCTACCCCGCAAGAGTCTGTTTCTTACAACAGAGACCAGTCACCCATCTGGAATCTATTTGATAAGGCAAGAGGCATGTTTTCCAACAGAACCACTGCAATTGCATCTATTTTAGTTTTGGTTTTGGGAGTCGGTGCGGGAATTATTGCGGTCCAACGCTCCACCGAATTCCGCCAACAGGCGGCCAGTTGCAATCTAGGTTCCTGCACAGGATCGCCTCCAGCAAAATGCACCTCAGACTCTACCAAAATACTGTACTGTCAAAATGGATGTTGGCAATCAGCTTCTTGCGGAGGATCAAACACTTGCGCTACAGATTCCAATAACAATGCATCTTGCAAACCTCCCTGTTCCATTGGCTCATGTTCACCCGGAACTTCTGCATGCGCAAACAACAATGCGCGAAATTGTGCAGATGGGTGCTGGCAAGAAACAACCTGTGGTTCTGGAAAGGCATGCCAAAGTACAGGCACTAGTGCATGGTGTTATGCCACTGGCACACCTAGTGGCTGTCAGACTGATAATGATTGTCCATCACAAACAACCTGCATTGGTAGTTCCAATAATAACAGTCTGGGTACCTTCTGCCTACCGTTTAATGCCGGAGCAAATAACTCTTACTGCGGTACACCGTCTGGAGCACCTAATAATACCGCATGCCAATCTGTCTATTGCAATCCATCAACTTTAAAATGTGATGCATCTCAGTCTCCTCCCCCGCCCCAAGCGACGGGGACGATTACCGCAACTCCTAAGACGTGTACGATTCCGCCCGGACAAACGAGCTGTTCTACAAAAATTACCTGGACAGCCTCAAACGCCACATATCCGGCAGTCTGTATAGACGGAGAGCTTTTTACCGATAACCATTGGGATCAGTATGCCACAGCGAACTGGATTACTGCAGGAAAAAATTTTGTTTTCCGACTTTACAATAATGGATGTAACTCAAGTGAACTTGCGTCGGTAACAGTAACTGCCAATTCTCCACCCCAAGCGACGGGCACAATTCAGGGATATAAGGTCTTGATGCCGGGTAATCGTGCAAACAGTACCAGTCCTCCATCTACATCCGTCATTGATTCTCAAACAGTTTCTGTTGATAACCCTGCATCGCAAACCTCAACTAGCAATTCGTACGGTTTCACTGTGGACACATCTGGTCACTATGTATCTGTTTCTGTTCCATCAGGCTATACTATCGGCTACACTCTTTGCTATTCTACCCAAGTTAATTGCGGCGCAGCGGGCGATCCCAGTGGTTATCACAGCGTAGCTCCTACGCCCGGAAGCGGGGTTATGGTAACTGTTCCCGGAGGCGGTTCTGCCGATCTCTGGTGGCATTATTTGCCCCCTGTTGCCGGTCATGTTAAAAACTCTGTAACTGGCGCTGGAATTTCCGGTGTTCAAATTCAGGTGTACGATAACAACCTTGTGCAAACACAATATCCAACTACCGATGCCAATGGCAACTGGTCAGTCCCTGGTTTTGTCCGTGCGGGAGATGATTATGCGGTTAGGGTGACGGGTAACTTGGCAAACCCTAAAACGGCGCCTTCGGGATATAGTCCTCCTGCCAAGTCCATAACTTCTGACTACTCTAATAACATTTGCGCTGGTCGCAATACAATATCTACAGACGGCGCTTATGAATGTCAGAGAGCAGGCTCTAATAACGATTGCGCCGGACCAAATGGACCAAATGGAATCGGTATCATCCAAAGATGCGATTTCGCCTACGACCCCACTCCCCCGACAATCCCCGCCGATATTGATAGAGATGGGTTTGTTAAAATTGACGATTTTAGCCTATGGCTTGGAGCTTTTAAGGGCACTTACAGTCCGCCTTATACATATAATGGTAAACCCTTCTATCCCGATGTTAACGGGAAAGATGGGGTAACAATTGTTGACTTTAGCCTTTGGCTTGCTGCTTTCAAACAAGCACAATAGGCTGTGTATTTTGTGTTGACAGGCTAATCGTTTCTGTGTAATCTAAATATAGAGTTTATGGAAGAAAACTTACAACAAAAACCTATCTCTTATACTCGAATAAAGAATTCTTTGGAAAACCTTCTTGGTAGATTTTCATTATTGTCGAAAAAAAAAGTAGCTGGTATTACTGTTTTAATCTTAGTCATTGGTATAGGAGCCACAATAATTGCAGTACAACGCTCCACAGAATACCGCCAGAGAGCATCAGGCGAAGATACGTCGCTTTTCTTTTCGGAGGGAGCCGGGTGCGGTAATCCCAAAACGGACACTTCTTTTTCTCCCGGACAATCTTATGATATATCTATCTGTCTTAATAGTAATGGTAAATCTATTGACGGTTTTGATATTAAAATTACTCCCGGCAATTCAGTCACTTTCACGGCGATTTCCAATGGCACAGACGGGGAAAAGCTTGAGTCAGAAATCTATAGAGAAATTACAAACGGAGAAATACGATTCACTAAGGCAACTGTAAACATAAACCTTGTACTTTCCGGAAGCGCGCTTTATTTAGGCAGAATTACACTAACCGCAGGCAACTCAGGAAGCGGAGAAATCACCGCAACGCAGGCGGATATTACTTCTAGTGGCGCTCTGACGGTTGCCAAACCAACCTTATCCTATACAATCGGAGGAACTCCTCCCATTGCCACTTCCACCCCCACCCCGACCCCAACCCCCAATCCTCCGGTCTCAGCAGGAACCACATTCAATACTGATAATAGTGCACGGAGTGTATTTTATACTAAATCCGCCTATCCTCCTGATGATACAGGAACTTGTTCTACTGGGAATATACTCCACGTAGGCCAAACTTCGAAAAGTGGAAGTCCAAATGGAAAGTATTATGCTGCTAGATCTTTTCTGAGCTACAATACTTCTTCTATTCCCGGCAATGCTACCATAAGTTCTGCCCGCTTACGTTTTGTTGTAATCAATCCTCTTTTAGGTTATAAATTTACTATTAATGTTAGGCGCTGGGACTTCGGAGCGACTGTGGAATGTGCCGATTGGAGACCAAATCCGGGAAATGACCCCAAAGATGGAACTTACGATACTCATAACTACCCGTTCAACCCTACTGATTTTGATATTAACGTTGCAACTGGTGGGATTACCAAAGGGGGCGAGACAAGATACTATCTAACAAGCGATCGCGAAGAAACTAATACAGAACCCCCAGATGACGAATATTTGGTCTTTAAACATTTGCCGCCGCCACAGCTTATTGTCAATTACTCGGTTCCGAGCGCCCCGCCTCCGGTAGATCCCACTTTCACCCCCACCCCAACCCCAACCTCAACCCCCTCTTGCGGGTATATCCCGGATTGCAATCGCGGAGAGACGGACTGTAGTGCGTGTGTTGCAGAAACTAATACATGTAATGGAGCTGGTGCGCGATCATGCACATTTACTACTTTCTCGGGACCCTGCGATTGCAACCCTGTAATAAGATCTCTAAATTGTACCGATGCACCGGCAAACTGCTCTTCTGGATATATATGTAACGATTCGTCTCAAACATGTGTCGCAAGCGGACCTACGGCAACCCCAACGGGAGGCGCCGGCAGCCCAACACCAACCCCAACTATTACCCCTGAAACTGTTACCGGGACAAGAATTGCCCTAACTGTAGGACTTGATGGTATAGGAAATACCGGAGACAATGATAACAGACTCAACACATCATCAGGTAACAAAAATCCTCAGGCTGCTTACCGAACCAGAAGTATAGCTGTTGAGCTATATAATTCAAGCGAAACAAAAATTTCAGAGCATCAAGGGACACTAACTTACGATGACGCCCTTGACCTTTACACGGCAACCGGTACGAATACCATAAGTCTTGGCAATACCCCAACAGAAAACTATATCGTAAAACTTAGAGTTCCTGGATATCTTAAGAGGAGAATTCCAGGCATAGTCTCCATAGTCTCGGGGCAGGAGTATACTGTGGCTCACACAATTGCCGGCGGCCCCAACCTCATTGCAGGAGATCTTAACAATGATAACAAGCTTACTATACTTGACTGGAACATAATCAATGCCTGTGCAAAGAACAACGTTACAATTTGTACTGCGGCTTACAAAGCTCAGGCAGATTACACTGCCAACGGAGTCGTAGATGAATTTGATTACTTCCTGTTCTTAAGAGAGTTTAGGGTGCAGACAGGAGACTAACCATGAATAAACCAATACTGCCAATAAATACCAATTTCAAATTCCCATTTTTATTAGTTGATTTGTTAATTGGATAATTGGATAATTAGCTTATTAGTTAATTTATAAACCATGAGCACACGCACTCTTATTTTAATAATAATACTTCTGGGAGTAACCGCCCTTCTTCTTTACATAGCACTTGCCCCAAAAAAAGATAAAGTTACAAAAGAACTACCTGCGGCTGCTCGGTACATGAAAACCACGCTTGCGATAAGCTCATCCCCCACCGCTGCAACCTCGGCAGCCGGGGCAGAATCTTTTTCAACAAATGTTGAGATTTCAACCGGCGGAAACAAAGTCACCGCTGTCCAGCTTGAACTTTCCTTTGATCCCGATAAACTTACAGATCTTAAAGTAGAACCTGGACCGTTTTTCACAAACTCCATAGAACTTAGAAATGAGGTGGATAATCAAAAAGGGACTGTTTCATATGCGCTGGGGAGCCAAAGCGGTGTCTCAGGACAAGGAGTTGTAGCCACTCTTACCTTTCGTGAAATTGGAAAGGTCGGGGATCTTACCAAAATAGAATTTCTTCCCAAAACTCAAGTGACATCCGAGGAAACAGACCAGTCAGTCTTAAAATCCGCGACTCCTGCAGCCTTCAAGATAGAAACTTCGGCTACTCCTCCAGCTCCTCAAGCCGAAACGGGCAGCCCGGCCGCCGGCTTCTAACTGCTAACTTCTCACAACTAACTTCTAACTTCTCGCAACTAACTTCTAACTTCTCACAACTAACTTCTAACTTCTCGCAACTAACTTCTGAGCTCTAAGGACTAACTGTTTCGTAGTTTTTTAGACAATCCACCAAGCTGTTTGGAGATTAACTCGTATTTATTTTCAAAATAAATAAATTGTTTCTCAGTTATGAGATTGAAGTCAAAAGCAACCTCAAGGCATGCAATAGTTTCATCTACTGAGCCCAACGAAATAGCGATAAACCTATTAAAATCTTTATCTGATTGCTTTGATGATCCTTCAGCAATGTTTAATAATATGGAAAGTGAGCTACGTTTTATCTGATCTGATACATAATAATATATTCTGGGGAATTTATTTGAAAGATAAACTATTTCCTTATGAGCTAGTTTTGCGTCTTGATAAACTTTGAAATTCCTAAATCTAAATGCCATAAATAAAGTCTAACACAATTAAAAATAGCTTATAACTTTTGGTTTCTAGCTACTAACAAAATTGTTAGCTGTTACTTAGTTATTAGTCAGCTGTCAGCAGTTAGCAGTTATTCGTTAGCAGTTAGTCGTTGTTCACTCTTGACAAAGCCAAGACTTTGTTTCACTATTAAATTGTGCAAAGGTTTTATAAAAACCGGGTACTTACTCTTCTTATAGGAAATCCTCTAAAACCAAATTAAAATTTCAACAAGCCTCTTACTTCTCCTACGAAATACAGTGAGCCGGTAACAACAACTATCGAATTGTTGGTTATTGATGTCAAATTTAAAGCAATATCCAATGCCTTTCTGGAATCTTTTTCAAAAATGAATTTTATGTTTTTATTTTTATTAATCTTTAATATTTGATTTTTAATATTTGATATTTTCTCTGTTGCCTTCTTGCTCATATCCGTAATTGCGCCAAACTCGGAAACAATAATCTTATCCGCCTCTCTTTGGATTAATTTAAGCATTTTTCCTATTTCCTTATCTTTTTTAAAAGCAACTAGAAATATTTTCTTTTGACCTGGGAAATATTTACGAAGAGCTGAGAGGAAAGTCTTCATTTTGGTGGGATTATGAGCGCCGTCCAAAATAATGGCATAACTTCTAACTGCTGGCTTCTTGCTAATAACTTTAAAGGAAGATTTTCCATTTGAAAGAGGGGTGGCGCGGATGGAAGGGCTCCCGCCAGCACGCAGTTCACTTTTCGAAGAAAATTCTGAACGAGCACTGGCGGGAGGGAAATCCGCGACAGGACCCCGACGGAAATTTATAATTTCGAATCGGCCGGGCACAAAAGTATTTTTTATAGCTTTTTTTATAGGGTCCGACCCTATTTCTGGGTAAAGCTTGAGGGCAGCAAAAACAGCAAGCGAAGCATTTTCAGCCTGAAAATCACCAGGAAGGCTTGTTTTGAGCCTTAATGATTTTTTCCCATTATAATGATCGAATTCCACTCCCCTTTCCGATTCGTTCAGTATTTTAAACTTGAAATCTTTCCCCAATATACAAAGCTTAGATTTAGTTTGCTTAACCCTCCTTTTTATTATTTCTAATACCGAATTTTGCTTGGCACCGGATACAACAAGGCAACCGGGTTTTATGGCAAAAACGGCCTCATTTACAATCTTCTCAACTGTATTTCCCAGAATTTCCGTATGATCAAGACCGATATTTGTTAAAACTACTAACTGTGGGTTTAAAACATTTGTCCCGTCGTATTTCCCTTCAAGACCTACCTCAACAACCGCGATATCAATTTTTTCTTTAGCAAAATACAAAAAGGCCATAGCAAGTAAGATTTCATAATAGGTTGGTTCGCCTAATTCGGTTTTCTTAAGTTTTTCAATAGCGGGAACTGTCAAGTTCAATATCTCTATAAACTCTTCATCGTTAATCGGCATTAATCCGTAATTCGCCGCCTTTGGCGAGCCTCGTCTTTGACAGGTTATTCGTTCCTCGTTATTCGAAATTTGTAGTCGTTCATTCGCATTTACTATATGCGGAGAGACAGTCAGTCCGGTTTTAAAACCGCTCTCTGAAAGTATGTTTGCCAGAAAGTATGACGTAGAACCTTTACCTGAAGTCCCAGTTATTTGAATTGATTTAAATTTTTTATGAGGGCTTCCCAGAAGCTCAAGAAGTCTTCGCATTCTGCTCAAAGGATCTAGTTTTTCTGCCTCCTCTGGAGTTATACTTCTAAAAATGGCGGGGCGAATAAATTTTTCAAGATATATTATTGCTTCGAGATAAGTTAAAATCTTCATCCCTGCATTATATCAAAGCGCCAGCCCCAAAGGCTGTTGCGAGGTTGAACCTTGATTGGGCCATTATTTTGAATGGTGCTTTTCGATTGATATCTTTATTTTATTCTCAAGGAAATCAATCAGGTTTCTGTCTGGGTAACCTTGTGAGTCTTAACCCCTGCCACTCTCATATTCTAAACAATATTAAACAATATTTACTTATGTAGTGATGTATTGATACATCACTACATAAAACTAATCACAATTCTTCAACTGTCCAAACCTTACCCTTTCTTTTTACAAAAACGGGGATAACTGCAATTCTGGGAAACATTGAAGCAATTACCTCTCCTACCTCTAAAATGTTTTGTTTGTGTCTTTTATCATTCACGGGGTTTCCGACACAATCTTCATGCCCGTGCACGATAATTCCCCTTGAGCTATGTTTCTCAATGGAGATGTTAATCTTAGCCTTCAGTGAAGCAATTAAGCCTTGATTCGGATTATCTTTAGACAAAAGACCGGCCAGCCCGGCTTCGGTAATTGTGTCGGGAAATTTAGCGCCGAATTTTTTCTGCCCGAAATCCGCAATAGGTTTTTGAACCCTCCCATCCATGCACCCAACGGATGTGAAAAATGTTTCTTTTTTTGTCATAGACATTATTATAACAAGAAAAGGCGGGATTGTTGAGTAGAAATTTGATATAATATCGAAGATAATTGGGCAGTGAGTATCACCAGTTAGGACGCTTCTCTGATCTGCGCGTCGCCGGTCGCCAAAATTGGGTCGTTAGTTCAGCGGTAGAACGCTTCTCTGATAAAGAAGAGGTGGATAGTTCGACTCTATCACGACCCACATTCTTATAAAAGACTCTCAAGCTCTGAAGGCATTTGGTGATCTTCAAGCTCTCCTCTCTCTTCCCAAATAAGCGCATGGAGGAGGAATTCTTTAAGAAACCTTAATCTTTTTATTTCTTTTAGAAGTTTTACTGCCTTCTGGGGATGATTTGAAGCCAATTGATAAAATAATTTTTCAAGCTGCGCAAGCCTGTTTGAAAGAGCCTGATGAGTCGCAATGATTTTGCCCTGTCTTGAGCGTTTTTTATAAATGTTAAACTTTTTAAGATTCTGCCACTCCCCTGCTCTTATTTCTATATCAAGATCGAGATCCTTCTCGGAAAAACCTGTTCCATCCTTTTCTCTCTCGCCATGTTTGTCTGTTTCTGTTGTAATCATATTAACCGGCCAAAATGGCGATAATACCTAAAATTCCGGCCACTATTCCGCCTCTTATTCCCCACTTCTTAAGATTTTCAGAAAAATTTTTTGGCTGTCCTTCTTTCATTTTTTTTCCTGCCGAATATATTTATATATGAACTTCACCATCTTTTCAAGTTTTTCCTATTTTGGTATACTTAGCTTTACGGCGCGGTGGTGAAGTAGCTAACACATCTGTTTGCAGAACAGACATTCAGGGGTGCAAGTCCCCTTCGCGCCTCAACCTAAACCATCTTCTCTAATTTTCGCCAATCCGCATTCGAACACGTGACTTTCCCCCAACAAAGCATAGAGCTTAGACAAAGCGCAGGAACTTGTCTTTTGGACAAATGCTTAATTACTAATATACTAGTATATCAGTATTAAGAATCAACTGCTAATTTAAATGGAATCTTAAGGAAGGCGAGCTTAATCTTGAAAGCATGACCTGCCTGCCGGCAGGCAGGGACAAGGCTTGGTAAGAGCTTCAGCTTTTTTCTCGCCAGAAAAGAAGAGAAATTATAAAGTTTGAATAGTTCATTAAAAAAACCATCCCTGCGGATGGTTTTTATTTGGAATCAGCTTATCGATCAAGAAGTGGTAGGGATAATTGAATAGAATTTTATTACCCTAAGTATCTCGCAGAGCGAGACCCTGCTTTGCAGGGTAACGGGTAAATCAAGCTCTACTCGCGGTCGCCTAAGGCGACCTGCTTGTGGCCATTACAGTTTATCGCAAAACCTTAAGTCTTACTTAATTTCAAACTTAAAGTTCCCCGCAAAATGCGGGGGCTTAGCTGTCTTCCCCAATCCTAGATAACTGCAAACTACTAACAGCTAACGACTAACAAAAAGTTAGAAGTCAGAAGTTAGAGGTTATTGGTTATTTTTAGAAAGGAGGTGATCCATCCCCAGCTTCGGCTAGGGATACCTTGTTACGACTTAAGCCTCATCGCCGATTTTAGACTCGTCGCCTGAGGCGACTTCGTCTACCACCGACTTTGCTGCCTTGACGGGCGGTGTGTACAAGACCCGAGAACGTATTCACCGCGGCATGCTGATCCGCGATTACTACCAATTCCGGCTTCATGAGGTCGAGTTTCAGACCTCAATCTGAACTGAGACGAAGTTTAGGGATTAGCATACTGTTACCAGCTAGCAACCCGTTGCCTTCGCCATTGTAGTGTGTGTGTAGCCCAGGGCATAAGGGCCGTGCTGACTTGACGTCTTCCCCTCCTTCCTTCCCGGTGAAACCGGGACCGTCCCCAATGAATATTTAACATTGGGCGGGGGTTGCGCTCGTTTCCCCACTTAAGGGAACACCTCACGGCACGAGCTGACGACAGCCATGCAGCACCTGTCTCACCTTTTTACCTTGCGGCAAAATCATTCTTTGTTTCCAAAAAACTAAAAGGGTGAGATGTCAAGCCCTGGTGAGGTTTTTCGTTTTGTCTCGAATTGAACCACACGCTCCACTGGTTGTGCGGGTCCCCGTCAATTCCTTTGAGTTTTAGCCTTGCGGCCGTACTCCCCAGGCGGTCCGCTTAACGCGTTAGCTTGCACCCCCTATAACTAGGTTACAGAGAGCTAGCGGACATCGTTTACAGCTAGGACTACACAGGTATCTAATCTGTTTCGCTACCCTAGCTTTCGTGCCTCAGCGTCAGGAAAAAGCCCAGATGCCTGCCTTCGCCTTTGGTGTTCCAGTAGATATCAACGCATTTCACTGCTACACCTACCGTTCCAGCATCCCTGCCAATCCTCAAACCCAATCAGTATTTCCGCTTTTCCCAAGGTTGAGCCTTGGTATTTAAACGGAAACTTGAAAAGGCGCCTACGCACACTTTACGCCCAATTAATCCGGATAACGCTTGCCTCCTACGCATTACCGAGACTTCTGGCACGTAGTTAGTAGAGGCTTATTCTATAGTCCGTGAAAGGACTATCAAAAGAAGTTTACGACCCTAAGGCCTTCTTCCTTCACGCGGCGTCGCTGGGTCAGACTTGCGTCCATTGCCCAATATTCCTGGTTGCTGCCACCCGTAGGTGTACTGCCCGTGTCTCAGTGCAGTTGTGGCTGATCGACCTCTCAGTCCAGCTACCCGTCATTGCCTTGGTAGGCCATTACCCCACCAACAAGCTGATAGGACGCAGGCTCCTCTCTCGGCGCAAAGTTAATGCTTTACTCAAAGCAGAACTTTGAGAAATTCCAAATTAAAAGCACCAAATCCTAAATAAATTCTAATTTTTAAAAATTCAAATCCCAAACTGTTTTGTATTTTGGTTATTGTGATTTTGATATTATTTAGAATTTGTAATTTTGTGCTTAGGATTTTCTCAAGGTACCGCCTTGAGGTCATGGAATATTACCCATCCTTTCGGACGGCTATGTTCCACCCAGAGGTAGATTCCTACGCGTTACTCACCCGTCTGCCACTGCCCACTCTTTTCAATTACTATTCAAGTAAAGACCTGCTAATTCTCTTTTTTAAAAAGCCGATTGCGCTTGTTCCAGTTTTTAAACTTTTCTCACGCTTCATTGCATCTATTTTATCTAAAAATGCTTCATAGTAAATTAACTTCCAAGGAATTCCATATTTTGTAGAAGCATTCTTTTTGTCATTGTGCTCCTTCAAACGCTTCTTCAAATCTGAAGTTAATCCATAATAAAGCTTTAAGCTTTTGTATTTTTGGCTTTTTAAAACATATACGTAGTGCATATTTTAATCTTAGCAAATAATAACCAAAAAGAGTGGGCCGTTCGACTTGCATGCCTAAGGCACGCCGCCAGCGTTCATCCTGGACCAGGATCAAATCCTCAAAAATGCATTCGACAAGCTCAGCATTTTCGTACTGAGTGTAATCGAAGTGCAAAAAAATTTGACGAAGTCATTGACTTGTCAAATTAACATTCCTACCACTTCTTGACCATCAAAGATGGGAAATCCGCCAAAGATCACTCTTTGAGCCGCGCTACGAATAGTAGGTAAGGCAAAAAGTAAGATCTGGTGGACCGACCTCCTTGAATAAATCGAAGTGAATCCAAAATGAGCTGTTTAATTATCAATGTGCTGTAAGCCCTTTTAGACCAAAAAGCCCGCCAAAGGCGGGCTCAAAAACATCCACTTTTGGCGCAGCCGAGTTTGACTCGGCGAAAAGGTCTTACATATCTTTTTATTTGCTTGCCCAGTTAAAGGCTCACAAACAGTAAATCTATTATAGTTCAATCTTAATCTTTGTCAAGACTCAAACCATTTGATTCGCCAACCTCTTTATGCTAAGATCCCACAATTATGACCGGAGAAGTAGAAAGAAGAGGGGCATCAAGCTCATACTTTGAAGCTCGGAGAAAATCTTTTGGGATTGAGGGAATAATAAATAGAACTTCAAGACGAGTACAGTTAGATGTAACGGTTCCAGTTAGCCTACCACAAACTATGGATGTTTTAGGAGAGCATTGGATTAGAAAAAGCGAATTTCATGTTACACTGGTTGGTCCTGGACAAAGATTAGATGACAGATTAAAAGCAATTAATCCCCATCTATCAATAAAAAAATCAAAACTACAGGTTGAACAAGTTATAGGTGATGTATCGGAAGGGCGAACCTTTACAGTAATTCCACAAGACGAATTAAGAATAGTAGAGGAAAAAGACAGAAAGACAATAGTAAGAATGTGTATCGTTGAGGGTGCAGATGAATTTTTCGAGCAATTGGGGAGGCGGCTCGGATTTCCAATAGAAGTTCCGCCCACCCATATAACTCTTTACACATTACAAAACGGTTGGCCAATTGGCATATATAGTAGGCAACGTCTTGACGAAATTACAAGAAAATTATCGAATCCGGAAACTCACGACATTGGAAGACTAATAGGAACTGTTGACGCTGTAAGCGGACATAATTATGCATGGGGCAAAACTGCAAGAGACATAAGTGAAGATATAATGAAACAGACTTTGGAGGAAACCGAGGAAGATTTTATTCTTATTGATTTATGTTCAGCATTCCCTTTATTTGCCCAGATTCTAAGAGAAAGACACAAAAAGGAAAGATGTTATTCTCAGGCAAAAAAGATTGTTGGAGAATTAGTTCAGGCTCTAGAAACGTCCCCTAAGAAAATGCCCGATGAGCTGAAAGGAGATTTTAATTCAGGCACTGAACTTTCCGATAAGGCAAGAAGTCTGCGAAACTCAATTGTTCCAAAGAACACGCTTCTTAGAAAAGTTATCACTAATCTAATTGAAGATTTTCTTTATGAACCCCCAGCGATTCATGGTGATGAACCAGAAAAACAAATAGCAGAAAAGCTTTTGGATTTATTTAAAGTGTATAGTACTGTCTACGAAGATGTTTTTGAGCTAGAAGAAAAAGTAGGACGAGGAAGATGGCAAATTAGAACTGCAAAAGAAACAGGAATAACTCCTCGTTCTGAATTTGCGCTAATTTTAGACGATGAAGCAAATAAGTTTATGAAAGGTCTCTCTGTTTTTTTGGCTAGAAAAATTCTTCCCAATCTAAGAAGATTTACCGCCGTAAGTCTTGATATCTCAGATCCTGAAGAACTCCGAGAGGAATCTTTAAGAAGTTTTCCGGATGAATTTATTAATACAGAGTTTTATAGAAGAATAGACGAACTTAAGAATCATGTCGTTGCTGATATATCTCAACCTCCATTTCCGCCTGAGAGCGTAAGTTTTTTTACATGTTTTGAAGGATGGCCATTTGGCAAATTTGGTTTTGACGAAACACAAGTGAGAGATATGGCTGTCTGGATACTGATTTCTCTAAAACCCGGAGGAAGAGCTTTGTTTTTCCCATGGCAAGTTCAACACGAAACACCGCAAGATAGAAAGCAGCTCGAACTAATAGAAAGATTGTGGAAGTCGATGGGCGCAAACATCATTAAGAAAGAACATACCCGCGATCAACTCAAAAGACAAATGGCAGATAGAGAGCTTGTTTTGGTGGATCACTCCCCAGTCTTTCAAGAACCGAACGACGTATTTACCGCACTTATTCTTGAAAAACCAAACAAAGCCTAAATTTCTTTTCCAGCAATATCCCACGAGGTGATAATTCCCAACAGGTCTTCGTCTTTCTTCCCGCTGTTTGTTATAAAAACCATACCAATTCTTCTTCTTTGCGCAAGATTTTTCCTGAATAATTCTTCAACTTCTATAAGAAGTGTATGGCGGTTTACAAACTCAAATGTCTCACTTAGATGCTTGTCAATGGGAATAAATTCTGAAAATTCTCCTATCTTCATATCTTTTAGGATTAATGCTTCTTTGTGATGCGAAAGATATGACAGTATGGTATTTTCCGAAAAAACTCCAACCATTTTTTTGTCTTCAAGTACCGGTACATGGGTGTATACCTTTTCATTCATAGTCTGCATAACCTCAAGCGCATTATCATCAAGTGTTGTTGTGTAAATAAGATTTGCGGGAATAGCAATAGCTAAAGCTTTCTTTGGGTGAAGAACCTGGTTTTTTATATCCTCATATTTCTCGACAATATATTGATGTGGAGCAAGTATAGGGTCTGCATTGCTTTTGTAGGGATTATGAACCAGAAGATTTCTCATGTCCGCAAACATTTTAAGATCCTTGTAATGTTCTGAGAAAATCCTGTTGCGGTCTGCCATTTGCCGAAGAAGCGTTGAATGATCTACATAAACCTCAGCGCGAAGATTTTTTCGCATGTAATCATCCAGCTCGTTATATACCTGGACAAACTTCTCGGAAAGATTATTTTTCCTCATATTAGTGCAATTATAACACTAGGAAGTTGAAGATTGAACTCTAAAGCGGGCAAGAGATTCATCTGCAAGAAGTGCTTGAAGAATTCTCTGTGAGTCTCTGGCAAGATGTAAATAGTAATTCTGAGCGTACTTTCCTTTCTGACGCTTACCCTTGAGACTTGCTTTCCTTGCAGGAATTCCAGATCTTCCTACTGCATCGTAAAATAAAGATGAATGCCGAGGGAAATATCTAAAGCTATCTTAACCGTATCTCTTAAGCGGGCTATCTCATTAGCCTCCCCTCCTGAGTCGCCCTTATATCTAATTAGTGCAGTCGCTGGAACTTCGTCAAACTGTCTTTGGACTTCAGAATCATCATAAATATTTCTAATTCTGCACAAAAACGCTCTGACACTTGACTTCTCCTTAGGTGTTTTTTCTTTCATACTTCTAGGCTTCGGGGTAAATAATATTTCTTCAAGAGGATATTCTTTTCTTGTATCGGCGTCTGACCTTCTCCATATTGTTGTCAGGAAATCAGTGTTATCTAGCCTCATTAACTCATCTGTTCTCTCGTAAGCTTTTCCTAAGACATCATAATTTACTTCACCATTTCCAAGATTATAGGCAACTCCCACGTTAACTTTTCTTTCCCAAAGCTCCGAAGAGAATTTACCCGGATTGTTCCCTGCAAGTCCCTGCTCAATTCTGCTGACTATAAATTCCTGCCTTCTTGCGTGGCTTCTTCGTACACTAAGCTCCCGTTCGTTCATAAGCGGAGATTATATCAGATCGCTTCAAAAAAGTCATACTTAATTAGGACTTCCGTAGAAGAAGGAGGGTCCAGGGGAAAGGGTGACACGCTTTGCTAATTTTTGAATTTTTATCAGGGGTTTCTTGTGGATTCGATTTTTGTAATTCTTGTCTCGTGATCGTCAACCTGAACTCTTAGCTCTCTTGTCTGATTCACGCCGACTTGATTTTCGATTGTCAAATCATCAACTCTTCCAACAAATCCATCCAAAGTATTGGCTATTCTATCAAGCTTAGT
>Ga0209542_10006945_pt1 | contig 21787 bp, 27 predicted proteins | sample RifCSPhighO2_01_FD_184028 | JGI IMG/M metagenome (GOLD analysis project Ga0209542, IMG submission 184028) | Soil microbial communities from Rifle, Colorado - Rifle CSP2_plank highO2_0.1 (SPAdes) (version 2) | ecosystem: Environmental > Terrestrial > Deep subsurface > Rock core/Sediment ... | reverse complement strand
AAGAGCAAGAACTCCGGCCAAAACTGGTGCACAGCAAGTTGTAGCTATTGCCGAAAACACTCCCAAAACGAAAATTGATATTAAACCTTTACCTTTCATTTCTGGGTGAACAGGAGAATTAAAAGAAAAGCTTTTTCCTAAGATCAAGCTTAAACCGAGTAGAAGTAAAAAGAAGCCTCCAATCAAAAATATTGTATTGTGATATTCTCGAAAGATTTGACTTAAAAAACTTACTCCCAAACCAATTGGCAGAAAGATACTTAGAAGTCCTAAGAAATAAACAAACGTCATTAAAAATATTTTGGTCTTTTGCTTAAAAATTGAAGCAAAGTAAGTAGGTAAAAGAACGGTTATACAGCACGGTGCAAAAAGTGCAGCAACTCCTGCAAAAAAAGAGGCGATGAATGACGCGCTAAAAAGTAAGTCCATACTTTACCGATACTACAAAAACAGTCATTAAGATTTTATGAAGAAGAATATATTGAGATGGAAGAAAGACGCTAAAACAGCCCCACTTTAGAGGGTGTTTTAGAATTTATTGTGCAATCCTAACTTTAAGTAGGACTTCTACAAGGACTCGTGCAGCAGCTCATAAATCCAGACCTCCTTTCTATTTTTATCAATTTCCTTCCAAATACTTAACGCGCTTTGTTTTTAGAGAAAAGTCTCTTAGCTTGACGTTAAATTTCGGAAAGTCTTTGTTTTATCTTTCCTAATATTACTCTTGTCACCATTAAGGGATTGTGAATTGCTCATGAATAAATTTTAATGTTTGTGCTCCCCATCTTTCATCATCCAGAAATGCAATAAGGGACAAGCCAAAAGTACTCCTCCAAGCAAAAGCGTATTAACCGGCACCTTAAAAACAAAAAGAGCAATCAGGGCAATTGTAATCAGGGATAAACAGATTCCCAGAGTCTTCGCGGAAACTACTGAACTTCCTTGCGTCTTTGTAATAGATTCGTGGGAACTTTGAGTATTCATACAACAAGTATAGAAAATAAGAGATTATGAAATTATGAATAGAAGATTAATATCTAATTAATCCTGAGCTTGTCGAACGGATGAAAATTTAATTAAGGGGAAGATGGGCAGTTATAGTGGTTCCGAGTCCAACATCACTTTTGACCTCAATAGTTCCTTTATGTGCGGAAATTAATGCTTGCGAAATAGACAATCCTAAACCAGAACCATACACTTTCCCGCTGCGCGATCCCCGATAGAACCGCTCAAAAATGTGGGGCTGATCGGCTTTTATGATTCCAACTCCGGTATCTTTTACCTGAAATTTTGCTTGCTCACCTGCCTTGCCGGCAGGCAGGTTTTTCTTAGTAAGCGAAATGCTCACAGAGCCTCCAATTGGAGTATATTTTATTGCGTTATCAACTATATTAAGAAGGGCTCTAGAAAGTTTATCTTCACTTCCTAAGATAACTATGTCGTCGGTGACATTTCGAGAAATTTTAATTTTTTTTGCCAACCCAAGTTTTGTTGCAATTTCTACAATTTCAGAAACCACTTCGGAAAGATTAACCTTGTCTTTTTTAACTTTTGCACTCTCGGCTTCGCTCCATGCAAGATCAAGAATATTTTTCAAGGTAGTTGTTATTCTGTTATTGTCCGACAAAGCTTCTATGAGTGCGTTTTTATACGCTTCTTTCGGCCTATCTTTAGAAAGTGTTACTTCGATACCACTTCGCTGGGTAGATAAAGGGGTTTTGAGTTCGTGTGCAACATCACCAATAAATTGTCGTTCTCGTTTAAAAGACTCAAGTAATCTATCTAATAGTTGATTAAAAGAAATTGCTAGTTCACCAATTTCGTCTTCAGTATCGACCCCTGTTACTTTTTCATTTAAGTTCTTACTTGTTATTGTCTTTATTTTCGAGGAAAGCTTCGAAATTCCGGCTGTCATCTTGCGTACTATAAAAAATCCCTCAAGAGCAAGAAATATTAGAAGGGAGAAAAAAATAATATTGCGATAAGGTAAAGAGTAAATGTGGACTGCAAAATAGAAAAAGGCTGTGACAGTGATAAGTGAAGTAATATACCAAAAGAGAAGCTTTTCCCTAAGAGTTTTAAAAATTTTCATGGTTAATTTTCTTCCTCGCTAATTTTGTATCCGACTCCGTGTATTGTGTGAATAAGCTTAACTTTTGAATCCTTGTCAACCTTACGTCTTAAAGAAGCGACAAAAACATCAACAATATTACTCATTCCATCAAAATTGTAGTCCCATACATGCTCGATAACCATAGTTCTTGTTACTACCTCATCTTTGTGCCGAAGTAAAAGCTCCAAAACCGAGAACTCTTTCGGAGTTAACGAAATTGGCTTACCATCTCTTTCAACCTTGTGTTTTATCGGATCTAATTCCAAATCTGAAATTGTTAAGGTCGGGGAGGGTTCTTGCTTACTTCTTCGAATTAAAGCGTGAATTCGTGAACGAAGTTCCAGAAAAGAAAATGGCTTGGTCATGTAATCATCAGCCCCGGAATCTAAGCCCGCTACTTTATCCTCAACCTCGCTTTTTGCTGTAAGCATTAAAACAGGTGATCTTATATTTTTAGACCTTAATTCCCTACAAATAGTTACTCCATCTACCTTAGGAAGCATAACATCCAGGAGAATTAGGTCATATTCTTCAGATTCGGCTAGGTATTGTCCTTCCTCCCCATCGTATGCAACATCCACTGCAAATCCTTCTTCCGAAAGTCCCTTTTTTATGATATTAGCCAAGCGACGTTCGTCCTCAACCACAAGTATCCTCATACCCAGATATTATACCAATAATTATGAAGAATTTATGAAGATTTACTTTTTCTGTATCTGTTTCCAGAGCCAGATTCCTAGTAAAACTAGGTCTACTAAGACCACTATACCAAAAAGGCTTCCGAAAATTCCGACTCCGGTCATCTGTCCATAACCACCAAATCCCATCATTGATCTTTCACCTCTCTTTCCTTTATTTATAATAGCAATATTCAGTTGTATGGAACAAGGCGAGCTCTTACAACAAGCCTTCTCGGTTTTCTTGGATCTCCGGGAGGAACACAAGTAATTAAGCTGATGTAGGATCCGTTGCTGTTCTGCTCTAGAACTTGGATATCTTTTGGAAGTACTTCAAACTTTGTTTCGACAACGTACTTGTAGGTAATTCCATCATAGCTAACAATTATTTCATCCCCTTCTTGAAGTTTTGGAAGAGTTGAAAATATTGATTTATAATTTGTGGGACTAAAAAAGATCGGAAGTGTTGAGTGGCCAAAAACTACACCGTTTCCTACCTTACCCGGCAGTGCTGTACCCGGATAGTGGATAAGCGACTTCGCAAGGTCTTCACCTCCGATAGTAACCGTGGCCCCATCTATTCCAAGTCTTGGAATAGACATGGTGTAATATTTCACTTCTGCGGAGACAAAATCTTCTTGCTTCGCTCCACCCTCAAACCAAGAACTCGCTTTAGTAGTTGCAACTTTTGAATTAAAAGAACCGTCGTCAACTAATGGAGAAATAAGTGTAACCGGAGCGGTTAACTCGTAAGAAATTATCGGAAAAAGAACTGAAAAAAGTATCGTCGAACCCGAAAGTAAATTTATGAACGCAAAAATCCTCCTAAACCTCATACTCATACAATCAGTTTATTTGGATATGAATTAAGAAGTTATGAAGATCTGTTCCTTTTGCTACGGATGAAACTCAATAAATGCTTGAGTTTGAATGGAGCAATAATGAGCATTAAGCCAATCAAGAGATAGAAAATCGGATTTTTAAGAGAAAATACACTATATACAGAATTGGTGGCATTGACATGCAGAACACCAATTACAGCCAGCACGACTGCGACGGTCAACATGTGTCTTTTCCACGCATGACTAGAATCATTGCGAATTTCATTCAGATTAAATCCGGTAAACTCCTCGGCATTTATGCTGTCTTCACCGACACCTGAGTCTGCAAGCATTTTTTTCATTGCACTAACCATTTCCGGCAGCCCCGAAATGTAATAAATCGGGGACTTAAGATCATCAACGTACTTTGTCAGCATGGCATTATCGATAAACCCAACTTCTCCTTTCCAAGGTTTTGATAACTTTTCTGCTTTGGTCATGGTTGCAATGAGTTTGAAAGATAGGTTTTGCTCTGCGAGTTTTTGCAGGTCTTCCAGAAACGATGCGTCCTCAGGGCGTCTATTTGAATAGAACAGAAACAGCTTGTGGGGCAACTTTTTCTCGGTTGCATCTTTAATCATCGAGTATGCTGGAACAATCCCGATTCCTCCAACGATAAATACGGCGGGTTTTGATGGATCATTATGGAGTGCGAAAGCGCCGTGAGGAACATCAAGCATTATTTGTATCAGGACTTTTTCTCCGATTCGCATATTCTTAAGAACTCGCTTGAACGCTGTATCACGCATTCTCACGGCAATGACGATATCAGGGTTTTGTGGCGTGCTTGCGAGCGAAAAAAATCGACTGCCACCTTCGGCATCAGTTTCAGGAGGATTAATGAGAGTCATCCGTAAGTGCTGACCAGCCTTAAAGACAAATCCCTCAGGCTTTTCAAAGATGAAAGCTATAGTGCCTTCCGCTATTTGTTTTTTGCCTTTCAGGGCAATTTCAAAAGATGCCTTCTTCATTGAAGACATAGACATGCCCTGCATGTGTCTATAACGCTGGCTATACATGTTTTGTGTGCTATTCTTTGTGCTTAGTTATCTTTCTTATTGCTTCCAATCTACCTGAAAGATGAGTAGAAATCTTTTCGATCTGCGAAAGTTTTACAACTGCTAACATATCGTCATGCATATCAAAAATAAGTAGGCGGTCGCCTTTTTTTAAATTCAGATTCTTCCGCGCATCCTGAGGAATAACAATTTGCCCTTTTTCTCCAATAGTAGCTGTGCCATAAAACTGTCCTCCGTGATGTAATTGCTTGTTTTTTGCTTTTGACATGCGTTTAATAGTATCAGAACTATTATGTTCCTACAAGTAGGAAAAGTATGATTCGTAGATTAAATAGAAGTTTTTGTGGCTTTCTATTTTTCGCCACATTTGGGACAAGTTAAAGTAGCTTCAAATCTCATAATGTCGATCTTGTACCTCTTATTCGTCTTCACTTTTTTCTTCTTCTAATACCAAATCCATTCCGCATTTTGGACAACTTCCTGGTTCATTTTGTTTTACTTCCGGATGCATTGGGCATTTATACACTTGTTGTTTTTCTTCCATAATTTGATCACCTCTTTTCTTTGTTTATCTCAAATACTGGTCAAAAAATTCAATAGTTCTCTTAGATATAACATCCCAACCTAAATTTCTGAAATTATGATCCTGACCGAGATATTCAAAGTACTCAATGCTTTTACCTTCCCTTTTTAGCGCTTCGTTCAGTTCCTTTGACCACTCTGGATCAACCTCAGTGTCAGATAAACCTTGATGCAAGCTTATGGGAGCAGTTATATAACTGATGTCAGTATTTGGATAACTGTTTTCCGTGCCTTGACTGGGTGAAGGCGAAGTATATCTTCCTCTTCCATAAAACGCTGCGTTTTCCGTGCATTCGTACTTGTTGGTGCCCATAAAACAGCTGCCTTTACTTTGTCTGTCGCCTCAATTGTCCGAAGTGATACCTCACCACCCATACTATGTCCCCACATGCCGATTCTATTTGCGTCAGCCTTATTCAGGCTGGCAACCGAAGCAATGAGATTTAAGATATCAATAGCATAATTTGGATTATGCCCGCGCGACCCTTGGCTATCATTTTCTGATTTACCAAACCCTCGGTAATCTGAAGCTGAAGTTAGATACCCATTTCTTGCCAAAATATCAGCCATGGCTTGTGTACCATCGCCACTGGTAAAAGATGACGTGTTGAAATAACCGTGATTGAGAATAATGACAGGAAATTGTCCGTTTCCGGTTGGGACATTCATCCTCCCATAAATCTTTAAACCGTCTGAATCATAGGAGAATATATAACCGATATAGGATCCATTATTGGAAAGAGTACTCTCAATGGTGATTTGACTCGGTTCATAATCTCTACTGCGCAAACTTTCGATGAAGGATGAACTGTCATTTTCCTCCTGATTAGTGGTTGGAGATATGTTTGGAGAATTATTATTCTTGCTGGGTTTTGTGCGCTGCAAGATGATGACTACGACAATTATCCCTATAACACATAAAAGAAGTAATGTTTTGACATGTTTGTTCATTCATTAAATTACCTTGAATTCGCTCATCATTCCTGCCTCCATGTGTTCAGGAATGTGGCAGTGAATTACCCAGTCACCAGGGTTGTCCATTTGGACCAGAAGTTCGACGGTGTCACCGGTTTGGATGAGGGTAGTATCTTTCCATACAAGGTTATTGTTCTTAATACCATTGGTCGAAAGTACTAGAAACCTCTGACCATGAATGTGAATTGGGTGTTGCATCGGGTGCATGGATTTATCGTCATTAAAGACTTTGACTTTAACTACATCACCCTTTTTAAACTGCCAATCCAGATCCATGTTTTCTTTATTGGTTTTCTGATCGACAATCTTCCATTTGAGTGAATCCTTGGTGGACTGCGCATTCATCATACCCATATCATCTTCCCATTCAATTTTTTTGGCATCTCCCATAGTCATTTCAGTATTTTCCATCATTTGCCCGTTACCCATCATGTGGCCTCCCATGGAATTATTTGTGTTCGTATTAGTGGCAGACGGTCCCATTTGTAGAGTGAGTTTTAAACTTTTATCTGCAGGTTTATCAAATTGTGGCCTTAAGCTGGCAAGAGAATCAATGTAGTCCTGGTTAACACGAGGAACTAAGAGAAACGAGGTTGTGACAGGATTCTGTTGGACAGCAATAGTTCCCATAGTATAAGTTTTATCTGGAGTCTGGTTGACGATTTTATACTCACCATCTTTATCAAACCAAATTTCTACAATTTGTCGCTCAGATGGCCCAATGGTGACTGAATCAATCCATTCCTCTCGTTCGTATTTACCATTATCAGAACCCACTAATTTCATACGGGTATTAGGAATTGCAAAATCAAAAGTTCTGGTATTAGCTGCGTTAGTAATGTAGAAGCGTACACGCTCACCTTGTTTTACAGACAATTTGTAATTATCGTTTCCATTAAGAAGCATTGTATTCCCAAATCGACCCATGAGTGTGTGATCAACATTTTCTTGATTAAATTTGACGATAGTCCCATTCTCGATGAGAATGTCATCTAGAAAAAGTGTTTCTTCGCGGTCAACCTCTGCCCAATAATCAGCGGTGTTAGGAGTAACTAAGAAGTTCCCATAAAGTCCAAGTTCCTGAGCGTAATCCTCACGAATATGTGGATGATACCAGTAAATACCGGTGTCAGGAAATTTAAGTTTATAGGTAAATGATTGTCCTGGTTTTACCGGATCCTGTGTAACATCAGGTACACCGTCAAATTTATTCTCGACTCTGACCCCATGAGAATGAATGGTCGAATCAACATCTGTGTTATTGGTAAATTTGAGAGTAATTTCTGCTCCTTGTGGAACCTTAATAAGCGGTCCTGGAATTGAGCCATTGTAGGCAAGCATCTTCATTTCTTGACTATTGATGGTTTTCTTAATAATACTGGCAGTTAGGTTGTAGATATCACCGTTTTTGAGGGTTACGGTTTCTTGTGCTTTCGCTGTATCAACTCCGCTTAAAGAAGTAGAAAACGTCCCTTTTCCTGAGGAATTTATATTAACTTTATTTTGTCTCCAAATAAAAAAACCGCCTACAAAAATAGTAAGCGCAATTGCTACCAATAGATATTTACTATTCTTCATAAGTGTTATTTTATAAAATAAATATTAAGAATATATTAAAATTCTCCTCGCTTCCACAACCATAAGTGACCCAGTACGCCAAGAATTACAAAAACCCAGCCAACTGGATCGTGGTATTGTCTGAGAATGTCAGTAAGCAAAAGTCCAATACCAAGACCTAATAATAAATGAATAACTGCTACGAGCATATTTTTTAAAATTTAATCTCCTTCAATAAAACGAACTAAAGCATCTGCCTCAAGATTATCAAATGTCTGAATTTTCCCCATTCTCGTAATTGCAATTTTCTTACTCATATTCGGAAATGGTGCAATATACACAAATTCAGGATATTTATTAGCAATCTCTATCAATTTTTCTTTGAGAGCAAACTCGCATTCAAAATCATCGCAGTTATAATTGATAACCACTCCTGGTTGCCCTTTTCCGTCTGAGTGCTCAAGCATGTGCTTTTGGACGGCCATGGACATTGGTTCATCCATAATATGCGATGGGGGATTTTGTTCGATATGACCAGCCATATCGGTTGGTGGCAAAACTTCTCTGTTTGTTGACCAATAATAACCCCCACCAATTAGGAGTGCCAAAATGATTAAAACAATACTCCAGTTGCGAATTTTATTAATTAAAGTGGATTTTGATTCCTCTTGTTTATTCAATTCTCTTATTTTTTTCTTGCGTTCTCTTTTTGATAAATCATTCCACTCTTCAGGATATTCCATAAAGTTATCACCTCTTCCTAATTTCTATATTACATATTCCCAAAACTCTCTTTGAACTGTGATAAAGAGTAACAAACATAAGTAATATTGAAAACAAGAGTATTATATGCCTGTATTTCAAAAGTAGTAAAACACCGCCCACCCCTAAAAAACCAAATATTGATCCTACGCAGGAAGCACAAGATGCAGTTGGTCCAAAAATTGAACCGAGTACTCCGGTCAATGCTCCAAAACTTCCACGTCCGACTGTTTGGGGCTGTAGTGAATTTTTCAACTCCCGCCTTATGATAAAACCATTCATTGTCAGTGAAAGTGAAGTAAGAGCAGAAAGGACAATCAGTAAAAACCAGTCCTTCAGAGTAAAAATAGAAATTTGGAAGACAAACGTGTTGCCTGGAACTTTTTTAACTGGAATATAGATGAAAAACCAAAGGACTACTAAGTTTAAAATTCCAAAAAAGATAAGGAGACTTTTTTCTTTAAAAACATTTTTCACCGCAAGAATAACCAATTGAATATAATACATTTTTTGTCATGATTCTTTGAGCATACTATCTATTTCTGTCTTAAAATTCTCAAAAGGTAATGCCCCAGGAATTAATTTAGTTTTGCCCGTTTTTGTATCAAGTAGTATATTTCCGGGAGTTCCTGTCACACCAGCTTTTGCACCACTTTGGAAATCTGCTTCAACATGTTGGGCCATCTTGCCACTATCAAGACATGTTTTAAACGCACTTTGATTAAGTCCTACATCACCTGCCAATTTGGGTAAATCATCAAGGTCCAAACCGTTATTGGAGGGAGTAACCTCAAAGATTTTATCAGTCAATTTCCAGAAACCGTCATTCCCCGCCAGTTCATACGCACACTCAACAGCTTCGGCTTCTTTATCCGCTTTCTGATGAATTTGGTCTAATGGAAAATGCCTGTAAACCCAAGCAACTTGACCTTTATATTCATCAACAACCTGCTGTGCTGTTGGGTGAAATCTTTTACAGAATGGACATTCCAAGTCTGAATATTCAATCAAAAGCATCCTTGCGTTTTTATCACCGCGTATATGATCATCCTGCCTTAATTTATCAACTTGATCCGCACTTCCAAAAGAAGGTGCACCTGCCGCCTGTGGATTTCCCGCTTGAGCTCCACTTCCCGCACCTGCTTGTGTTCCCGCAATACGTGTAGTTCCGCCTCCTTCCAAGTTTTGAACTTTTTGCCAAAGCATTCCTACAGCAAAAGCAAGACCAATTGAAGCAATAAGAAGTATAGGAACTAATTTTTCAAGAAGACCACTCTTAGACTTTAATGCCATAGATATACTACAAAGTGTAGTAGTTAATGCTTGGGGTTGTCAATATGTAAAAAGAGAGTACTTAGTCAATGTTATTAAAAGAGGCGAATGTTGACTGAAATGCGGATGTAATATTAGAACTTTGGTTAACATTGTATGTTGGACAGTGTGTAGAACAAAGATTGCCTTCACAACTTGACGAGTTTGAATTTCCCATAGCCTGAATTGTATGAGTATCTCCCGGAAACTTGAAAAGGAAAAAACCAGCTAGAATGACTGCTATAGAAACTAAGAAATTAAACCTTTTGATTTTGTAATCGTTTCTTTTTGAAAAGTTTGGGTAAATCTTAAAACGATTTTGAGAACTTACCGTTTCGAGAGCTAAATTTAAGTGTCTTGCCGTTTTATGTTGTTCAAAAACGTATCTATCAGCCTCTTTTTCTAAAACAATTCTCATTTTTCTAGTTAAATCTTTTAAAATTGGTAAGAGAGTCAGTGACGAAGATAATATTTCACCTACAATAAACAGAAGTGGGTGTTTAAATTTTGCGTGAAAGTACTCATGTAAAATGACTGCCTCAAGTTGTTTGTAAGGCAATCTTTGCAAAAGACCAGAAGAAACAACGATTTTTGGTGAAAACCAATCTATTGCAAGAGCATAATCTTTTCCGTCTTCAACAATAATAATTAAATCTTTTGGAATATCATTTCTTTCCAGAATAATTTTAAGTTTTTGAGGCAAATAAAAAATTTGTTTTTGCAAAAGCGAACCTAATTTTCTTTTCGTTTTAATATATGAAAGCAAAGTTTTTAGAAATAATCCTAATGTAACTACTAAGACAATGGCCGTTAGAATAAACCCTACATAATGGGCACCTGTAGCGAAAAAGCTTGAAGCGATAACTTTACAGGTTTCCAAAAAATGTTCAAATGTCAAAGTGGCGTATTTCTTGAAAAGAAGTGAGAGGAAGTAAAGAGAAAGTGAAAAAATTGAAACTATACTCAAAAAGTATTTTAGATCTTTTCGCATACTTATTTGTATTTTTTAAGCTCATCAGTAAATGCACTAACCGCCTCTTTTCCATACTGATCAACCAAAGAATTTATAATCCGCTTTACCACGTTTTTAGCCGTCTGTTCTTTGGTTTTTTTGGGAGAATAAAGATATGCCTTTCCTTCCATTCTCCTAATCAGAAACCCTTTTTCTGTTAACCGAGTCATTATTGTCATTACAGTTGTGTAAGCAATTTTGCGTTTTTTCTGAAGGCACTTATGGACATCCGAAACTGAAACATTTTTATCCTTCCACAAACAGCTCATCACTTCCTGCTCAAGAGGTCCTAAATTATATGAATTCATATACTACGAATTGTAGGAGAAAGTTGTAAATTAGACAACCATTAAAAATCCTCGGCATTTTGAGATCTGTATTGTCCTTCGGCAAGTTTATACTGAGTGTAACCGAAGTACTCAGGACTTCGGTATTAGAATTCACTATCTTTTGGTCTGTACTGGAGTGCTTCAGCTAGATGGTTTTGGGAAATTTCTTTAATACCATCCAAGTCGGCTATCGTACGGGCAATTTTAATGACTTTAAAGTAAGAGCGGGCAGTTAGGTTCATCGTAGACGCTGCCGAGATCATCATTGTGCGACATTCCGAGGAGAGGGGACAGTAATTTTTTACATTTCTCGTACTCATTTCACTATTGGATTTGAACTTAGAACCCTTAAAGCGTTTAATTTGCATATCCCTCGCCTTTTGAACTCTTGTTTGAATTGACTTAGAACTTTCAGCTTTTTCTTTATTTCCAACTAATTTATCAGTTTCCAACAAACGCAATGATATGTGTTAATCAGTTCCCTTATGGTCCTTCTGCGTATATTATGTTTTCCAAGTCAGACATAATCTAAACACTCATATTTAAAAGTCTAGTAAAGTTCTCTTACTTCAACAATTATATTTGATTGCTTCCTATCTGATAAAATCTAAACATGACAAAATATGCAATATTCTCAGTCATTAAGGGTGAGTCTAAGAAAGAACTCGAAAAACTGAAAAAGGAAGTCGAAAAGAAGTTTAGGTTACAGTCTGTTAATTTTAAATCATTTCCGCATATCACCTTAAAATATGATTTCGAAACGGATAATATTAAATTAGTTGAAGAAGTTCTGCAAAAGCTTTGTCTTAGACACAAACCATTTAAAATATTATTAGAGGGGGTTGGAACCTTTGACAAAAATGTTATCTTCTTGAAAGTAAAAAAATCTTCAAAGCTGGATAAAATATATGAAGACCTAATCAGGAATTTAAAAGCCATTAATTGGATTCAATGGGAGTCATATGAAGGTAAAAACTGCAAACCACATTACACTATTGGGTATAAACAGTTAAATGAAGTTAACTTTAATAAAGTTTTTAACTATCTGGGAACTAAAGACGTAAAGGTTGTGGTAGATTTCAACAACCTTGCTATAACAAAATTGGGGAACAGAGAGAGAATAATTTATAAACTTTACGAGTTAAGGTGACAACTGTGGTTTATAGCCCGCGTCAAGATAATAAGGATTTTCCGAACCCATATCTAGTTTTCGAGAAAGGTTTGGGGAGCCATAAGCCACAACAGCACAGTTTCCAGGAATCTGGTTGTCCATATGCCAATTTGCTTTCTCATAATCCCACCCTTCCATTAAAAATCTGAAAGATTGAAATGTCCCCGCGTGGGTAACAACCAGTACTGACTTGTCCGGTTTGTATCTGAATAAATCATCAAGAAAATATCTCACCCTTTGGGCAACTTGAGCTAAATTTTCGCTACCGGAAGCTTTCCCAAAAAATCTTCCAAATGTATTCCAATATTCTTTAAGCCACGGAAATTGTTCGTCGATTTCTTCGCTGTGCATATCATAGACAAAACCCTGGTCCCGTTCTCTAATCAAAAAATCCTGAACAGTCTTTGGTTTTGCAAGTTGAGAGTCTTGATAAGCAGTTAGTATTCCTTCCACTGTTTGAATTGCAGTTTTGTAACCGGAATGGTATATAACATCAAATTTTCCAAATCTTCTCAGTAAATCAGCCCCCAGCTTTTCTGACTGTAAAACACCCTCTTCTGTTAATGATAGTTCATAGCTTGGAATACCCTTCACAGGCCCCAAAGAACACTCGTCAGGAAAACGTACATTGTTTCCCTTCGCTGCATTTCGTTCCGATTCAGCATGTCTTGTAAAGACAATGAGTCCTGGACCGGAGTTTCTCCTTTCCTCGTCATTTATTATCTCTTTAGTCATCTTAATATGAGGGCAGGAGTTTGTTTTAAATACTTTTTAACAGTTTAAGATCGTGCAGGCTCTTTAAATGGTCATCTTTTCTTTTAAGTTTATATTTCTTAGGATCTTTAGTTTTAAGTTTATTAAAGTGAGAAATTTGATTTTCTTTTAGTTTTATCAGCAAATCTTTAGTTACCGAAGGATATTTGACCCCCTCTAAAGTTAGCAATGTGACTGGCTTTACTAGAGAAATGGGAAAACGCATACGGGGAAAATTGTAGAAACTTATTTCAAAATTATCACCTTTAGGATCTAAAACCTGAAATGAAAAATCGTGCTCTTCATCACCGGTTTGCATTTTATATTCGAGAGTAGGGTCATCCGGGTGAAAAAATCTTTTATTTTTATACCCCAATTTCCCTAACACCTTTTCGGCTTTATCCAAATCTTTTCTAAAAATTGAAAAGTCCACATCGGGATGGTTTCTGGTTAGTCTACCAACGAATCCGTCTACGGAAATTCCACCCATAACGACGTAGAAAAAGTCATTATCGACTGCTTCTACAAATTCAGACAGCTTCTTCATTATCAGTTTTGTTTTTCTGTTTGGTTTAAAACTCATAATTAATATTCGATAAAACCTTTCCTAAACTGTCTAGAAATTTATCAATTGAGTAGTTCTCACGAATTTTTAGTAAATATTCGTGGGTTTCATCAAGTAAACTTGAATCGTTCAGGTTTTTAATAAGCTTTTTAGCTTCGTCAAGGGAATTATAATATAGTGGATAATTATTACCTAGATATTCCTTAATTCCTCCGATTGGATTTACCAGAACCGGTGTTCCTCGGGCAATGCACTCTAAGACTGTATTATTAGCAGTAGCATCTGTAAGTTTCATAAAGACAACAGAACTATTCAATATTTTTTCATAAACTTCAGGTCCAACGCGGGGAACGACTATAATGTTATTAGGCAAAACAATGTCAATATCGACCTTTGGTATTAGATATTTAAAGGAGTAGTCTCCCGATACTTTTTCGGCAATTTCCACGAAAAAATTGATATCTCTGCAATGGAACCCAATATGATATATATTTCTTGATTTTAAAAAATTTTCTAGATTCCACCTACCAACTTTTAATGGAGTAGGGTGGATGATTGACGAAATATTTTTAATTCCATGATTTCTTAAAAATTCCTCTTGATATCCACTCACAGCAACTGCATGTATAAGATATTTTGTATTGTTATTCCAAAAAGCCGATCGTACCAAGTTTTCCAAACATCTTTCTGGTCCGGATAACACTTGATGAAACCATGCAATATGCGGCTCGGATATTTTATCTCTAACCTGATACTCATAGGCCATAAACATTTTGATATTGCTATTAGGATCATGAAACTTCTTTATAACATGGGAACATACCCATTCCCAACCACCACCTTCCAAGTGATGTTTCCAAGAAACAGGTACTACATCGACTTTATTAATAGTTCTCATATTGATATTTTTGCATTACTGGAAAGCATATTCTCTGAATTTCTTCCACTTCGTTAGGAATAACCAACCCTCCCCAATTATTGCTATTAGGAACCGGCACATTTGATTGGTACGGAAATTTACCTTCTATCATAAAAGGCGTATCACCGGTTAATACACTGTCATTGAAGTTTTCACCAATAAATTTGAGTACTTTCTCCACCTCATCTGTTGGGGATAAAGTCAAATCTTCGTACCTGATCGCAAGTAATCTATCGTTGATCTGTAATCCTCAGTTCCATCTACTTTACGAACGTAATCCTGAGCAAATTCATCGTGACTTACTCTAAGCCAAGGATCTTTGTCGAGTGGTGTTATTTGGGCTCTCTTTCTCATTGAAGCAAATACGTCAACAGGGTGCCTAATAATATGGACAGCTAAAGCTTGGGGAAAGGTTTCAAAGATAAAATCTAAATGTTCTACATGATTAGGTGTTTTTTCTAGAATCCTATTTGAGCCTCTAGCAAGAGCAGCATTTACTAAAAAACTTCTTATACTTTCCTTTTGAAACTCACTGAAGTAATGTTCATTACCATTGAAATACTCATACCAAAACGGCCATTTACCTTCCTCAAAGAAACCATTTGTGTGCCTCAAATATTTTTTAAAAATGCTTGTTTCTGTATTCCAAATAGGCTCTGTCTTTCCAGTAAAAGAGGGGTGTCGAACTAAAATGTTATAAAGCATTGTTGTTCCGCTTCGGGGAACTCCTACGATGAAAACAGGGTTTTTTGCCAGTTGTTCTTTTAGCTCTTTATTTTCTTGTCCTGCTTCTCTGTGAGGCTGTCCAAGTTCCCTAGTCATTTAAAACTATCACCTTTCTAAGGCCAGGTATTCTTTTAAGGCAATAGTCAACCATTTCTTGTCTCTCGTTTATGCGACCAGGTCTTTTCGATAGGGCATTAATATTTGGAAGTTCGTTAATCCCTCCAATGTCTACAACTCTATGTTTTCTCTTCAATGCAAAAGAAAAAAGAATGTCATCATCTTCAAAAACTCCGTTCCACGAACCTAAATATTTAAAGAATTTGTACAGGTGTCTTTTGTGAAATAAAGTAGTTCTTCCAATTACTATATCAACGTTCCCCCAGGAGTTTTTCTTAATATATTTAAAGTTTTCTAAATTTCTACCTAGAGGACCATAAATTCGACTAGTATCCTTAACATACGCTAGGAAAAGTTTTTCAATTTGTTCCTTGGTGTGATAAAGATCGTCATCCTGAAACATTATGTTATTGTTCTTGAGTATTCCAGTAAGACAGTAACGGATTATTGGGCCGTAATTTATGGGAGAATTTATTACCTGTAGTTTAGGATTCTTATATGAGAAGGTTATTTCAGGATTATTGTTCCACAAAACAATCTCATCAACACGCTTAACTGCATAAAGTTTATTCAAAATAATAGGGATATTTTTAGGCCTTTTCCAACTCAGTAGAACGACTGACAATTTTTCCATATTATTTTTTTTCTAAAACAATCGCCAAAGAAGTTAACCAAACTCCTTTATTACAAACCTTAAGAACAAAAGCATCTTTTTTAATATCTTTTTCTATAAATTCTTTATAGCCACTCAAGTATTTTTTGTCGCCCACAATTAAACGTAATCCAAGACTTCTTGCTGTATCTATCAATTTCTTACAATTTGGATTATGTCCCCATAGACAACTTTCACCAATTTTATAGTCAAAAAACCAGTCCAGTGTAAAAATTGCTCTTCCCGAAGATTTTAATACCTGTGCAATTTTCTCTAGTATTTTCTTGTGATTTTCCTTTTTAGTGTGTTCCATTGTCGAAACACACATAACCAAATCAAACAGCTTATCTACTTTTACTTTCTCAAACGGGCTAACGATATAATTTATGTTTACATCCATTTTTTTAGCTAAGCTTATGTCAAATATATTCTCGCTCAAATCTACATTCGTATAGTCAACCCCTTTCTTTGCGTAATAAAACTGCAAGCAAGAATTAGCACCCCCCATATCAATAATTGAAAGTTTGTTAAAGGATTTTATTTTATTTTCCTTTAAATAGGTCTTAACCTGATACATAACCCATGGATATTCCCAGTGGCGAGTTCGACTGTTGGCTTCGTACTTAGTAAGCTGCCACACATCGTCGTGTAGTTTCTGCAACTCATTTGATAATTGTGTTGTTGCTATCATATTTTTATTTTAAAACTTCCCCGAATTGAATTCCTACAGTATTTAAATACCCAAGGGCAGGTCGACAGGCTTCTAACACTTGAGATTTAGCTTCATCGCTTCTTATGCTGAGTTTATACCTACCAATACCCCGTTCATGCCCCTCGGGCAAGTACCTGTAATAGGGTTGTGCCTGCTCATTTATCCAGTCTGGAGCGTTGTTAATAATTGGTGTATCAAGAAATTTTGCAATCTCATTTATCATTGAAACAGGCTCGTCTACAAAATCTTCGTAACGGATATATTTGATGGGTCTTTTTGCCTGACTCGTGGTAAGGTAATGATAATTCCAATCATCTGCCCTTGCTACTAACTCGTCAGTTGTAAAATCAAGAGTGGAAAACTCATGCTTTCTTTCCAGATAAGCACACACATTATCTAATGGATTTCTTACCACACAAACAGTAGAAGTTTCGGGAGGAAATAGATCTATGATTAACATGCCTTCGGGGAATTTTAGAATAGGTGAATGTTTTACATTAGGTTGTGCTTCAGCCCACCTTCCCGATGCTCTAAACTGTAAATGGAAATCGCTTAGTGGCCTTGTTCTGTCAATAGCAGCACCAATCCCCCAGAGCTCTCTTGCCTCATTACTCCAAGGCTGCCCTGTGCAATGGGCGAAGGTTTTTGTAATTATAGTAGTTCCGCTTTTACTATATCCGCAGAAAAGTACAGCGGGATAAATCGGCTTTTCTTCTGTTTCTTTATTCAGATTTGCATGTCTCTCGGCACTCATAATAGGTATTATAGGGTTGCTTGTGCTAGAATTCAAACGAATTTAACATTAACTATGGATAATAGCAAAAAATCTTGCGTCGCCATTATATGTCACGGGGATAAGATTTTGCTTTTTCTGAGGGATAATAATCCTAACATTACTAATCCAAACAAATGGCAACTTCCAGGCGGTGGACCTGAGGATAGTGAAAGTATTTATGTAACTATTAGAAGAGAACTTAGCGAAGAAGTGAGTTTTGCGCCGAAAAATTTAAAATACTTAGGCTGGAGAATTAGGCGAAACGGTATTATCCAGTATTTCTTTATGTATTTCGCAAAAAATAAAGAAGTTCCTCTTTTCAAATTGGGTAACACGGAAGGTCAAGTGATTAAATTCTATACAATAAAAGAAATGCTGAAATTAGATCTCGTGAAATATTTTAGGAAATTTATTAACAGAAATAGAAAGGCTTTAGAAAATGCACTTAAGTCTAAAAAAGCACCTTCAAGCTGGCAGTTAGGACTGAGACAAGGTTAAATTTCATCCTCCTTTGGCCTGTATTGGAGTGCTTCAGCCAGATGGTTTTGGGAAATTTCTTTAATACCATCCAAGTCGGCTATTGTACGGGCAATTTTAATGACTTTAAAGTAAGAGCGTGCAGTTAGGTTCATCGTAGACGCTGCAGAGATCATCATTGTGCGACATTCGGGAGAAAGAGAGCAATAATTTTTAACATTTCTTGTCGACATTTCACTATTGGACTTAATTCCTGCCTTGCCGGCAGGCAGGTTAGTACCCTTAAATCTTTTTGTTTGTATGTTTCTCGCAATTTGTACTCTTTTCTGAATTACTTTAGATGAATCCGACTTTTCCTTTGATTCCCCAACCAATTTTTGCGTTTCAACTGACGGAACATCAACATGTAGATCATATAGTTTAAATAACCCGGATCCCCTTACGTCCGTAATAACTTCTTGTCTCGTTTCCGGCGATTAGGGACTTATACATTCATAGATAAAATGCATGGCAAAAAAACTGGAAAAATTAGTTTTCGACCCTGAAGAACAAATGGATACTAACGCATGTTTATATAGAAAACTATATAATGTTGATATTTATATATGATTGAATACAGAAAAGTATTAACTACCAAAGTACCTAATTTTAAAGGCTATAGTTTTAATAGGATTTTTAATCCAACTGCAATAAGATTAACCAACGGAAATATTATGTGTGCCTTTCGTATTTTTGGCGCGCATACAAAAACCTCAAGTCTAGGTAAAATCTTAACAACTTTTTCAGAAGGTAAAATTAGAGTATTTAGCGGAGTGTGCTTCAGAGAATACGACATTTCTGGGAAAAAAGTAGTTAAAGATTTCAATGAATTACCTTTACTTATACCAAACAAGTATCAAATTGTTAAATTCCCAAATGGCTTTTACGATCCTCGACTATCAAAAATAGGAAGCGATTACCTTTTGACGGTTGTAGGAGTAAATCATGATGAAAATATAATTCCAAAAGAACACCAACACAATTTTCAATATCCTTTAATAGGTTTCAATCATACCTTGTTGTTTAGAACTAAGAATTTTATGAAATTTCGTTATTTCGGAAAAATCGGTCCAAGAGAATACGACAAAAATATGTTTTTCTTAAATGAAAAAGTATCGCTGGAAAGTAGAAAATATTACGTTCTCTTTCACCGCTACAAAAATTCAATACAGGTCAGAATGATCAAAAAACTAGCCGATTTAAAAAATATTAATGCATGGCGGAGGTATATTAATAATTATAAAGATCATATCTTAATATCACCTCAATATTACTGGGAAGGCGTTAGGGTAAATTACCCTGGACAGGTAGGTGGTATAGCACCTCCAATACCTTTTCAATACGATACAAATACTAAAAGTATAAACATATCAAAACTAAATAGCACAGAACATACATTTTATTTAATGTTCTACAATACAGTCATAGGCAAACCTGGCAACCCTGTATGGGGTCGCTCTGTTGGTGCGGTTATACTTATTAAAGATCGATCAAATCCTCGTGTCCCTTTTAAAGTTATTGCCAGATCAGTCAAACCGATATTAAAACCAAGCTTGAAAATAGATAAACATTTGGAAAACGGAGGTATAGTTTACGGTTGTGGTGTAGTAATAAGCAGAAATGGAAATTACGTTGATTTGTATTTTGGTGCAGGTGACAGATATCCAGCTATAGCCAGGTTCAATTTAAAAAAATTAATAAACTACCTAATGAATAACCGTAATTATGAACGAAGTTGAAGACACTACTATAAAATCAATAAGAGCTATAATTGACTCCACTAAATTAAGCTATGCAAAAATTGTAAAAACTAACCTATCAACTGGTGAGTTTAAGATTAATTACAATTTTATTAATAAAATCAGGTTACGGTTTTTACGATTGGGTCTGAAATTTTACTTATATAAACCACCGAGATACGAGGATGATGCCATTTTATTTATAATTGAAAATTACCATTCAAAACTATGTCTAAAAATTCTACCTGATGTATGGATAGCAACTGGTGAACATGCTCGCACATCTAAATTCTTTGAAACAATTTCTGCTTCTACTAAATATTTACCGAGAGTTTACTTTTCGAAAATAGATAGAGATTCGAAGAGTATCTGCTACCTATATATATATGTAGAAGGAGTCACTATATCGGAGATAATTAATAATGTGAATAAAAAACAAAAATCGAAAATATTACTATCGCTGTCTGACTGTCTTACTGAGCTGGTAATAAAATGCAAGCTTGATGTGAATTTTAACGATATGAATGATTTTATAATAGACCCCGAAAATACTCGTAGCATAATGCTAATTGATTACAATTCCTTCTTCCAACCTTCTACGGTTTTAGATCCTGACGATCTTCTGAGAATGGTAAAACGAAGAGCCTTGAAGACTTTATCGAAATCAGGTTTTGACAGGAAGGAAATTTATAAGACTTTATATGGGGTAACAAAAGAAAACAAGTATTAATAGAACTATAAAAGATCTCTGAGTATACTAATTACATTTCTTGCACTCTTATTCCAATCAAAAAATTTAACTCTTTTCAGACCTTTCTCTACTAACTTTTTTCTGTCTTTCATACATTCCTCAATACCAGCTGAAATTTCAGCGATACTATAGGGATCAACAATAACAGCAGAGTTATCCGAGATCTCCGGCAAACTCCCCACGTTTGACACTAAAGTAGGAACTCCACAAGCCATTGCTTCAATGACAGGTATACCAAAACCTTCGTATAATGAGGGGAGCGTAAAAACTTCAGCACCTGAAATAATATAAGGTAAGTCTTCCTCCGACACGAAATCAGTAAATACTACCCGATTCTCCAGTTTCAATTCAGCCACTTTTGTAAAGACAGATTCGTAAAACCAACCTTTTTTTCCAGCTATTACAAGTTTTAATTTTTTATTTCGTAATATATCGAATGCTGCTATCAAACGTTCAATATTTTTTGTCGGTCTTAGTGAACCTAAAAATAAAATATAAGGAGAATCAATTTTGTAATTCTTAAGACGACTAACAATATCAGTCTTGTTCAAGTCCTTTTTAAAAATTTTCTTTTTATAACCGTGATAAACAATTGATATTTTTTCCGGTTGCAACATGTAATATTCAATAAGATCCTTTTTTGTAGTTTCCGAAACTGCGATTATATGCGCTGCCTTTCTTATAGAATATTCTGTCCAATTTTTAAGCTGCCAATAATCCTTTTTAGTATAATATTGCGGGAATTTTAGATAACCTAAGTCGGCAACTACAACAACTGTTGGTATTGGCGAGAATCTTGGTGCGTAATGGCTGGGGGATAAAAAAATATCCGGTTTCGGATTTCCCAAGTAAAGATCTAACGGCAATCTCCATTGTGTCCAGAATTTAGTCGGAGGTATAATTCTGTAATTCCAACTATCGCGAGGATAAGGCATATCAGTCAGTAGAGGAGAAGCTAAATAGATTAAATACTCATTTTCTTGGTCGACGCTGTAAAGTCCGTTAAGTAGTCCAAAGACAGCCTCATTTGATCCAACCCGATTATGAACTAAATTTGCCTCATTACCATCGACCCCGACCAGCATTTTTCCCTTCGTCATATAAGATGATTATACTGCGTTTATATGTTTGTTTCTTTAGGTCTGTATTGAAGTGCTTCAGCCAGATGGTTTT
>Ga0209542_10006943_pt1 | contig 21790 bp, 27 predicted proteins | sample RifCSPhighO2_01_FD_184028 | JGI IMG/M metagenome (GOLD analysis project Ga0209542, IMG submission 184028) | Soil microbial communities from Rifle, Colorado - Rifle CSP2_plank highO2_0.1 (SPAdes) (version 2) | ecosystem: Environmental > Terrestrial > Deep subsurface > Rock core/Sediment ... | reverse complement strand
TGATAGTTTTCGAATTCGTCCGGACCTGCCACGGGAACACAAAACACCAATCGTCTTCACAGTAGAGCGTAATTCCTGCGGCAACTGCCCCCGCAGCGAAAAGGAAAACAAACGTAAAAATGGCAATTTTCATGTTATGCTAGCGATCATTGGTCGCGCATGTATTGAACGCGCGTATTCCCGTATTATACTCCTCTACTGCTTTTTTTGCTTCTGTCGCAATCGCGTTATATTGCGCGACGAGCGTGTTATAGTCGTTTACGAGCGCATTGTATCGTTCCCGATTTTCCTCTTCTTTTGCGGCATCCGCGCCACTTTTTAATTCATCGAGCCGCATTCGCAGGACTTTTAAGGTATTGTCGTATGTCTCGATCGATGTCCGAAGCGAGTCATTCGGTTCCGGACACGCGGATACCGGCATGCCGAATATCTGAACCGCGATGAGAGAGGTTTCGCCGTCGATCGTTCCCTTGCGCGCCGCAACGCCAATCTCCCGGTACTTCGGGTTCATGATGTTTGCGCGATGTCCGGGAGATTCCATCCAGGCGCGGATGAGATCTTCAGCATCCTCAAAATTTCCCATCGCAAGATTCTCGCCGACGAGAATGTAACGATACCTCTCTTTTTTCACCCATACATCCGGTCCCGCCCCTTGGGGTGAGACGTGAGCAAAATAATTGCTTTTAATCATATCCGCAAGTTTTTGATCAGCCGCGCGTGCAAGGAGCGGGTCTTCAGCAAGCGGGCGGAGTCCCGCGCTCAATCGTTCCTGGTTTGTACTCGCGATGATGCCGGACTTCGGGATATTGACGGCCGAATCGGAGTCAATCCGCTTGAGCGGAGGAGGAGCAAATATCTCTTCTGCAAGCGCTTCAATCGCCGCTTCAAACTCTTTTGGCCTTTGTTCGATGAATTGCGCGGTCATCCTCCGAAAACCGGTTTCGATTTTGTCAAGGAAAAAAAAGACGCTCGACGTCGCGACGAGAATCACAGAGAGAATGATGCTTATGATATGCTTCATGAGATGCGGCAATTCTTGCCAGTATACGTCCATATTTACCCCATTACAAGAATGCCACGGCCGTAAAGTTTGTGTGGTTATTCTGTAATGGGGTTTGCTGACAAAAAACCACCCGGGGTGAGCCCTCGGGTGGTTTCGCGGAAGGCAGTCTAATTTATTTCGTACCGGAGCGTCACGGTGACCCGGATCTCCTGCGATCCCGGCTCGATAGAAGGCGCAGGCATGGGTGCGGCGTCGCTTGCTCCGCCGCGGCCAAATGCCTCGGTTTTTGCGTAGTAGACTGGCGGGTATCCGCCGCCTTCATCGATCGACAGAAGCCGCCCGAGAGAAAATCCTCCCGCGGCAGCGATTTCCTTCGCGCGCTCCTGCGCTTTTTTGATGGCTTCCGAGCGGGCGCTCGATTCAAGCGCCGCCGGATCATCCACGGTAAACGAGAGCTGGGATACGGAGTTTGCGCCCGCATCGACAATGCCCGAAAGAATCGCCCCGATTTTTTCAAAATTCCTGACTTTCACAAGATAGGACTGCGTGACCGTATACCCGACTATTTCTGCGGGCGGACACGGCTTGGAGTCGCCGAAGCGCTCAACCGGAGGACATGAAAAATATTGGTAGCGCGGCTCAACGGAATAATATTGCTGTTTGATGTCTTTTCCCTCAACGCCGGAGTTTTTGACAAGCGCGATTGCGCGGTTTGCCCGCTCGATATTTTCCTGCTGGAGTTTCCCGATGTCTTTCCCGCCCTGCGAGATGATGCTAAAAGAAAATTCGGCGACGTCCGGCTTTGCGACAACCTTCCCTTCGCCCTGCGCCGCAAAACTTCTGAAGCTTGAGGGCTCGATTGAGCGCGCATACGTCCCGACATAGCTCACCGCGGCGTACGATACGCTGATAAGAGCAGCGGCGCCTGCGATCATGAGAATCACTTTTCCTTTTTCCGTTGGCATGGAGATTGTAATTTAGTTATTAGATATATGGATATTTTATTGCTTCTGGCCTATCAGGTCAAACGGATGGAATCGCACATACGTGACAAGGAAAGCGGTTCATGAATAGCCGAGGCGCTTCGAGGGTATCTGTAGGGAAAAGTAGTATCATGGTATTTTGCCTATGGGTCATTGAAAACAAAGATCTTTGAGTTCTACCGCGAGACGATGTGCAGGATTTTTTCGGTTATAGAATTCTTCTTTAAGGATATGTGAATACCGGGGATCAATGATAACTGCTCCCCCGCTCGGCACCGGGTCATACGGGAATCCTTTGTTATCAGTTTCTTGTGGAGGGCCGAGACGGATGAGGAGTTCGCCCGAGGAGTTATTTTTGAATTTTATCAGGCATTCTGTTGACCCCGCGTCTTCTTTTGTGAGTGCGATCGAGGAAGGAACAAATCCCGAATCCGTATAGCTGATCACGGGTCCTTCGAATTTTTCTTCATCGATAACGCGCGCGCCGCCCATAGCGGGCGGGTTTTCTGTTGCTCCCGCAGCCGGCAGTTCTCGCGCGGGCTCCTCTGTATTCCTGCTTTTTATATAAAACAGCGCTCCGCCGAGCAGCAGCATGACGCACAATCCAATAAAGATCGTTGAAAGCCACGGATCATTCACTATTTTTTTTATTATCCCCATAGAGACAGTATACAGAGAGGATTCGCCTTGAAACAAGGATGCCCTTCCGATATACTGTGGAAATGAAAAAAGAAACATTGTATGCGGGGCTTGTCGCATTAATAGTTCTTGCCGGGATTGTATTCTGGTATTTCAATAGGGCAGCGTATTCACCGGCACGCGGGCAGAATCAGGAAATTAATACTCATAACGCATCACCACAAGAACCCATGCCGCAGGAAGAACAAAAGAAAGCAAGAAACCCGATTGCGGTTTTTGATACCTCGAAAGGGATAGTCGAAATTGAGCTTTTCCTCGATAAGGCGCCGGTAACCGCAGGCAATTTCGCGAAGCTTGCAAAATCAGGATTTTACAACGGGACAAAATTCCATCGGGTCATCAAGGGGTTTATGATTCAAGGCGGCGACCCGAATTCGAAAGAGGTTGACGCTTCGCGGTACGGAACCGGCGGTCCCGGGTATACGATTCAGGATGAGTTTGTCTCGGGTCTTTCAAATGTGCGCGGGACGATCTCTATGGCAAACACCGGCCGCCCAAATTCAGGAGGATCGCAATTTTTCATAAATCACGCCGACAATGTCGGGCTTGATCATGATAAGCCCCCCCTTACTTCAAGCCATCCTGTATTCGGGAAAGTTGTAAAGGGTATGGAAGTTATTGACGTGATTGCGGGGGTAGAGACGAATGCGAATGATATTCCTTTGGTTCCGGTCACAATTCGTACGATCACGATACGAGAGTAATCAACCCTTTGACTCTCCGGCCTAAAGGCCGGAGTATGCTCAGGGTTGATACTGAGCGGCGCCTTTACCCTCGCCTCAAAAGGCGAGATATGGGCACCGCCGAATGTATCAAAAAACCCTTTGGTAGAACACCGGAGGGTTTTTATATTTCTGGCAGAATACCGCAGCCGCAAGGCCGTGCGGAATCAATATGCGGTTAGCGGTTATTAGAGCGGCGCAATGATAGGCGGCTTTCGCAATGAGACCCATAGGGCGAAGATGCCGATTGCAAGATGAAGTAGGGTGTCTGTCGGGTTTTCAAGCCCGACGTTGTATATGACAACGCCTTTTGGCACGGTTCCAATCGCGCTATAAAGTCCGAATAGGATGCCGAGAATCCCGATCGCCATGACAGAAATTCTTTTTGCGGAGTGAGAAAGGAGCGAGGCACCAAGGAGCATTCCGGTGCCGAGAAGTACGTGGATGACATTTTCTCCCGTACCGAAATGCCATATTTCCCCAAATATGCTTTCCTCAGGGGTCGGGCCGATAGCGCCCGAAAAGCCGAATATGGAAATGACGTTCAAGGCCGTGCCTACGATAAGCAAAAATTGTGTTGTGTTCATAAAATCAGCGTATATGGCGGTTGTCCGCGACTTTTTTGCTGTGTACCCAGTATATCAGAGCGGCTACTCGACGATAAGCTTCCCAGTCATGCCGGCTTGGCGGTGCGATCCGACGCTGCAGTAGTATTCGAATATCCCGGTTTCTGACGCGACAAACTCGGCAGTAGTTGATTGACCCGTTTGCACTCTGCCGGTTTTTGCGCCGGGAAATTCATCAACCACCCAGTCATGGAATCCCTCGGTGCTGGTAAAATTAATTTTTACCGTGTCCCCTTTCTTCACTCGCATTTCCTTTTGCGAAAACGAGAAGCTTTTCCCGGTAATAGTAAAGGTCTTTGTTTCCGGCGCATCCGTCGCGGTGTTCCCGCTCTCCACTAAAGAGCTGGTATCCGGTTTCATTGTGGCATTCTGTTTCGGCGCCAGATCGCTCTCTCCTTGCGTGTAATAGTTTGAGATAGCGTAATACAGTGTTCCAGCAAGAACCAGAATAAGTGCGACTACGATTATGACAGATGGTGCCCCTAAGCCCGCACGCTCGCGGAAATATTCAGTTTTCATATGATGTGAAATTAAAGTTAAAAATTGTTTCTTGAGTATGACATAATCAAAAGCGAAGTCAATTTGTTGTGCGTAAAAAAGCCGCGCGGCTTTTGCCTGCGGCGTTATGTGATGCGAACGAGCGGAATATGATGCGTGATATCGCTAAGAGGCGTTCCGATTGCAGCTGCAATCAAGACCGCGGCGATCGGGGTGCATCCAATTGCGGTTTTATGCGCAATGTGTGCGCTCGAGATGAAGAAATCAAGCCATCTGTTTGGTCGGGGCCGTTCAGGCGCGCACCGCCCGACAATTGCTCCAGATTCGATTCCGCAGCGGTCGCGGAATTCTTTGATATGGCGTGCGATACAATACTCGTCGATTCCGTCGTAGCGCTTGACAGTGCCAATGAGCGCGAATGTCGCAGTGCCCCTATGCGCATCTTTGAATGCGGAAAGAAGCGCCTGGAAAATGCTCTGTGTGAAGATGATCTCTTTCGCCAATTCGGGATTCTCCCGAAATGCGCATTTTTTCACCGCCGCGAGCTCGTCCCTGCGCGAATGAAGAAATACGACGCCCATGTCTCACCTCATCTATTATGGTTCCTCTGAAAGTCTATCTAAAAAACGGAACTAAATCAATGCCGGTTAATCGATTTGGATAATTTTCTTTTTCGACGTCTTCCCGGAGATAATTTTTATCCGGGATATTTGGACATCAAGATATTCTGATATCGCACGGATAATGGCGTTGTTTGCTTTGCCGTCGTGGGGCTGTTCACGGATGGAAACGATAAAATGAGTTGCGTCATCCGCAACAACAAATTCTTTTTTGGCGTTCGGTTTTGCGCGGATAAAAATTTTCATGTGAGCCGTATTTGACGTAAAGCCATTTCCGTGCTATAATGATTTCAGAACATTGAACCGGTCATTCTCTTTTGCAGAAAGTTTGCTCATCCGAGTTGATTTTCCGCAGGAGAGAATGGCTTCACATAGGAGCCGGGGGTGCTGGTCGCGCTCTCATCGCTAATACCTCTTTTCTGCATATTAGCATGATTCGCGGACCAATATCACTCGCGGTAACCATCCTTGTGTTGTGGATTCTTCTCCCGAAGGTTCTCAATGCAATCGAGCGGTTTCTCGTGGTTTCACTCACGAGCGCCGCAAATATACTGGAAGGGTTTCGCCTCACCGCGCCGCCTTTCTAGAACTCGCGCATCCTTCACCGGATGCGCTTGACTTTTTAATAGATTCCGCATGGTCTTGCGGCTGCGGTGTTCTGCCAGAAATATAAAAAAGGCCGAATGGCCTTATGGTTTGAGATACTTGCGCAATAGCTGTTCGCGCGACATCCATATTTTCGATACCCGTCGGGACCGCAGCGATATCGTACTGCCTTGTATGTTTCCGGCATTTCGAGTTTGCGAGATAAGAACGCGGGCATTTCTTCTGGCGAGTCGCTCGTGAAATCCCTCCAATTGCACTGTAATGAATCCAAAATGCTTTGCCTCTGCGCCAAGGATTGTTTCCCCGGTGAGCGCGCGGACGTTTCTGTATTTAGGAAAGGAATGCATTCGTTTTGCGAGAGCTCGCAGCGAATCCCGAAAATCATCCCGCAATTGAATCCCGGCGTGCGCGCGGCCGCAGGCGCGTGCCTGCAAAAGTTCTGTGTATGCCCGATTGACATGGATTGCGATGAGTTCATCTCCGGGAGCGATTTTCGTTCCATCGGGAAGCGCAATCTCCTTTCCGGAGTATCGAATGAGGTGAAAAAGAATGGCATTCTCCGCTTTCGCATCATTGCGCCAAAGCCCGTAGTATCTGATGAAAAGCCAGTCGTATGCCCGGAATACGCAGTCAATGAGTTTACTGAGCACGCAATACCTCCGGCGTGATCTTGGCAAACCATAGAAAATTTTTTAACCAATGTCAACTCATGGAGCGTAAACCCCGTTACCACGGCCTTCTTGCCGCGGCATTAAATGATTCGCCTCGCGCGGGACGGCCATTTCTCTACGGGCTTCTGCCCGCGGCTTCTTGGTAACGGGGTGAAAATATTGCGACCCCCGCCGGGAAATCCCGACGGGGGTCTTGATGCCCTCCTACTTTACCTCGTGTGGTGGCCTTGGCCGTCCTGCTGCTGGTACTGCGACTGGCTCTGAGACGAGTAGCTCGACGCAGAAGCGCCTGCCTGTGACGACGAACCAGAGATCGCCGTAGAAGGCGCGTATGCCGACGATCCAGAAGTCGCTCTGCCACCCTGGCCACCTTGTCCTCCCTGGCCGCCTACTCCGACTCCTGTGCCACCAGATGCACCTGCGGTATTCGAAATCGAGAGCTCATCCCCTTTGTTCTTTGGGAACGAGACGCCGAGAACCGCCGCAGAACCGACAGAACCCGCGATCGCCGCACCCGCCTTGATCACGAGGGTGCCTGCGCCGTCGCCAGCGGCAGATGCGTGATTCTGCACCTTGCAGTCGCCCGGCTTCGGGGCCGACGGGCAGTGGAACGTGGAGACCTGGGTGATCTTCGCTCCGACGATCGTGTCCGAGTGGACACGGGTTGCGCCCCAGGACGTGCCGTCCGGCAGGGGCACAAAGCCCAGTGACCGTACGTAGTCTGATGTCGCGCAGGCACTGGTTAGGAGCCCGAGCGCGACCACAACCATGAGCCGCATCACTTTCATCACTTTCATCGCTTGCCTCCTTGTCTTGGTTTTCCGAACGGCCCATCCGCCCGGAATACTATGTGTGATACTACATTATATTTGATTAAATGTCAATGATATTGCGTAATCCAGCTTAAATATTGACATATGTCAGTATATTTGTATAATATATTAAGACCTTACAGCAGATCAGCCCCTTGCGGGCAGAAAGGAAGGGCATATGTGGAGACGGCTTGCGAGTGCCGCTCTGTTTCTCATTTTTGCCGGGGTATCTGCCCCGGCGTACAGCGCTTCTCTTGAAGTGACCCAAGAGCGCATCACGCACCCCGACGAGAGCGTAACAGTCATTGTTTCTGTGCGCGACACAGAGACGAATAAAGAGATTGTTGGCGAGTGGTTTCATTGCGAAGACACCAAGTCATGCGTCAAATTTCTCACGACCGGTGAGCACGTATTCGCGCACACGACCGATGACGACGAAGAAAAAGTTCTCCCCAAAGCCGTCTTCGAAGAGAAACCGCTTCGACTTCTCGAGAGCACCGCGTTCGGTGAGACGCCGCAAAACGTGCAAGATGGCGTCGTGAGCGAGTCCGCGGAAACGCTGGAGACGATTCGCGTTGAGGATCAGACTTCTGTGCCAGTCACTCTCAATAGCGAGGGTGTTGAAGTCGCGTATGCGGCCAATGACGAGCCGGAGCCGATTTTGGAGGCCGTCAGCCCCGCTGCCGCGCTCGATCATCCGGATGAGAATATTGGCGAGGCGGCGCGCGCTGTTGTTCTACTTGAGCCCTCGGTGGTTGAGCATTCAGATGGGTTTTTGCGCGATAGCGAGATCGCAATTGCAGTTGCGGAAGAGGAACTGGTTGCGGATCACGGTCCGTCGCTTCCTCCTCAAAAGCAGATTGAGGAGCCGGCGCTTCCGAATATCAAGCGTGAGATGCCGATGCCTACGCATGAGCGAAATCTCATCCCCACTCCGCAGAATTTTGAAAGTCCGCGTGCGATTGCCGTCGCATTCACGCCGGCAGCTCCCGACTACCCGCGCGAAGTGCGCGAGGCCGAACCCTCACAGGAAATTTCCTCCGGAAACGCGGATTCCTCGCAAGTCTTGCGCAGAGATAGCGACGCCACGCGTACGCAGACGACCAGGGCCGAGAGGGTTCAATTTGTCTTCCTCGCCTTTGCCTCTGTCTTCGTGCTGCTTCTCATGGTTTTTGCGCACCGCGCGAAACGCAGGATCAACCGGGCAGAAGAGAATATCGCTCGGATTCAAAAGGATATTCTCACATTGATCGATCGGCTGTAGACAGATAACATACACCGCATGAGTCATCCTCATGCGGCTTTCTTTTTTCTCTTACGAAACAATATTGATTGGCTCCCCGTCGGCAAACTTCTTCATACTTTCAACGCTCGCATCAAGAATCCGATGGAGCGCTTCAGTCGAATTAAACGCGTTATGAGGGGTTATGACGACGTTTGGAAGATTGATAAGTACGTGATTAGCAAGGATTGTTTTGATGTTATGCTCCGCAACATTTCCTTTTGCAATGAAATCGAGTTCGTCTTTGATGACGATTTCCTCTTCGAGTACGTCAAGACCCGCGCCGCCCACATGTCCGTTTTTTAAAGCGCCAACGAGCGCCTCGGTTTCGACAACGCCTCCGCGGGACGTATTGATGAGATATACTCCCCTTTTCATTTTTGCAAGCGAGTCGCGATTCATAAGGTGGTGTGTATCCGCAGAATACGGAACGTGGAGCGTAACAATGTCACTTTGAGTCAAAAGTTCGTCGAACGAGACGTACTCGAAACCGAGCAACCCTGCCGCCGCTTTGTCTGGGAAGGCGTCTTGGGCAATCACCCGCATGCCGAAACAGCGGGCAAGTTCGATTACTTTTTTTCCGATTTTCCCCGTGCCGATGACTCCGATTGTTTTGTCTCTTAGATCAAATCCCCGCAGTCCTTCGATGGAAAAGCTTCCGGTTTCGCGGATTCGGTCAACCGAAAGGAAAATTTTTCGCGAAAGCGTGAGGATGAGCGCAAACGTGAACTCCGCGACCGTGTGATCGCCATAGGAAGGGACATTGGAAACAATAATGCCGCGCTTTTTTGCTTCTTGTAGGTCAATATGGTCATATCCGACCGAGCGCGCCATAATGTATTTCAAATTTTGAAACGCCTCAAAAACCGGCCCGTCTATCTTCGAATCAACAAAAATCGAAATCGCCTCGAAATCGGTTCCCTCCGGCAGCTCTTCTTTTATGAGCCGATCGCGAAAAAAAGTTATTGCCCCAAGTCCGACAGAGGCTGCCTTATTTTTTATATATGTTTCTTCGTCTTCGGTGACGCCGAAATATGCGATTCTCATATGGGTAAGTATAGCGAATATTCTTAAAAAAGAAAAAGCCCCGACATGCGGGGCGTGGATCAGATGAATTCCCTATCCCATGGGAATTCCGTGATTTCTATTGCACCCGCTCTCGGTTTCGGGAGCGGGCGAGCCGGCTCATCGCGCTTCCTTCGCAAGACGCCGAGTTTGAGTGCGAGCTGGCGCCTCCCGGTGCGGATGACGCCGGTTGGCGATTCGTAAAGCGCATTTTCAATAACGCTTGGCTCCTCGCCACTAGCGATAAAGAACGGAAGCACACCTCGACAGGGCGCGATATGATCGCACCATTCGCAGTGTCGTCCCACGGTCGGCATGAAATGCTTTGCCTCAAGTCCCTCGATAAAGCTCCGTACGGCGAGCTCAAGCTTGTTCTGGTGTTGCGCGCTGTCTGCCGCTGTGAAGAAAAGCCGGCCGCTCCGCAGGTGATACCACCAGTATCCGAATGGCCACTTTCCGAATCGTTTTCGATAGAGCCATGAATATGCGGCGGCCTGCATGTCTTCGTGAAGCGGGAATTGGCGTCTGATTTCCCGATTCTTATCAAGGACTGTCGTCGTATCCCATTGGTCAGGCTCAAAACTGCGTTTTTCCGTTTTCAGATCAATGATGATCACGGGATCATAGTCGGGGTGAAGTGCGCCGTGAACCCAAAGTTCTGGGCGATGCGTCTTTACGTAACGTTCAAGCTGATTTGGGTCAATTGCCCGCGTCTGGTCAAAGATTCCTGCAAGCGTGACCGACGGCAGGATAGGATACGAGAGCCGGAGTTCCACTGCAAGGGGCCGCGGAAGAAGGATGTTTTGCTTCCAGTAGGTTTGGACGCACTCCTTGCCGACGTCACGGTATTCGCGTTCCATATTCGCGTTCGGATTGATGAGCGAATGTTTTTCTTTAGCTTCGCGAACAAGTTCCCGATAGGTATAGATGAAGCCGCCGACTGCCGCACGCATGCTTCTAAAATGGAATGGCCGCGCCTTTTCCCCTTTCTTTGGGCTTGCCTGCGGATCATAGAGTCTTTGAGCGGTTCGATGGACCGCAATGCCGCAGAGGCGCGGGTAGTCGGTCCGGCGCGGGGTTCGCGCCTCATACTCAAACCAATATTTGAGGTGGCATTGTTGCCATGTCCGCATACGGGAAATGCTTATATTCATATGCCCTCCGAAATAAAAAGTCCTATCCATAAGGATAGGAAGTCTTCGCATTCTCTTCAAACGAAGATATCAAGAGGAAATCCCCAGTACCTCCTTTACTTTTTTTGTGACGTCAGAAATATGCCATTCCGATTTTTGGAGGTATCCCATGACGCCGAGCTCTGTTGCTTGAGCGATCCGCTCAAAATCCCCGATGTTTGTAAGTATGATGACCGGCGTTCTTGGGCTCCCGTTCTCCTTGTCGCGGAGGCGCTTGAGCATCTCAATTCCATCCATTTTCGGCATGGTGATATCAAGAAGAATGAGTGCCGGATGTTCGGCCAACACAAGCGCAAGCCCCTCCTCGCCGTTAAACGCCTGGAGTACACGAAATCCTGATTTTTTCAATTCGCCGGTGAGGATTTCGGAAAGCGAACGATCGTCTTCAATGAGTGCAATGGAATACTCGTTCATGGTAAGAGTGTATCACATATTACAGTGCGGGGCGAGGCTGGGTCAAGCTCCGGCGTGCGCCGCGCATTGCATATGCGATAATAAAGATGAGGGTTGATGATGTCGCGGATATGACGCAATAGAGGCATATCGCGTCGAGAATGAAAATTTGGATTCCCATAAGGCCGAGCGAGGCGATAAATCCAAGGATTGCGAATGGAAGCGCGCGAAAAAAGAGGTGTGACCGGGTGTCATAATAAAAAATCGCCGCACATATCCAAAAAAGATAATAGAGCGAACCGAAAAGGGCGATGGGAATTCCAAATACTTCCGAATACGCCGACGACGTGACCTGTTCGCATCCCGTGAAAAAACCGCATGAGAGGGCGGATCCGGCGTAGTGCGTTGCGGTAAGGTAGGCGGAGTCGAGAAATCCGATGAACGCGATTGCCCCGAAGAGAATGAGCGTGCGGTTACTGGGTTTTTGCGGTTCGCTCGCTGATAATCCGTTTGAATTCGTCATACGATCGCGGTGACTCGATCTTTGAGCCGTTTATAAAAAACGTCGGTGTTGCGTTAATGCGGGCCTGTCTCCCCTCTTCGAGATCTTTTTTAACCCGTATCGCTGTTTCATCCGAGGCGGAATCCTGCGCGAATGCGTCCTCGTCAAGCCCTAATTCGCGCGCATATCCGAGAAATATGCCTTCGGCGGATTCAGCGCGGGACCACGCATCCTGGTTGTCAAAAATTTTATCGTGCATTTCCCAAAATTTCCCCTGTTTCCCTGCGGCTTCCGCGGCGTAGGCCGCGCGTTTTGCATGCTGATGCTGGGGAAGCGGGAAATGGCGATACACAAACGCGACCTTGTCGCCATATTCTTCGGCGAGCGTTTGTATCACCGGATAATAGGTTTTACACGCCGGGCATTGGAAGTCGCTGTACTCAGTGACGACGACCATTGCGCTCGCACTGCCCTTGACGTGATCTTCCGCTCGGATAAGGTTTTCGATTGTGGTCACATCGCCTCCGCCGTCCCGGTTTGCAATCCAAATTGCTCCTCCAACCGCAACGACAAGGATAAGTATGGTCCCGCCCCAAAGCGCTACACGTTTCTTTTTCATATATGAATATTTATTTACCGCTATCCAGAATACCAGAACCGGAAATGATGTTCAAGTGTCTCCTGCACATGCGGGTGTGATAAAATTGTTTGCTGTTGATATCGTCACTATATCACTTCGAACTGCTGTGCTAAAGTGCAGGAAATGGCACAGGGTGCGCTTTTTCTGGGCAATATCCTTGCGGGTATCCACGCAGCTCTTATTATATATTTTCTTATTGGGTGGCTTATCCCGTTTGCCCCGTTATGGAAGCGGGCGGGCTTCAATGTCATCCTCGCGGGTTCGTTCCTGTTTTTCAGGATACTTGGATGGTGTCCTCTTACGCTTTGGGAGGCAGACCTTCGGGCGCTTGCCAATCCCGGAAAAGAGTACGGCGCGTCGTTTCTTTCGCGAAACGCGGCTCTTCTCGGGTTCGATGTATCCCCCACATTCCTTGACGCGCTGACTCTTTTCTCCACCGTAATCATTTTTTGTATCGCGTTGATTTTCACTGTGAAAGGTCGAATTCGTTTTACAACCATCAGTTCATATACACACAATGGATAGGACAAAAATATATCTGGGAGTTTTTATCGCGCTCGTGGTTGCGGTATTTTCCGTCGCGTATCTGAATCAGGGTGTGCCCTCGCCGCTCCTCATGGCAAAGGGAGGCGGAGGCGGCGGGACAGGCGATACGATTTCTCCGGTAGCGGTCATTACGTCGCCCGCTGACCAATCTATCGTGGCGCGCGGACAGGCGATAACGATCGCGGCGGATGCGACTGATAATGTCGCGGTGGCGCGGGTCGATTTCTATGTGAGCAACAAGAGAAAGTGTATCGCATCCGCGGCTCCCTATACCTGCGCGTGGGACGTTCCTGCAGGGAAAGGAAAAACATATTCGCTCCAAGTAAGAGCGTATGATTCATCCGGAAATGTCGGGAATTCTGATATCGTCACTGTGATAGCAGAGTAATATTTTTTCCCGGTGGCGCAAAAACCCCGCATACCGCGGGGTTTTTGGCGGATTAATAGTTTTGACGTATGGCAATAAAAACAAAAAATACCCTGCGACAAGGGTATTTTTTTCTGAATCGGTTTCTCAACTCTATTTTGCCCAAATGACAAACGTGAAGATTTTGCGGCCGCCTCCGAGATCGCGCTCGAAAAGCGAATTTCTCCCATCAGATGATTTTCTGATTTCTTTCCCCCATTCTCCCGGATCTTCCGAATCTGCAGGAGCTGATGCGCCGCTCGATTTACCTTTTGCAATTGTCTGGCCTATGGTCGTAAACGAATCAAGATGCGCGTAGATTATTCCAAGTTCTTCGTAGTCGTGCGCATTTGGGTATTCGTTTGATGGGTCGTTTTCCACCTTGCCTCCGGCGCCGCCGTCCGGGTCATTCGTATAATCCATGCAGGTGCCGAGGTTCGCGTTATTGAAAACCTCATCTTGGTGGTCAAGTCCGAAATCATGCGCGATTTCCTGGCATACAACAAGTCGCCTCCACGCGGGCGTGTTGTAGGTTACCGTATTAAAATACGTGTCATTCATTTTCGCTGTTGCCTGTGTGATGTGAGAGCCCGATGCCCAGATTTGCGCAAGGCCTAACCAGCCGTTGTTGCCATACCGTGCATTGCATACTTCAATGCGGCCAGCTTTCGGCTTGCAGTTTTTTGGATTGAAAAGATTGCCTCCTGCAACAATAGTCGTATCAAGAACACTCGAGATGCTCCAGTCTTCCGACGCCCTCTTAAGATACGGGTCCCACGCGTCTGACATATTGTCACCGAGCTTCAGCGCGAACGGATTTGACTCCCGCGCCCAGTGGTAGCTTCCCCAGGAATGATCCGCGTCAACGGAATTTACGCCGATCGCGGCGCCAGCCGCTAAAATAAGAGAAATCGCAGCTAAATGATATATTTGTAGTTTCATATGAAGGAGACTTTTTAACCTAATAGTGTTTTAATGGTACTCCATATAGACGTTTTTGTCAAGCGTTTGTAGACATGATAAAAACCCGGCAGGCCGGGTCGGTTAGTTTAAGCTGGTGAGCGGATTCATCACGGATATGATATGCGTGAGGCGCGCAATATGCGCGGCGCGCGAGTGTCCGCACAAAAGCATTCCGCTCGGCTCGTCGAGGAGGAATTTCTTTTCTCTTTCGGCAAGCCCGATATAGAAAGATCGATGAAGGCTTCGCGGGATAAACGCGAGCCGCGTGGTTCTGTCGAACGTTTCTGCCAAAACCGCTCGCACATGTCTTGGATTTTCTTGGGATGCTTCGCGAAACGCGGAAATAAGTGCATTGTTTTCGGGACGAGTCATCGCGGAGTGAAACGTACAGCAGTCGAGCTCGCCAAACTCAATGCAAGCAGGATGAAGGGGAAAATGTCCTATATGCACGTCCCGTCCTCCCTTAGTTGCTAAAAAAAGTATAATGAAAAATCAATACTTCGCCCGAAACAGTATGAACTATTTCTCTTGCGTGAAAAGCAGTGGTGGCTCGTCTGACTCTATTATCCTGAATGTTTCGCGCCCGAGGACTTGCCCGGTTTGGGTAATGACTTCAACGCGCCATTTCCCGGGCGCTACAGCCGTTTTGAAGCTGTATCCCCTGTATCCTCTGTCTCGCCCCCCGACAACGGTAAAGGGTATTTTTTCATCGCGCACCCACGCGCCACGCTCTTCATTATAGTGCGACCATTGATGAAATACTTTTGCGGTCAGGCGGGTCGGCGCAAAAACTGCGCTAAAAAAGTATACGCGCTCTCCCGGCCGCCAATGATAGGTGAGGCTTGTTTCCTGAAAAATGAGATACCGCGGCGCCGGCTCGTAGCGGACTTCGAATATGTTTCCGTTTTGGACCACCGAGTGGTATATTCCGCTCTCTTTGAGCGCAAGCGGCGCGGGCGGAATTATGTTGAGAAAATAAAAAATCGTGAATAGTGCAAAGACCGCCCCCATGCTTGCAAGAGCCGCCCGTATATGCCGGCGGAAATCTGCCGGCGCAAGATAGAACACAAGCACCGTAAATCCGATGACAATGACGGCGCCCGCGAGTTCGCTCACAAGAAAGACGCGTTCGCTTATCTCCCCGAGTATAATTGGCACCGCAAAAATAGAGTATGAAAAAACGGCAATTGAAAAAACGGTAAGTTGAAAAATGATTCGCTGGTATCGTTTGCGGAACCGTTCGTTTCCGACAAGGAACGCGGCAAGCGCAAAAAGAAAAATCCAGCTTTTTGCGACAGACGCGCCCCGGACATAAAAAATAATGAACGCGCTGAAAAGGCCGCCAAAACCGAATTGGACGATGATCGGCACGAACGGAATGAGCGACTCATGGAAACGGAACCGGAGCTTTCCCGCTTCGTATGCGTTGATGGCTAGAATTCCTCCTGCCGCAAGCCCGAGGTATCCCAAAAGAATGATATGATCAATCCAAAAATCGATCCGTTGGAGAGTCAGTATATCGAGCAAAAAACCGGAAATAAAGGTAAGCGGCGCGACGTAGCGTTCGTATTTTTTGATAAGAGATTCGATTATTTCCTGTTTTTGGCGCATTCCGGATGGAGGGGGCTAAAAATGTAAAAACATCCGCTAAGGGCGGATGTTTTTACAACGGTTAGGCCTTGTTGACGTTTACCGCGTTCGGCCCTTTTGGGCTGTCTGCGATGTCAAAGGTCACCTTGTCGCCTTCTCGAAGATCTCGGAATTGGACGTTCTTAAGCTCGTTTGAGTGGAAAAAGAGATCTTTTTCCTGACCCTCGCGCTTAATGAATCCAAAGCCACGATCAGTGAGTCGCGCTATTGTTCCTTCTTGCATATTACAAAAGAAAGTGGATGAATAAGAATCAAAATAGGAATAATAGAAAGGAAAAGTCGACGGCGTTCCTCGCTAGTTCACTATCTCAATACCCGTATCCTACCATACTTCAAAGATAATTGCAACAAGGGCGTCAATCCGCATATGTTTCTAAGAGGTTTGGGTATGGGGATCAGATTCGGGTCAAAACAAAAACGCCGCCTGAAAAAAGCGGCTTCACAATAACATCTTAGCTAGCTGAATGCGGTCAGTCCTTCTCTATTAAATGGTCGGGAACAGTATACCACGTTTTATTTTTTTTAACCTCTTTTCGAAACGCGCGGAAAATAGAATTTGTATGGTCTTCAGTAACCACTGATCTAAAAGTCTTTCTAAGCTCCGATTCCAGGTTCTCAAGTATGATACCCAGATTGATTCTTACCATACCGTAATCGTAGCATGGCAGCCCCGTGGCGTCAATGTCTCCACTAAAGCGGCGTTTGACATTAGGGATAAAATATCCTATAATATTTAATGCTCTTTGCAAAACAACCCTCACACCCCATAGGAGGTTGCCATGTTCCGGATGAACCGTTCGGTCAGCGTGCTGGTGGCTGTCATCACATTCATCCTCAACTGGTTCCTCTTCTGGAAAGGTGCCGAGTACTTCGGCTTCCGGGAACCATCCTTCATTGCCACCCTCATTATGGGGGCACTCCTCATCCATGAACTCGGCCACTGGGTAATGTTTGAGGTCAACGGCGTGAAGGCGCACATCTTCTTTGCCGTAATCCTCGGGGGTGCTGTCCCGGCCTCGGACTATGTCGAGCGCTTCAAGCGGCTTCGTTGGTCCAAGCGCGCGGCTATCTACCTCGCCGGAGTTGTCGGGAATCTCATCATGGTGGCTTGCGCCGCCGTACTCTACGGCCTCGGATTTCTCTCCGGAAGTCACCTCGAGCAGGTCGCGAATCTGAACGGCATCCTCATCGCCCTCAACCTCATTCCGTTCGGGATGCTGGATGGGGCGAGATTCGTAACACTGCTCTTCGACAGCGTTTCAGAGGATCGCGATTGGCGATTCGCCATGACGCTCGGGGCGACCATCGGGATCATTATCCTTGCGGTGTCGCTCACCTCTAGCCAAAGCTGGACGGGAACGAATTTCATGCTCTACTTGGGTCTCGTTATGAAATCAAAGAACGATGACCCGCGTGGAAGCTTCAATCGTCTTGCGATGACACCCCTCCAGCAGAGATGGTTTGCGGCGGTCTACGCGATGCTCTTTGTCGCGGGGGTTCTCCTCTCATCGTTTACTCCTTCCTGGAAGTCGTGAGGGAATGCGAAACAATGCACTGCCGCCGGTTCGGGTTTCCCGAACCGGCGGATATTAATTTCTGCCCCAACTCCATCAACAAGCATTCTTATGATAGGAAGTTTAACCTGGTGATTTCAGCTCTAATCCTTATTCATCAATATCTTCTGTGGTATTCGCAGAGGCCGTTATCTTTTTCCATGTCGGTAAATAGCGTCTTGCCGCATTTTTTGCATTTATTATCGAACTTTTTGCACTTGGAGCAAATCCCTGTGTTTTTCTCGCTTGGGTCGTACAGCAATCCTCCGCACTTCGCGCATTTCGTATTAAAAACCTTGCAGTGATTGCACAATGCGGTCGCCTGCTCCTCCTGCGTATAAAGCATACCGTCGCAGTTTTTGCACGTCGCCATATATATCAAGGTTACCGTATATATGCATCATTGTATAAAGCATAAAGCGGGCCGTCTATTCCCGTGCGGCTATTGTCTCGACTCAAACCTCTGCAGCCTGAACGAAATACAGAAAATACACTTCCTGTCCCTCAAAAGTGGCCGCGCAGTTGGGAACATCCTTTTTTAGAATAAACAAGGGAAATAGCAAATATGAGGAAGCACGTGCTAAGCAAAAACAATAGCCATTATAAGCGCTGCGTTGGGTTGTTGCACAAATCGAATTGTATATATTTCTTTCGTTTCTGCTTATTTTACCGTGATAGTTAAGTCTCTTGCCGCGCGGACGCCATTGGCGTCGGTAACCCGCGCACCAAATTTGTAAATTCCGATTGTTGTAGGAATTCCAGAAATAGTACCGCTTTGTACATCGAACGAAAGTCCCGGCGGCAAAGATCCGTATGTGAGACCCCAGGTAAACGGCGCAACTCCTTGATTCCCCGTTCCGTAATAATAGGCCGATGTCTGTGTTTTGAGCACGCCCTGGTAGGATGTTCCTACTGTCGCGGTTGAAGCGCTCAAATAAAACCCAATCGCATACGGCTCCCACTGGAATGTGCCGTCCATAAATGAAAGAGTGGTGATCTGGCAACGCGCATCAGAACTCAATCTCGTGAACGGCGAAATATATTCTTTACCCGCCTGGTCCACGAAGCGTACTCGTGAATTTATTTCCAAAGGAATCGAATCCGATAGCACATGCTCCGCCGTATAATTGGTATTTCCTGATCCTCCGGTGAGTGTTCCGTCTGATTTTTGGAAGGAGAGGTAGAATGCCGAAGGGATGTCGGAGAACGTGATAATATACCGCGATGCTGGCCAAAGCGTCAGATTCCCAAAATCTATCACTGAAGTTGTTAGCGAATAGTATGGGTCAAATGCTGAGGGTAACTGATAAATCCAGCTGAAATAGCCCGCACTTGTTTTCGCGCGCGGAAGGTCGGGGTATCGGTAGAGATGCGTAGTAACTACATCATTGCATGCCGGCCATCCGGCCAAAATCGACCGTGAACGGGTTTTCGTAACGAAATCATCGGTTGTGGTTGTGTACGAAAATTCGCCGTTCGCATCGCTCGTAAACCGCGGCAAGGTCACACTATAGTAGGTGCCGTCAAGATTTGAACCGCCGGAGTAGCCGCCGAATTGAACGTTCGGAAGCGGCGCGCCGGAGAGCGCGTCAATCAAGCGACCCCTGAATGTAGTCGGACTTGTGATGGAAACAATACGGAATGAAGCATCACTCGCATCGTGAATAGACGAATCTGCGCCGTCTGTGATTTCAAGCGTATAATCAGTTCCCTCCGCTATATCAAGCGGAACCGGAATCTCAGCGTAACGAGCATAATTTCCGGAAGGAAGACGAGAGGAATAGAGATATAAAAACGAGCTCCCGTTAAAACCTGCTTGCTTCACTCCTGTTGCAAGGGTTCTATACAGCACCCCGCCTTTATAAAGATGTACGTTGATGCTTGCGGGGCTATAGCCGCTGTAATCCCAGAAAAGTGGAATGCCAAAACCGCGCATCGTGGTTTCTCCGCCGTTCGGAGAAAGAATTTGTAATGACTCTTTTGACGCAATTCTGAATGCGCCGTCGCTTGCGTCTTTCGTCGTTGAATTTGTCGCATCAGAAATTTCAATGCTATAGTCGGAACCGACAGAAAGGGTACTTGGGATAACCCAAGTATAGAGAAACGCCCCGGTTTCCGTTCCTTGCGGAACATTTGCGGCAATGACCTGCGCAAAAACTCCTGCTTTGTACAAACGAATGTTCACACTGCGGCTTGCAATGGTTTTCGCTTCCCAGGTTATCATCACAGTATCTCCGCGTTTAAACGACTCGCCGCCATTTGGAGAAACAACGCCGATCGCTGGCTGTGGAGGGGCTACGATCATAAAGGAATTATCACTCACATCAACATTGCCCGGCGTATTGGAGGCCTCGTCCCATATCGTTAAGATATTTACCATATCCCTCCCGACGGCAAGAATTTTATATGTACCAGGGGCAATGTCCCAGCATGTTCCCGGCGCTGGCAGGGCGGCATTTGCATTGTCAAAATCGCAAACTTTCTTTGCATTCCATGAAAACGCCGAGCCGTCATGCTGTATCCATCCGACCATAAGAGCAGAGGGATCACTTGCGGTTGTCGCAGACGCTTCGACTAGCGCGTAACTAATTGAGACAGACCCTCCGAACGCCTCGCTTTTTCCTCCGATCGCGCTCACCGTCGTCTGGAGACCCTGCACGAGTTTTTCTCCGCCGTTTGGGGTATTGACAGTTACTTGATCAATATGTTGACCGAGCCAAAACGAGAGAAGATTTGATTTCCCGTTTTGATTAGTCACAAATACGCTGCACTGTGATACCACCTCCGGTCTGCACGGCATCGTTGATGGAATAGCAAACTCAAGCGTTAATCCATCGGAAGAAGCAACGCCACTAATAATCTGATTCGGCTCTGTGAATGAACCGGTAAATGTTACCGTATTTCCTGTTGGCGTAAAATTTGCGCCAATCAGCGTAACCCGCATACCCGTTGTTACTATTGAAGGAGAAATGCTGGTAAGAGTTGGCGGCGGGGGCGGTCCGGAAACATCAACTGTTACGCTGTCAGACGAGCTGCCGCCCAACCCTGAACAAGAAAGAACATACGTCTGAGACGAAGTAAGATTGCCGGTTGACTGCGTCCCTGAAGTGCCGCTCCAACCAGTCGGGAACACAGAACAGGAATCGGCATATTCGGATGACCAGTTGATGATTGCCGCGCTGTTATACGCAATCGCAAGGGGGCCGTCTGCGCCGTTCACTTTTATATCTGCATCCGGTGGCACGGGGGTCGGTTCGGGAGCTGGCTCCGGAGGAGGCTCTTGCGTCGGTGGAGCCGCCGCTCCATCCAGCTTGATTATTTTAGCATTGGATATGCCATTCGAATTCACTATCTTTAACGGGCACGCCGCTCCGATCGCACAAGGAATATCAGCAGGAATCGAAAATACAATCGTTGTCCCATCTGCAGAAATTAGATTTGAAAGTATGGTTTTGCCGCGTACAAAGAGGGAATTACTTTCTAGCACAAATCCGGTTCCGGTAAGCGTAACTTTTGTAGCAACGGAAAACTTTGTAGGTTCAACTGTGGAAATCTTAGGCGGCTGTTTCCGCCCAACCGCCGCGGCAAGATCGTTTATCTTTTTCCGAGTCGGTTCGTCAATATTTCCGGTTACCACAAGGCCTAGTTTTTCCTGCAAATTTTTTATCGCGTTCTCGGTAGCAGGACCGTAAAATCCGGTCGCAAGACCGTGAGGATATATGTCGGGGAAACGTTTCAGCAATTCTTGTGTATCTTTTACATCATTTCCTGATGCGCCGCGCTGGAACGTTCGCACAAGCAATCCTTCTGACAAAGCAGGTGTGGCTTTTTGCATAACGCCAGGCACACCTTCGTTCAATAATGCTCTGGTTTTTGGACCGACAACACCAATCGCTTCGAGATTGTGCCGCTCCTGAAATCTTTTTACTGCCGCTTCAGTGGCGGGGCCAAAATATCCGGTTTCGAGCCCTTCGGGGTAAACGCCAGAAATATTTTTCAAAAAGCCTTGCAATTTTTTAACATCGTCTCCTGATGCGCCGACGCTAAGACTCCTCGTGAGCGCGAGCCCCGGCGGATCTGAAGGAGTGCGTGTGCCAACTACTTCAGGAACCGTCGTTTTTTTCTGTTCCTGCTGCAGAGTATCGATTGTATCCAGCAATGACTTTATTTTCTCCTGTACATTTTGGATTGCTTTTTGCTGCTGCTCCGGCGTCAACGCAGGGATCGATGGCGCAGTGGGCTGTGCTGGAATTGCTTGTTGTGACGCTTGAGTCGGCTGTTCCGGTAAAGCGGGTTGAGCTGGCATTGCCGGTTGCACTGACTGTATTGGAGTTGCAGGTTGAGTGGGCATTGCGGG
>Ga0209542_10006941_pt1 | contig 21794 bp, 11 predicted proteins | sample RifCSPhighO2_01_FD_184028 | JGI IMG/M metagenome (GOLD analysis project Ga0209542, IMG submission 184028) | Soil microbial communities from Rifle, Colorado - Rifle CSP2_plank highO2_0.1 (SPAdes) (version 2) | ecosystem: Environmental > Terrestrial > Deep subsurface > Rock core/Sediment ... | reverse complement strand
GCTCTTGCTTGGAATGATAAGGAACAAATCTATTATCAGTTCTCGTATCCAAACTGCCAAGATACTTTTCTCCTAAGCCTCTGGCCTTCTCGGAAGTGATATCACCAGCAATACCAAGTACGATATTTTGGGGAGAGTAAAACGTTTTAAGGTAGTTCTTAAAACTTTCCTGCGAAATGCTGTTTATCGATTCGGTATGTCCAACCACATCCCAACCTAAAGGATGATCGCCAAATAGCAACGTATCATAAACATTGCTAATGTAGCGGGTCGGCATATCCATATACATACGCATTTCTTCAAGGATAACGCCTCGTTCGCGTTCGATTTCTTCTGGATCAAACTTAGAATTTAGTAACATATCTGAAAGAACATCCAGCGAAAGATCGGTATGATTGCTAGCAGCCTTGACGTAATACCCAGTGTATTCTTTACTTGTAAACGCGTTAAAATCCCCACCAACACCATCAATAACAGTAGAGATATCTAGAGCACTAGGACGCTTGGAAGTGCCTTTAAAAAACATGTGTTCAGCGAAATGGGCAACCCCATTCACTTCCCACGTCTCATATCTAGCGCCCGCGCCGACCATAATCATGACTGTAGCGCTTTTTACGCCGTCCATGGGCGCGGTAATTACTCGTAAACCATTATCTAAAGTCTCTTTGGTAAACATAATCGAATTGTACCACTAACACACTACTCCAAAACAACTTCCTCTATCTCAATAGAGCGATCGTCAAAAACATCAATTAAATCAAATCTGGGCTTCTGAAGATTACGCTCCAAAGTGATCGCTCCGACAATTCGTATCTTTAAACCACTACTCGGTTCTTCATAACTCGAAGATAGATGGTGGTCTCCAGCAAAAACCCTCTCCACTCCGTAATCCGACAGGAGTGACAGAAGCTCATCTGTTTCCTTTTTCACCCCAGAGTTTTCCCCCTGCTTTTCCCAAATAGTTCGATAGCTTGTCGGGTGATATAAAGGCAGATGCATAAAAACCAGGATTTTTTTCTCATTGTTGGCACTTAAATCTTTTTTCAACCACTCCATTTGATCTCTACCGATCCCTCTTTCTGTATCAGAAGTATCTATTAAGATATGGTGTACACCATTTTTATCAAAAGACTGATAGGGGGAACCAAAAACCGCTCGGAAATTTGCTATGCCCGACTCCCAAAGGTCGTGGTCCCCCGGAACTGAATAGTACGGAATTTCACTATCATCAAATATTTGCTTCATCTCATTAAGTTCTTCTTTAGTACCTACTTTAGTCCAATCTCCTGTAATCACGATATACTGAACCTTTTTTTCTTTGGCTGCAACAAGTGCAAGTTGCGCATAATTTTCGTCGCTATGAATGTCACTCATAACGGCGAAGCGGTACAAGGAATTACGATCATAAGGGTTCTTACTGCTGTTCGGCAGATACTTAGCCAGCAATTCCAAAAGATCAAAGCTAATATTAAGCGGGTTATTCCCACTTGTTTTCACATAAAAACTATAGCTTACTAGTAATAAACCTATCATTATTATCAACAATATTATGTTTCTTAGTATATGGAACATAATTAAAGACTCTTTCTACATTCTATCTGGAGCGCTAACGTTCAATACCTGAAGCAACTCAGCCAAAGTTTTCATCGTTACCCTCACAAGGCCTAAACGTGCTTCTCTGAGTTCGCTAGGAGCATCTATAACTTGATGCTTCTCGTAAAACTTATGGAATAGATCCGCTAAGGACATGGTGTACTGGGGAATAGCTTGTATCTCGAAACTATTACTAACTGAAACAATCATGTCTTTAACCATAACAATCTTCTTCATAAGTGCGATCTCCTCAGCTTCTTTAAGAAGTGAGGCATAATCTATAGCGGTTTCTTCTTTCCTATCCAAACTCTGGGATTTACTAAGTATGTTTGCACATCGAGCGTGAGCGTATTGGATGTAGTAAACAGGATTGTTGCTAGATTGCTTTTTAGCCAAATCAAGATCAAAATCCATATGAGTATTGACGGAATTTAGCAACATGAAAAAGTTAAAGGCATCCCTGCCAACCTCATCCAGCACCTCTTGGGCGGTAACAAAATTACCGGCTCTTTTTGACATTTTCACAAATTCTTTGCCCTTTAGGACTCTCACGTACTGATAAAGAATCACTTTAAATTTACTTACGTCGTATCCCAAAGCGCTTACTGAGGCCTGCAATCTAGGAACATGCCCATGGTGATTACTACCGAAAATATCAATTACTATTGACGGATCCGTTTCGAATTTTAGCTTGTGGTAAGCAATGTCATTGGCAAAATAGGTTGTCCGACCATCACTTTTTATCAGAACACACTCTCGGTCTTTGAGAAACTCATCTTTAGGTGCGAACCAAACTGCCCCATCTTGATCCCGAACGAAACCTTTTTCTTTAAGGTAGTCAAGAACTTTTTTTGTCCTATCAGAGCTAATTAGATCATTCTCTGACTGAATATAATCAAAGTGGATACCTAACTGGGCGCAAGTCTCTAGAGTTTGTTTGTGAAGCTCGTGAACTGAAAAATTGGCTAGATTTTCTACTAATTTTTCTTTATCTGATGTTTCCGACTTACTAAGCTCTTGTCGAGCCTTTTGAGCCAACTCTTGCACGTAATCTCCCTGATAACCATCCTTAGGGAACTCTTGTTTACTCCCAAGTTTAGGTTCAAAATAGTATAAAACGCTCTCTCCTAGTTTAGTCACTTGACCACCAGTATCGTTACATACGTATTCTCGTAGAACTTTGTAGCCAACCTTTTCTAAAACACGGCAGATTGTTTCGCCAATTGGTCCTCCACGAGCGTTCCCTATATGGAGAGGCCCTGTGGGGTTGGCGGAAACATATTCAACCCTGGCTTGCTTACCCAGTCCGAAGTTTTCATAGTCAAAACCAGCAAGGTTTATACGCTTTAGCTGATCGTAATAAAACTCCTCGGTTAAGTAGAAGTTGATAAAACCATTCTTAACCTCTATTTTTTTCAAACTTGGGTTCCGAGGAAAACTATTTTTAAGGCTAGTAGCAATCTCGTTTGGCGATTGCTTTTTCATGGCCGCCAGAATTAGGGCGACGTTAGAGGTGTAGTCGCCAAGTGCGGGGTGGGTTTGGTTCTCTACACTAACCAAACTAGTATCAAAACCTAGATGTTCTATTGTCTTTTTTAGTTGTTCACGTAGTTGTTTCTTCATAGCACAAACTCATTTATCCGTCTTAGTATACCAGCTCTCCCCATCTGTCACAACCTCAACTGAACCTGATTTGTCTGTCCGGAAAACCTTGCTCCCCGAACTTTCTAATTTTTCAATAATTTCCCCAGCGGGGTGACCATACTTATTCTTAGCCCCAACACTTATAATACTTATCTCAGGCTTAATCAGTCCCAGAAAATCTTGGGATAAACCAGTTTTTGAGCCGTGATGAGGCACTTTCAGGACACTAAGTTTGTCGGTGGGACCCCAAACGCTGGGAAAGGTGTACGGTTGGCTCTCTTCGCCAGCGTCTCCCGGAAGTAAGGCCTTGAAATTTTTGTATTCCAAAAGTAAAACAATCGAAGTTTTATTCAAATCCTCGTCTTCCAAGACTTTCTCAGGTGGCCACAAAACTTTGATTTTGAGACCATCGTCAAAACTTATCTCATCCCCAGGCTTCGGAGCACCCACAACGGTGGTCTTTTCCCTCATCAAGTTTAACCAGCTTAGATAAATATCCGTGGTGTGGAGTACCTTCTCCATCCATACCTGACCAACCTCGTACCTTTTCAGGACCTCTATCAGACCAAAAAGATGGTCTTCATGAGGGTGGGTGAGTACAACCATGTCAATCTTACGTTCAAAAAAGGGTAACTCCTTACCGAGTAGGCTTACGATTTTGTTGTTCGTGCCCCCATCAACCAAAATTCGTTTGCCACTTGGGGAGGTGATCAGTATTGAATCTCCCTGCCCAACATCGTAAACCTTGAGATGAAGTTTGGAATCAGGCAAACTGCCCAAAGCCGACCAAGAAAGGGCCAAGGCGAGCAGTAGTACCACTAAGACATATTTATGGCTAAGTTTTGTCAGCAAGTTCGTTAGCATGTTTTTTTCTGAAACTCAAAAACCCTAGAATCACAAAATACCAGCCAACTAATAGTAAAACATTCTGCTTAGGGAAATAAATCTGCGAATAGGAGAAACTTCCACTTATGGAAATTATTTGTTGAAAAATATCCAAGGGCAGCCAAACAAACCAAGCAGCCACTTTAGCAATCTCCATGCTTAATATGCTAATAAGTAGTGTTAAAAAACCTAGAATCGTGGCTAAAGGGACAGTCCAGAGAACCAGTACATTGACCACCGGGGATATCCATGAAACCGAGCCAAAGTAGTAAACCAAAATGGGCAACACCAATATTTGGGCACTTAGAGTCGTTGCTAAGTCCGAGGACAAGGGGCTAGGTAAAAACTTAAACACCGCGCCAAGAGTATCACCAAATAAAATAATGCCTAGCGTGGCCATGAACGAAAGCTGAAAACTAATCGACTCCAGCACGGTATGGTCGAAAACAAACATTACTACACCTGTTAGAATCAACAAAAAGACCGAGTCAGATACCCTTCCCGCGACCCTGCTCCCCCAAACTAGTAAACCCATGATCGCGGCTCGAATAGTGGGCGCTTCGGCCCCAGTTAGCAAAGTATAGAAAATCACGCACGAAATTATTAGCACAAACGTTATCTGTTTGCTAAATATCCGAGTCATTCCCGACAACCAACCGCAAATTAAGCTGATGTTGTAACCAGAGACCACAACCACATGGATTGTCCCTGTCGCAATTAGTGCCTTTTTGAACTCAGAGGATAAGTCTCCTTTCTCTCCCAAGACAATACCTGATAGCAACGAGGCGTGGGGCTCAGGAAGCAATACCTGAGTGTTCTGAATCAGTTGCTCTCTCAGTACTTCTAACCACTGCAGAAATTCTTGCATAAAATAGCCTACTAGGGGGCAATCACCAAACTCTGAATCTTATCGTAAACTTTTTTGGTGACTATTTTTCTAACTGTTAATTCATCGATACTTTGGTATGGCCTGGCGGAAATTATTTTTCCGGCTGTAACCTCCCCTATTCCCGGCAGGCTTATTAACTGAGCTTCAGATGCGGTGTTGAGGTTGATCAAACCTATGTCGTCAAAACTTTGGTTATCAATCGAAAATTCAGAGTGCTTAATCTCTTCTGAAGAGGTAGGTCTTAGGTTACTAAACAGGCCTAAGGAGATAAAAATGAGACCTAAGAGTACGAAGAAAATAGCTACCTTGTATTTCTGAAGCAAATTTCTCATTGTAATTAGAGCCTACCACTTTTAAAGTGTTTTAGCGTACAGATTAACCCATTTCCGATAGTAGCTGACCAGGTTTCCCATGCCTCTATCTTTCATTTCTTTATCAATTATGCCACCGCGATGAGGAAATTTGTGCAGACGAGGATACGGTGAAGAAAATCCATGGATATAATGAACTAACTCGTGAGCCAATGTGTGATCAACGACCTCTTCAGGAAAAGCAGGGTTTTGAAACATTCTGGTAACCATGATGAGAGTACTATTATCTTCAGACCTTAGACGAATAGAACCAAAACGGGTTCGGGACGTCCTGCCAAATCGAACGTAAACTTTATTTATTTGCACCACATCGGAAAAATGATTTGACCAGATTCTATCTAAACGCGATAAGAGCCAGGCGTTGTTTCTCAAGGACAGCCTCCTAAGTCAGGTTGTAGTTTTTAGTACGTAGTAAGTAGAAATTTTCCCTACTACAAACCACGTACTACGTACTAACTACTAAATCTTAATTACAAAGTTAATGAGTTTATCAGGAACAAAGACTACCTTATCAACGTTTGTGTCAGACACATATTTCTTCACTTTTTCGAGCTTCCTAGCGCCTCCTAGCGCCTCTTCCTTCGACAATCCAGCATCTACAACCATCCTGTCACGGACTTTCCCGTCAACCTGGATAACTAGCGTAACCTTTTCATCTTTAATTAACTCACCATCATAAACGGGCCACTTTTCTAAATGGATTGAGGTCTTCTTTCCCAGCAAACTCCATAGTTCCTCCGTCATATGCGGTGCGAACGGAGACAGGAGAAGCAAATAGGTAACAGCCTCTTCTCTGGTAACTTGTTTTCTAGACTGCAGATAGTTCAAATACCCCATTAGAGAGGCCACAGCTGTGTTAAAATGCAGTATATTGATATCTTCTGATACTTTCTTTATAGTCCGATGCATTATCCTAAGACTATCAGTCACACCCTTGTCATTGCGAGGAGTCGGCGACTCCGTGGCAATCTCAGGTTCGGCCATATTGGATTGTACTAACGTCCAAACTCGCCCTAAGAAACGATACATCCCTTCTATACCTCTGTTGTCCCAAGGGCCTCCTTGGTCATAAGGACCCATGAAAGATAAATATAACCTAACTGTATCAGAACCATATGTTTCTAATAGGTCATCTGGGTTGATAACATTGCCTTTAGACTTGCTCATTTTGTCACCATCAGGGCCAAGAATCGTCCCTTGATGGCGTAAAGCGTGGAAAGGTTCCTCAAAAGTAATCAAACGCTCATCAAATAGCACCTTGGTCACAAAGCGCGAATACAAAAGGTGTAGGACAGTATGCTCAGCGCCTCCGATATACATGTCCACCGGTAGCCAATATTTCACTTTTTCTTCGGAAAAAGGATCAGACTCTAACCAAGGCTCGGTAAATCTAAGGAAATACCAAGATGAATCTACGAAAGTATCCATGGTGTCTGTTTCTCTTTTGGCGGGCCCTTTACACTCAGGACAAGTTGTGTTTAGAAAGTCAGGACTTGTCCCCAAAGGTGAGGTTCCTTTAGGGGTATAATCAACATCAAAAGGTAACATAATAGGTAGATCTGATTCAGGAACTGGGACTATACCACACTTGTCACAGTAAACTATTGGGATAGGGGCTCCCCAATATCTCTGACGGGATACCACCCAATCACGTAGGTGGTAATTTACCTTAGAGTCACCAACTTGATTATCTTTGACGTATTCCTTAATCTTTTGTATTACTTCCTCTGAAGTTTTTCCTGAATATTCCCCGCTATTTACTATGTTTCCGTAGTCTGTGAAAAGTGGGCCGGTGTCTTTTTCTGTGTCATTCCGGACTTGATCCGGAATCTCTGAAACAGATCCTGAAACAAGTTCAGGATGACGGGAATGGTGAGCAGGAACAACTACAGTTTTAACAGGCAGATCGTACTTTTTGGCAAAGGCGTTGTCCCGAGCGTCGTGTCCTGGAACACCCATGATAGCACCAGTTCCGTAACCCATTAACACATAGTCTGATACATAAATAGGTATTCTCTCATTACTTAGCGGGTTGAGGGCGTAAGACCCTGTAAAGACTCCAGAGCGATCTTTATCAGCTGAAAGCCTCTCCAGCTCCTTCTTTTTCCTAGCTGACGTAACGTAATCACTTAAAGCCCCACTGTGTGAGCCTTTAGTCTGAGATTCCGGACTTAGAAATTTTGCAACAAGAGGGTGCTCAGGAGCCAAGACCATAAAAGTCGCACCATAGATGGTATCTGCCCTAGTAGTGAAAACTTTGATGGTATCCTTTGAACCCTCTACTTGAAAGTCAATTTCTAATCCCTCACTCTTACCGATCCAATGGCGCTGCATGGCCAAAGTCTGGCTAGGCCAATCCAGCTTGTCCAGATCAGCTAATAATCTATCAGCGTATTCCGTTATGCGAAACATCCATTGATCAATGTCTCTCTGCTCAACCTCACTTGCACACCGCCAACATTTACCAGATTCAACCTGCTCGTTGGCAAGCACTGTTTGGCAACTAGGGCACCAGTTTGCTAAAGCTTTCGCTCTGTAGGCCAATTTACGTTTGTATATCAGCAGAAATAGCCACTGGGTCCACTTGTAGTACTCAGGTCTAGAGGCTGCTAACACCCTCCCCCAATCGTAACTATTGCCTGTACTCTTTAATTGCTGAGTCATGCGCTCAATATTCTGCTCAGTCCAATCGTGAGGGTGAATTTTTCTTTTAATCGCGGCATTTTCTGCCGGCAAGCCAAAGGAATCAAATCCTATTGGGTGAAGTACATTGAAACCATTCATCCTTTTGTACCTGGCATGGATATCAGCGGGAGCGAAGTTGTACCAATGACCTATATGGAGGTCTCCTGAGGAATACGGAAACATAACAAGGCAGTAATATTTTTTTCCAGTTTGGTTTTCAGGAGTCTTGTAAGTACCCTCTTTTTCCCAAAAAGCCTGCCACTTTTTTTCAATCTTAGGTGGGTTGTAACGTTCCATAAGGCTGAGTATACCGAATCAGGAGTAACGAATCAAGAATTACTTTTCTGGAAAGATGGCTCGTGGGTTTAGCTTTAAATTAGCAGTTGAGATCGATATTTGCTAGATGTATCAAGGCTAACGTCATTGCGCCCACCAGAATGGCTGTTCGCCTGCCGGAGAACAACTGCTGTTAAAATATTTCCCATGCCTCATTAGTATAGCCATCGAAACTCCGGTACTATAATTTATAGTTGCAGACGTTAACGAAGCTGAAGCAGCCGTAATACCGTTACTCATGAAAATAGCTCTATATTGAGCGTAACGCTGAGCAGTTGAAGTAATGCTAGAACCGGACGAAGTAGTAAGGTAATCTCCCGCGTATTTTATATCATCAACCCACACGTTGGCTGCGGGATAAATGTCTGTTTTTCTTAGCATAAGCCGAGTTACTGCGTCTCTGTCTGTTGTTAGTGTGGTGCCTGAGATATCTACAAATTCCCGTTGCCATTTGAAGACACTGGCTGCAACGGTAAATCCGCCCGACGGGAAGGTGGAGCCTGCATCCCAAGAAGCAACTGTTACTGCCCCGCTTGAGGCGGTTATTGCCGTCACATACCCTTGGGCAATATATTCGGTACCGTTAACATTTTCTTTAACAATCATTTGATCGGATTTGTACAGATTGTCACCTTTGTTTGTTGCTCCATAAGCGGTCGCGTCAACTGTGAAGGACAGGTCGTTTGTGTCCGCTATTAGATTGCCTGAATCAAGAGTCGCTCCGAAGTCTATGGTCACATTGTGGGTTCTTTGGCCCACCTCGTACATCTGTCTAGTTTGGGCTGCTGTTAAGGCAGTTGTGGTGACGAAAGGTTCGTCTATTATTCCTCTGAAATTTACCCCTGAGGAACAGGCGCTGTAGCAGCCGAGTTTAAAGTCGGCTGCGTTGTTGAAAATACCTGCCGTGAAGCTTGCGCTTCCTTCCAATACGCCGTTAACGTATAGTTTTGAGGTGGCACCGTCGTAGACGCCGACAACGAGATACCAAGTGTTTGCGACTGGTTTCGTGATGCTTGAGGTGCCGCCATCGCCGGTGATACCGTCGGAGGACAAATTGTAAGAGAAGCAGGGACAGCTTGAGTTGTAGTAGATCATATAGCCCCTGTTGTTTTGCCCATTGTCGTGCCATTTGCTGATGATTCCTCCATACGTTAGAGATGATGATAAATTAACCCATGCTCCGAAAGACCAAGAGCCGCTGCCTGTGTAATCAAGTTTTGATGTTCCTCCGCAAAGGGCGTCTGTACAGGCTAGAGCGCTATCGACACCGTCAAAATAGCGCCCACTACCAATCTTTCCTGGTGCAACAGCTGTTCCTGTTGGGGTAAGGTTGTTAAGAAGACCTGAGGAGTCTTTTAAATAGTAGGAATCTGACCCCGTGTTGGTATGGTTGTCCAGGTGCCAGAATCCACGATTGCTTGCCTCGTATTCGTAATCTTGGAATCCGGTTTCGCTAATGCTTGTTTGCAGATAAGTTCCCGGGCGGTCAGCTGCGATATAAAAAGGTAGTTTGCTGCTTGTTGACAAATCGGTTGAGGAAACGGACTTGGCAACAGAGTGGTCGCGGCCAGATTTATAATTTTCCCAAATTTGGGTTGGTAATTCTGCTTGTCTTTTGACTTGTACTTCGTCAATTACCCCGTCCCAAGAGTTGCTTGAACCGTCTGAATCTATTCCGATATAGAGAGATCCGGTATTGGCAAGAGTTCCTGTTTCTACAATTGAGGCGTCACTTCCTTTTTGTAACCCATCAACAAAAATCTCAATTTGGGTTGTTCCGGTTTTTACTCCAACAACGTAGTGCCACAATGAGTCATCAAAGTCGATTGAGGCAGTACAAGCTGAGTCACCAGGAGTCCAGGTTGAATCGTCGTCTATTGCAAAACAAAAGTCTCCTGAGTCGTCCATATAGAGCTTATAACCGCCTGTTGTACCATCTGCTTTTGTAACTATGTAGTCGTTGTTCGTTGCGATTGTCCCGTTGTGCTTGACCCATGCTTCAACTGTAAAGTTGTCTGCTGCCACAAAGTCTAAAGTCGCGTTATCGGCAACGCTTATGAAGTCTCCTGCGCCGTCAAAGTTTCTGGCAACTCCTGCGTAGCCGTTAACAACTGTGGTGTTTGTTGGGGTGCCGTTATTGGCGTTTACTGACGCATCTTTGATGTAGGATGTCGTTCCTGAGGTTTCTTCAAGGTGCCATAATCCAGCGGTTGTATTTTGGATTTTTGGAACTCCAAAAGAAATTTTTTCGCTGCCTGTGCCTTCATATTTTATTGTGGTGTCTGTTGATGCATTGACCGTATTAATGCCATATCTTGAGATTCCTTCGTAGGTGTGTTGTTGGATGGTTGCTTGTGACAGGGCAGCGTTAAATACTCTTACTTCGTCGATTGTTCCTGTCCAGCTACTTGACGAGCCGTCTGAGTCTATTCCTATATAAAATCTTCCAGTGTTTGCAAGAGTTCCTGTTGCTGCAATTGAGGCATCGCTTGCAACTGAAATCCCATCAACAAACAGTTCTATTTTTGTTGTTCCGGTTTTTACTCCTACCACATGGTGCCAAACATTGTCGTCATACTCGACTGCTGAGGTGCAAGCTGAGTCGTCGGGGGTCCAGGTTCCGTCATCATCTACCCCGAAGCAGAAGTCACCGGAGGCATCCATCCAGAGTTTATAGCCACCACTTGTGCCGTCGGCTTTGGCGACAATGTAGTCTGCGGCTGAGGCAGTGTTGTGCTTGACCCATGCTTCAGCCGTGAAATTGTCTGCTGCTGCAAAGTCTAAAGTTGCATTGTCGGAGACATTTATAAAATCTCCGGCGCCATCAAATCCTCTGGCTTTTCCAAATTTTCCGTCGGTAATATTCGTTCCGGTGGCTGTGCCTGTGTTTGAGCCAGTCGCATCGTTTGCTGTACTGGCTGAGGTTTCATCAATCGGCCAGTAAGAAACAGTGCTGGTTTCCGAGGTGCTGTAAAGATATGCGCCATCCATTGAGGCAAGTTGAGTTTCGGAAGTTACCGGTTTCCAGGCTTCCCAGGTTGAGTCTGGAGAAGAGGTTGTACCGGTTCTGGTCTGGAAATCTATATTGCCCGCGTTATAGTTGGACAAAACTTCTGCTGCTGTTATGGCTCGGGCGTACATTCGTGTTGAGTCTAAGATTCCCAATAAACCACCTGCTGAGCCGCCAAAATATACTGTTCCGGTAACTGTGATGGATGAGTAAGAGGTTACACTTGAGTCTGAGCCTACCGCGACTCCGTCTAGATACATGGTTGCTGATGTTCCGCGGGTTACGGAGACTGCCAGATGGTGCCAATCGCTATCTGCTACCTTTGTCGTTCCTGTGATTGAGACATCACAGCCGGCTGTTGCGCCATCTGTGTCAAGATTGAATATGGGGAAGCCGCTCCCATTCATTCCTATGGAATACCCATTGTTGGTGCAGGATGTGCCATTGGCATTGTTGTTTGAAAATATTGACACACTGACGTCTGATGTTTTAACCCAGGTTTCAAAAGAAAGATCTGCCGAGTTCGGATCAAGATTGTTTGAGGCGGGGTCGGAAAGAGATAGGTTGTCTGCTGTTGCGACGTCACTCAGCATTAAGCCTCCTGCGCCCCAACGCAGATTATCAGCAGTCCAGCCGGATTGTGCTGCGGCGTCTTGAGAACCGGTTGAGGCGAAGTTGTTGAGAGTCATATTGCAGGTTGTACCGCAAGAACCCGCTGCTACGGCTGCTGTTGTACCTGAGGTTTCGTTAAAATTCCATTGGGCAACGAGAGAAGTTGCGCTTGAGAGGGTTTCTCCGTCACCGGTTTTTACTCCTGATTCAGACCAGGAAACAGTGCTTACAGCAGACACGTTACACGTCAGATCAGAAACACTGCTGTTAAATATTCCGTAAGAAAACAGCTGCGCGTCAGCTCTTATTTCGTCCCCGGTTAGTGCGGATCCCACTATCCTTACTTCGTCGATATCCCCATCCCATTCATTTGAAGTTCCGTCGCGATCTACCCCTATGTAGAGGGAATTTCCGTTTTCTAGGGTATTTGATGCTGCGACTGCTCCGTCGTCGGCCACTTCTACACCGTCAACATATAGTCTTAGTTGGTGGATGCCCTGTGCGGATTTCTTATTTCTTACAACTGCAACGTGGTGCCACAATGAGTCGTCATAGTCAAGTCCTGAGGTACAGGCCGAGTCATCTGGGGTCCAGGATGAATCGTCGTCTATTGCAGCGCAAAAGTCGCCCGAGGCATCCATATACACCTTATACCCGCCAGTTGTGGTGTCTGCTTTGGTGAGAAGATAGTCTTCGTTGGTCGCAATTGCTCCGTTGTGTTTGGCCCAAAGTTCAATTGTCCAGTTGTCACGATCTGAGAAATCTAAGGTTGGGCTATCGGCGACTGAGATGCTACTGGTTGTTCCGTTGAAAGTATAGCTTGCTGCCCCAACTCTTTGGGTTGTGGTGTTAAAGCTCATATTGCTTGAGGTGCCGGTGTTGCTGTTGCCTGAGCCGTCAGTCACAACTGTTCCTGATGTTTCGTTAAGGTGCCACATAGCTCTGGTATCAAGATAGCGTGCAAGTTCTTTGTAGTTTGTTTGAAGCGTTGGAGTAGAACTCGAGATAATTCTGTTTTTTGCTCCGGCATCAAACTCTGCTTGGGTGTCGTCAACAATGGTTGGATCAATAACAACCGGATAAACACGATTCGGGGAAAGCAACCATTCTCGATCCGCCGAGATGGTAATTTTGTAACATCCCAGGGTCCCATCAAACTTCAAGTGTTTGTCGCATTGACCATAAGGAACAATATCTAAGTACACATTTGGAGAAACAACCCCTACCAAATCCCCCATGTAAGGGCTAGCGAAATGGAATAGGGGTGATTTGACTTGTTTAATAGACTTATTTTCGTCGTTGTTTGAATAAAAACTCCAAAGACCATTTTTATCTTTTTTGGGAACTACTCCCTTTGTAGTCAATGCATACTCGACTCGGTAGTCACCTTTCAGATTAGCGGGAACTGAGTTCAAAATAATATCTTCCTTGACTCCCATTGGGAAAACTTTATATTCAATGTCAAGTTGATCCTGGGCTTTACCCACTTCGACCGAGTCGACTAAAATCTGTTTCTCTGTCCCCGAACTTGCCTCATCACCAGATTCACTAGAGACCAGCGAAGTGTGAGAAAGGTCTTCTAAACCTAGTATTTCTAAGTCTTTTTTCAAATCATCCTCATTGGTCAGTTTGGTATTTTTCCTAACTGAGACCTGCGGGCTTTCCTCAATGAGTCTCATGGCAATATCCGCTGACCCTGAAGCTACCATATCGGAGAAAGCAAACTGGGTTTTACCTCTTTCCTTTGAGCCAAAACCAACCTGGAAACTGGTATTTACATTCTCATAAAGGTAATCCCCATGTACACCATCAGTGATTTTTAACGGAGTAAGATCCGATAGGGTGATATTTTCCAGGACTTCATTAACCTTTTTGACACTCGGATCATCAGTAGAAACGACTTCAAAACTAAGTTCGATACTGAGCGGAAACGCTCTTTTTGAATCCGAAAACCAGTCTTGATCAACACCTAGTTCCATAATCACCCCTCTGGGTTCTTGGAAAATGTTGATTGATACACTTCCCTGCTGACCTGAATTGTCTAAAACCTTAGGACTGGATAACTGAATAATCGCCTTACCCTCTTTGTCCGAAAAAATATACCTGTTGGTAGCGACTTTTATAACTTGCAGATCCTCTAAGGAAAGCAAAAACTGATGCTTGGCTAAAGAATTTTGGGGTAAGGTAATTGTTTGTTTGACTCCTTTTTCAACGATTTCATAGACTATGTGGAGATCAAGATTATCTTTCGACTCTAAGTAGACAAACTGATCGTTAAAACCTTGGTTTTCTATTAGCTCAGCAGATTTAACCTCGATTCCTTTAGGATCACTCGTCAAAAGATCTTCAGATAGCAAACCAGGATCATCACGAACACCTAGTACTTCTGGGGACACTGTTCCAAAATCGGTGGTGGTCTCCGCAGACTCAGAGGCATTTTTAGTCTGGTCTGCCAAGTCCAATACAGAAGAGGAGGCAATCCCAAGTTTTGGGTCGGTCGGTGTTTTATTACAGCCATCTGGGTTTTCTGGGCACTTACTTTCACCATTAGTCAGTCGAATATCTAATTTAGATGTATTGATATTCACACCAAAACGATGAGATTTTGGGTAATTTTTATCCCCAAAATAAGCTGCCAAATCTTTGTTGGTGGTTTCATAAATATAATCCTTTGACGATGACAGAGTTATGGCATGATAGTCCGCGTAAAGATACCTTAGGTTAAGCGCTAGGTATCTGTCAGCGAAAGGGAATGCCAGTAAAGTAGCCAGGCTGAGGAAAACACTCACCAGCCTTACCCGTCGCGACGGAGCCAACCATTTGATCTCCCTTAGTCTTTTAATCAAGTAATGAAACCCAGTTATGCCGAAGCGTACTACTCCGTCTTCAGAAGCATTTCTGGCCCTCTCTATTAGGTTTTGTGCTAATCCTAAGAAAAGTTTTTTCATATCACTTAAACTTCGATAGATAATCAAGCGTTATTTCGCCAACCATAACGTAATCATTAGCGGTGTCATTGGCCAATTTGGCTTTAATAGTTACAAAGCTTCCAGCTGTCCAAGTACCAGCACTCATGGCATCTGTGGCTACATTGGTCTGAGTCCAGGCAACTGTCCCTGTGGCGACCTCAACAGCGTTAGCCCTAACAGTTCCTCCAGTATCAAAGACAGACACCTGGACACTATTCCCAGCATCAGTCCTCCAACCATAGGCTTTTATTGGATTGCTTGCTGCCCAAGCCGAGAAATCAGTTGGAAGCTGGAACCTAACCCAAATATCATAATCCTGGGTAGCACTAGTACTTGTCCAAGAATAGTAGTTGTGTTCTTCGTTGGCTACATCGTTATCACAAGGAGCTGTCCCGGTTGGGGTAGTTGCTGAATTGATATTTCGCAAGCCATCTTCAGAGCAGAAATCTGAGACCATCGAGCCACTGTTTGAAGATCCGTCGGGAGTCATGACTGCCCCCTCGAACTCAGGGACTAGGTTAATAGTGTACGTTCTTCGCGCTGTCCCAGCTCGCTCTGCGACCGTGGGATCGTCTTGGAGGGTTACTGTGTTTGTTGTTCCCAGAACTAGTCCTGCCGAGGTTCCGGTTGTTGGAATTGTTACTTGGCCTGCTGGGTTTAAGGTCATGATGGTTGTGTCTAAGGTGGGAGATGTAATGTTGCTTACGGTTGCAATGTCGAGCCTGGTTGATGAATTTTCAAACATTAATCGTGCGATGTTGTCTCCGGATCTTCCGCTGCCCAGACCTATTGCATTTGTGTTGTCTGAATTGGTTGCAAATAAAAATGCTGATGTATTTGTTGTTGACCCTACTACGTGAAGTAATTGGGATGGAGTGGTCGTTCCAATACCTACATTACCTTCTATGGCTAGTCCATTAGATGGTCCTGCAGCTCTGGCAAAGGAGTAGCCAATACCCACACTGCCAGCTATAGCTAGAGTATTTGATGGTGAGCTGACGCCTATCCCCACACTTCCCTGTACCGCTAAGCCATTGGTAGGGGCTGCAGCTATTGAGTAACTTATCCCTATTCCTACCCCACCATTGATACCTAAGGCTGATCCTGGGGAGGTAGTGCCTACTCCGATGTTTCCACTGACTCCTCCGATGGAGAGGGTGGCACTATTGGCGGTGAGACCTAATCTGTTGGTGGTTGAGGTGGTAATGGTAGGGTTGGTTGAAGAGAAAGATAGGTTACCAAAGATATCTGTGGCTGCTCCCATACTGATGGAAGAGGTGTTAGATAGACCTAGGTTAATTACCCCTGAAGTAGTAGAACCTGTTCCTCCTTGGATGTTGACTGCTCCTCCTTGTCCATCATCAGCATTTCCTGCATAGAGATTGAGAGATAGTCCAGTAGCAGTGGTGGAGATAGTGGCTGGTTTGAGAGTTAGACTAACAGCAGTATTGGTAGTGATGTCAGGACTGGCTCCTCCAGTAATAGTTAGGGTACCACTAGTTTGAGTCATGTTCCCAGTGAAAATACTAGTTCCTACCACGTGGAGACCTGCTGTAGGATTGGTTGTTCCAATCCCTACGTTACCTTGGACCATAAGACCATTGGTGGGACCTGTAGCGAATCGGGAGTAACTAAAGCCAATACCCACATTCCCGGCTATGCTGAGAGTTTGTCCTGGGGAAGTATGCCCAATCCCTACAGATCCACTGACTGCTAGTCCATTAGTAGGGGCTGCAACACTACCCAGACCAAACCCAATCACCGTGTTACCGTTTACGTTAAAGGTGGAGCCAGCAGTAGTAGTTCCAATCCCCACACTTCCTTGGACAATTAAGCCGTTAGTCGGAGCAGCTAGGGTGGAATAGCTAATACCTACTCCTAACCCACCGGCTACTCCTAGCTTAGAGCCTGGACTGGTAGTGCCTACTCCTACGAAGGAGTTAGTGGTGTCAATATTGAAGAGTCCCGAGTTAATGTTAAAAGCAGTAGCTGAGGAGGTGAGAGTGGCGGCTACTGACCCAGAGGTGGCGGTTAGAGATAAGGCTCCGGTGGTAAGGGTTAACCCATTGGAGGCGGTTAAGAGACCTCCTGAGGTAATAGTCCCACTTCCCGTGGCAGAGATATTCCCTGAAGTGGTGATGTGGGAGCCAGTCGTGGCAGGAGAAAGAGTGGGCGGAGAACCACCGTCAGTCCCCCAGTAGCCCACCGAACCCCCACCTCCTGAGACAATCCCCCCAGAACAGACAAAGGAGCCGTCAAAGTCATCAATAGTACAGCCGGTCGAAGAGGATCCACCCGCTAAGTGAATCTGAGCTTGACCAGTACTGGTAGACCCAATACCGGTGTTGATGGAAACATCCCCGAGAGAGACTGAAGTGGAGATAGTAGGACTACCGGCAAAGGTTAAGGCCGTGGAGGTGAAGGTGTTGGAGTTAATAGTTACGACGTTAGTAAAGGCTCTGGCGGAGTCGATGATCTGGGTACCATCTATCTGGAAAGCAGTGGTGGCATTGAGGGTGGTGAACTTACCAGTTGTCGCCGAGGTGGAACCAATTGTCCCGGGAGAGACCCAAGTGGCCCCTAGTAACAAACTGGCATCCACTACTCCATTACCAGTGTAGGCTAGAGAGGCTCCAGTACCGACAAACATGGCGGCTCCAGTATTAGTCCCAGAGGTAATGCTACTAAAGGCTGTTCCAACACCAGTTAACCCACTCTGGGCTGTCCACACCGGAGCAGCCGCCCCATTAGCCACTAAGACATAAGTAGCCGTTCCTGCGGCAAGGTGGCCATAGGCCGTGGTTGAGGTTGAATATGGTATCTCTCCTGCTCCAGCAGCAGAAACGCTTGCGCCAAGACCGCCACGGGATGTCGCCAATGTGGCTTCTGAGGAAAGTACCCCGGACGAGTTAATTACTACCCCAGTGGAAAGGCCTGAAACCGTAGCAGCATTGACCGTCAAAGTCCCATTACTCCCAGAGTCAGCCAGACTAAGTAGCGTATTCGATCCATCGGTAATCGTTAGCGTCCCCCCACCCCCAATGGCGATAGCTGGGGTAGTTGAAGAAAACGTGATTGGCGTGGCAGAACTTGAGGTAAGACCGCCGTTTAAGGCAACTGTTGTGGTAGTGGTAGCACCTCTTCCCGTTACTGAGGATAAGGTATCTGCTTCTGTTGCGGTAATAGTAATGGTCGAACCTGACGCAGAAACTGCGTTGATACCCCCACCAGCAATGGTTAGTGCTCCGGTCAAGCTGTTAAGCGAACTCACGCCTCCAGAGGAATCTGACCACTTGGGAACCCCACCAGAAACAGTGAGCACTTGGCCACTGCTTCCAACCCCCAGTTTTGACAATGTATCAGTAGCACTCGCATACTGTATATCGCCAGCGGTATAGCCTGTCAACCCAGTACCACCTTTACTGATCGGAACAGTAGCACTTAAGGCTGATGGCGAAACACTCCCACTGGAGGAAATGGTTAAGTCGTCTTTAACCATCGAATTAGTCACACAATCACTACATCCACCATTGGTAACGACATCCGCTAAGGTCGCAATGTTACTTATTAACAAGCCACTTACCTTTATGCCTGTTCCTGACTCTAAACTCAAAGCGCCAGTTTTTCCTTGAAAAGTAGTTACAGCGTTAGTTAGCACTGGCTCACCATTGACTGATAAACTACCATTTACGTTTGTGGGAGCGTTTATTTCTAAACTAAAGGCTGCATTAGTATCCGAAGCTGCCAGGACATCCCCACTCAAACTCTTCCCAGGGTCTGGGTTATTCCACCCCTCTTGAGCTTCCTCACTCCTTATTATGTTGCGTGAAACCAAAGAGATGCGCTGTGGTGCTGGACTTGAAACACTCTGTGGAGAAATAAGGGTAATTAATCGTTTGGTTTCGTTGGGGAAACTTTGATTTGCTACTAAACCCAAACCAACGGCTACTGATCCTAAGAAAAGCAAGCTTCCCAAACCAAAACTAAGCCTAGACAAGGTGGTGGCTTTAGGGAGCCAGGGCGAAAAGCCTTTGGAAGTTTTTGGGAGTTCTGGAACAGCAATGGTGGTATCAGCACCTTTGTCCAAAACAAGCTGTGAAGTCCTAGATTTGATTATTGCCGCTAGGGCTGGATTTCTACTTAGCAGAACCTCTTCTAGATCCGCTAATTTGTACCTACGATCTCCCCCTTTAGATCTCTTTGAAACCAAGTAGCCACTACTTTCCCAGTTTCGGAGTGTATCTGGAGAGACATGGAGAAAATCCGCAGCTTCTCCAACTCGAAGATAGTTCCTTTTCTGAAAAGAGTCTAGGATGGGCTGCAAGTCGTTGGTTAAAGTGTGCTCTGTTGCTTGTGACGCAGATCTTATTGAGAAAATATCTCTCTCGAAAACGCCTATTAACGAGCTCACACAAAAGTTGATAGTTGAGGAAAGATTTCTTATTGAGGCTAATTGCTTAAAGACTTTGTTCATTGGGCAGGGTTTTAATGTTTATATATAAGCTAACATATTTTGCTATTTTACGAGGCTAAATCTAGGAATATTCCTAAGTTTTTACCTTTTCTTTATAGTAGGGTAAATGTAGTTCTGTTGTCAACATCAAAGACTCTTCGGAGAACCCTACCAACCCCCAAGGTTCGAGATTTCGTAAACCTCGGAGGTTAAGATATTTTCCTTTACATGAAGGTGACACCCTCGCGAGGGTGTCACCTTAGTTTAGTTATAATTTATATACAAATACAACAAAAGGTATAAAACTACTACGTAATACTACTGGAAAGAGGTTAGTTCGGGGAGTTCGATATCAGTGTAAATAGTAGCGGTGTTATTCACGTTATGAATGATGGCAAAGGAAAACATAAAGGAGCGTGGTTCGCCTTTTTCTAGGCGGAGTACGACAGGTTTGTCCTTTATTAGGGTAATAAAATTGGCATGACCTGGTAGAACATCAAAATTTCCCTGTTTATTACTACTGGACAAAGCTGTGACATTTCCATCAAACAAAACAGTTTTGGGATTTCGGATGACGACCCGAAGAGTCTCATTCATTACTTAGCCGCCCTAGCTTTAGCATCCGCTAAAGAGCCTATGTAAGCCAAGCTCTCAGGCGGGACCTCATCATAAGCCCCAGTCAAAATAAGTCTAACATCCCCAAGGAGGGTTTCTTTTTTCACAAACACTCCTGGCCGGCCGGTTTGAGCCGAGGTCACGGTAAATGGCTGGGTTAAGTAGTTAATCATTTTCTTTGTTCTGGCAAAAATAAGTCGCTCATCAGTCGACAGCTCAGACTCACCAATAATAGACACAATGTGAGATAACCTCTTGTAGTCGTCCAAATATTGCTGGAAGCGCATTAGCAGATCCTTGTGCTCCACTCCAATAATCTCTTCCCGAATATTCTCGGATGACGACTGATAGATGTCCACTGCCGGGTACAAACCAAGCTGCTGAGCTTCACGGGACAAAACAATAGTCGTATCCAGAAAGGACATGACCGCCCCTACCCCAGGATCAGAAAGATCATCCGCTGGAACGTAGATAGTTTGAAGTGAGGTAATTGACCCAGATTTAGTCGAAACAAGACGATCCTGAACATAAGATATCTCTGACTGTAGGGTAGGTTGGTAGAACTGCTCTGAGGGTACTGAGCCCATGGTCTGAGATAGCTCATTTCCTGCCTGAACAAACCGAAACATGTTATCCAAGAAAAATAAGACGTCTTGGGACTCAACATCCCGAAAATACTCGGCCAAAGTAGTTGCCGCCAAAGCAGAGTAAAACCGATTTGCCGCGCTCTCATTCATCTGGCCCAAAAGAATCGAGGTCTTCGCTAGCACTCCAAGTTTTCCTAATCTCTCATAAAGTTCCTGACCTTCCCTAATACGCTCACCCACCCCAGCAAAAATCGAAACCCCGCTGCGACCTTTGGTAATGTTTAGTAATATCTCGGTTAGCAAAACTGTCTTCCCTACCCCAGCTCCTCCAATAAAGCCAACTTTGCTTCCTTTAAGGATTGGAGTCATAAAATCGATTATCTTGATGCCTGTCTCCAATATCTCAATATCTTTTCTTACTGAGATTATTTTTGGCGGTTCATTGTAGACACTACGCGCGATTTTGAAATCCAACTTCTCTTTCCCATCCTGGACCTCGCCAAAAGCATTCATCACCCGACCCAGTGTCTGCTTTCCCACAGGGACAGTTAATTCTGCACCACTCCCCTCTAACTCCATCCCCCGGTACAAGTCTTTCGGGTTGGATAAGACAATACATGAGACTTGGTCTTGGCTTTGAGCAAACACTTCAAGTTTTACCTCTCTGTTGTGCTCCGAAACTAATATCTCATGGGCTGCGGCGCTCCCAGAATCTCGGCTAACAAGAATAGTTGGCCCGGAAATTTGCTTAATTGTTCCTATGAAACGTTGTGTGTTCATGCTGCTATAAGGCTCCTATTCGCCAGAAAAGACTCGAGTAAGTGCTTGTTCTGAGCTTGGCGTAGTTCTACTCGATACTTGCCTCTCTGATTTTGCAAAAAGGCATCGGCGTTGTACTGAGCTTGGTCCATGACCACTAGCCTTGCCCCTATTCGAGCTAATTCTGATTCCAGGAAAATCTCTTCTAACAATAATTTTAGGACTTGGCTGTCGAAATAGCTCAAAATCTCTATTACCTCTGGTTCAAAAATGAAATCGCTCGTCTTTTCAGCCTTGATATTACCAAACATAAAATCAAGTATCCCTGGTTGATGTAGTTTTTCGGAGCTAGACTTAACTGTCTCAGTAATATCCTTAAACACTGG
>Ga0209542_10006940_pt1 | contig 21796 bp, 17 predicted proteins | sample RifCSPhighO2_01_FD_184028 | JGI IMG/M metagenome (GOLD analysis project Ga0209542, IMG submission 184028) | Soil microbial communities from Rifle, Colorado - Rifle CSP2_plank highO2_0.1 (SPAdes) (version 2) | ecosystem: Environmental > Terrestrial > Deep subsurface > Rock core/Sediment ... | reverse complement strand
TGCTAATGCCTTTATACTGCCTTTGAATAAGACTGTATTTATAATATGAACTGTTAATTCTTTAGAAATTTTTTTATCTTTTTTCCAAGATTTAAAAATATTTTTTATTGTTTCTGGTTCATCTAAGTAATAAATAAACCCTATTAATTCTATTTCACCAACATTTGGTTCATATTGTAAAGAAAATTTAAAATCAAATCTTAAACCATCTGACTTGGCTTTACCTGTTGGTAATTTTTCTTCTACTACATCAGTTATAACTGCGCTATTTTTAATTTGTATATTTGGAGTATCATCTATTTTAGATTTTTTCTCAACATATACTTTACTGAAATTAAATCCAACTATCGGCATAAAGAAATATTGATTAAAGTCATTATTTAAAGATATCGGTGATTATTTTTTATGTTTGATTACATAACATTTAGCAATTATATCGTGAAGACCTTGTTTTTCAGAAGTAAATGCTATCATTAAAAATCCAACTCCCAATATTAGAGCGGAAATTAATTTTGAAAAGTGTCTTCCAGATGCACGTCCAAATGTAATTCTTTTTCCATTATAATCAACAATTTTTATACCTACAATTCTTTTGCCTAAAGTTGCTTGTGATTTTGAACTTTCTAAACAAGCATAATATAACCAATTTAAAATTATTTCAGAAAATGGTAATAAAAAAGCTAGTATTAAACTAGGAATTAACAATATTAATCCGTCGATAAGAGTGGCTGCAAATCTTAACCAAAAACCAGCATATTCAAATCCCTTTGGCATAAAAATTAAATATAATTAATAGTTTATATATTTATTTAAATCTTTTAATTTTTCTTAAAATTTCTTCCTTGCCTTTCCAATCTAAAGCTTCTTCTAAAACTTCTTGTATTGTAGAAACTGGAATGATTTTTATTTTGTTTTTATTTTCTTTAGATAAGATAATATCCTTTTCATTTGCTTTTGGAACTATTACTTTTTCGATGCCTGCTTCAATTGCAGCTTCTACTTTTGCCGAAACTCCACCAATGGCCATTACTTCTCCTCTTACTGATAATGAGCCAGTCATTGCAATATTTTGTTTAACAGGAACTTTTTCTAAAGCTGAAATAATTGCTGTTGCAACTGCTATTGATGCTGAGTCTCCTTCAACACCTTCATATGTTTGAATGAATTGAACAAAAATATCATATTTTTCTTTAATATCTTCACCAAAGTATTTTAGAATTATTGCTGAAACATTTTGGACTGCTTCTTTTGCTATTTTTCCTAGTTTACCTGTGGCTATAATCTCAGATTTTCTTCCACCTGGTGTAACTTCTGATTCTATTGGCAAGACTATTCCTGAAATTGAAGAGTCATTTCCTATAACTGCCAGACCATTAACTTTTCCAATTTGAGTTCCAGAAGTTTTGATAATCTCATACTTCTTTTTATTTTCAATATATTTGTCTGTAATTTGATTTTCTAATGTTTTTGCTAATAATTTAGCTTTGATTATGTGTGATGCGTCTACTAAATTTGCTTTTTCTTCTAAAGCGGTATCTCCGGAAGCTCTTATTAACCCCCCTAACTCTCTTAGTCTTAAAGTTAATTTTCCAAATCTGCCTGTTCTTCTTTTTGCTTCTTCAATAATTAAATTAATTGCTGATTCATTAAAATGAGGAATTTTTCCGTCTTTTTTTACTTCTTGTGCTATAAATTGAATTATTTTTTTTCTATTTTCTGTGTTATCATCCATATCATTATTCATGTAAACTTCGTAACCATAACCTCTTACTCTTGATCTTAATGCGGGATGGATATGTTTTATTGTTTCTACATTTCCTGCGGCAACTAAAATAAAATCTGTTGGAACTGGGTCAGATCTTACCATTGCCCCACTAGATCTTTCTGACTGACCAGTAATTGGATATTTTTTCTCTTGAATTGCTGTTAATAATTCTTGTTGAGATTCTGGCTTTAAATTTGAGATTTCATCTATAAATAAAACTCCTTTATTTGCTTTATGAATCATTCCTGGAATTAATCTTTCATATGCTGGAGTTCCTAAACCACCTGATTGCAGAGGGTCGTGTAAACAGTCACCTAAAAGTGCTCCGGCGTGTGCTCCTGATGCATCTAGGAAAGGAGATCTTTTCACTAGAGAATTATCAATTAATAATTTAGGCACTTTTGAAGCTGTTTTTATTTTTCTATTAATATTTAAAAATAAAATAAATGCTGCTAAAAAAATCATTGAACCTATTAAAGAAGCAGCAGCCATTATATCACCATATTGTTTTCTTATTAACCATGGTGTTATCATTGATATTATTACTAAAATAAATAAGAATGTACTTTGTTTTTTGAAAGAAGCTATAGCTTGAATTTTCGCTCTTGTTACTATTTCTTTTCCTTCTCCTTTTGGAACTGATTTTATAATTGGAGTATTTTCATCTAAAGGATTGTCGAATGAAAGAATATCGACTAATTTTTCTGTAGGTAATAATTCTGCTAAAGCTTGTCCTAATAGACTTTTACCAGTACCTGGATCTCCTATTAATAAGACATTTCTTCTTTGAAGTGCTGCTTTTTTTATTATTTCTAAAGCTTTGTCTTGCCCAATAACTTGTTCGTATAACTTACTAGAAACTTTAATTTCTTTTGTTGATTTCATTAATAATTTAAAGATAATTAAATTTAAAAAGTTTTGTTATTTAAAGAATATCTTCTTCAGAAATTACTACAAAATCACCGACAGCAATTACTGATGAAAACGGAATAAGTAGACTTCCAGTTTTATCTTTTTCTAATGTTAAGTTGTCGGTATATTGTGTTGTATTTCTTAAAATTAAGTGAATTAATTCGCCTGTTCTGACTTCAAAGGTTAAATTACCTATTTCACCGAATTTTTTACCAGATTTAGTTACAACTGTTTTGCCTAAAAGTTGTTTTGCAAATCTTTTATCATCTTCTGCCATTTTAACTTGATTAAGTTTAAACATCTATATAAAACTTTCGTGAATTTAATATAAATATTCAAAATTCTGTGTTTTAACACTCACCCCATGATTTCTTTTGGAACTATTTTATGTTTTAAAGCTTTATTTTAATTAAATATTGAAGAGTTGTTGTTTTTGTTTGGTAATCTGTATTATTTTTTTATTTTTTTATTTTGTTTTATAAATTTTTTGATATAACTATATAATGATAATAAATTTAATTTAATAAATTCGAAAATCCTTTGGTTTTTTCGGAAAATTTACGATTGTTCTATAAGAAACCAACGGGTGAGTGTTAAATTTTTAAAAGATTGATTAAAATATATTGTTTTATATTTATTAATAAAATTAAAATTAATTTTTTTTGAAAGGAATATAACAGAATAATAATCTTTAAATAGAATTTTACTATTTTATTAGCAATGGTTGAAAAAGGGTTGAACGAATTCTTTGAAGGATACTTAAATAAAAATTTTATATTTAAAGATAAAAAAGTTTTACAATCTAGTTATATGCCTGAAAATATTGGATATAGAGAAAATGAGATCAAACAAGTTGCTGGAATTTTAGCACCCTGTTTGAAATTGGAAAAACCATCTAATATTTTTATTTATGGAAAAACTGGAACTGGAAAAACACTATCGATTAAATATATTGTAAAAAATATTTTAGAAATTTCTAAGAAAAAAAATATTAATTTAAAAATATTTTATCTTAATTGCAAACTAAGAAGAGTTGCTGATACAGAATATAGGTTGATCGCACAATTAACCAGAGAATTTGGGGGTGAAGTACCAGCAACAGGATTACCAACTGACGAAGTTTACAAATCTTTTATAAAATATTTAGATGATAAAAAAATTTTATTAGTTATTGTACTTGATGAAATAGATCAGTTAGTAAATAAAATTGGGGATGAAATTCTTTATAATTTGACGAGATTAAATTCGGAATTAACAAATAGTGAAATTTCCTTAGTTGGAGTTTCAAATGATTTAGTTTTTGCTGATAATTTAGATCCAAGAGTAAAAAGCAGTTTGAGTGAAGAGGAAGTTGTTTTTTCTCCTTACAATGCTTTACAATTACAAAAAATTTTGAAAGAAAGAGCTAATTCCGCTTTTAAGGAAAATGTTATTGGAGCTGGAGTTATTGAAAAATGTGCTGCTTATGCTGCAAAAGAACATGGAGACGCAAGAAGAGCTTTAGAATTATTGAGAATAGCGGGAGAATTAGCAGAAAGATCAAATAAAGAAACTGTTAGTTTAGAATATGTTGATTTAGCTGAAGAAAAAATTGAAAGAGATAAAATTTTAGATGTAGTAGATTCACAACCAAAACAATTCAAACTTACATTATATTCTATTATGGAAATGTCTTTGAAAACAAATAAATGTGTAATGACTGGCGATATTTATGAACTATACAAAGAAATATGTATAAAGACGAATGAAAGACCTCTAACACAAAGAAGAATTAGTGATATAATTGCTGAATTAGATATGTTAGGAATAATTAATGCTAAAGTAATCAGCAAAGGAAGATATGGGAGAACAAGAGAAATTTGTTTAGCAATACCAAATTCAGTTGGATTAAAAATAAGTAATATGTTGAAAGAAGGGCTTACATTATAAGGATTGCATCCTTATCAACCTGCACGAAAATATAAATTGGAAGTTTTTGATTAAACTTTTAAGAAAAGTTTACAATGGAAAAAAAAGAAATTATAAATTATTTTTTGAGTAAAAATGTTTTGGTTAGTTCAGATGTTTTAGATAATTTTCAAACTGAATCTTTAGATGCTTTAGAAAAAATTTCTCATGATAAGATTACTGTTATTAATAAAGATTTATTTGCACTTGACAGTTCTTTTTCTAACTGGAACGAACTTGAAGCATCAAGAGTGCTATTGGAAAAAGGAAGAGAAAATAATTATGTGACCTTTATAAAAAAGCCTTCTATAAACTTTTCTAAGAATTTTGACCAAAACGAGAAAAACATTCATGGAAAAGAATCTTATGATCAAATTATATCTGAAGAACTTTTAATTAAACCAAATATTAAAATTGTAAAAAATTTTGTTCAAACTCAAAAGAAAATAAATATTTCTGATTTTATTGAGTATTTTAAAATTAGATATAAAACTTTGAGAGAAATTTTATTGAAAAGACAAGAGTTACAGGATACTATTTCTATAAATAGGGTTTTGAATAAGAAGGATAAAGAAAAAGTTGCAGTTATTGGAATGCTAATGACAAAAGATATTACAAAAAATGATAATTTTATTTTACAAATTGAAGACTTAACTGGTGTAATTAAAGTTATCATTGGTAAAAGAGATATGGATTTATACAATATTTGCAAGGAAATTATGCTTGATGAAACTTTAGGTTTTTTTGGAAGTTTTAGCAAAGGAGTTTTATTTGCTGAAAGAATAATTTTTCCAGATATACCTTTAACTAAAGAGTTTAAAAAAAGTCCAGATGAAGTTTATGTTGTGTGCACTTCTGATATTCATGTTGGATCTAGATTATTTCACAAGAATGAATTTTTGAATTTTATTGAATGGTTAAATGGCAACTTTGGAGATGAAAATCAGAAAAATATTGCTAAAAAAGTTAAATATTTAGTTGTTACTGGAGATTTAGTTGCTGGAGTTGGTGTTTATCCGGGACAAGATAAAGAATTAACTTTGAAAGATATTAATGATCAGTATAAAGAGCTAGGTGAATTATTAAATAAAATTCGAAAAGATATTTTTATAATTTTATGTCCAGGAGATCATGATGCTGTAATGGTTAATGAACCGCAACCTATTTTAGATAAAGATTTTTCTAAATCCCTTTACGAATTAAGTAATGTTTCTTTAGTTACTAATCCTGCTTTTGTAAATATACATTCTTCTGAAACTTTTTCAGGATTTGACTTTTTACTTTATCATGGACATAGTTTTATTTATTATGCTAATACTGTTGATCATATACGAAACTCTGGGTGGACTGGAAGAGGAGATTTAATTATGAAATATTTATTACAGAGAAGACATTTATCTCCAACACATGGGGCGACTACTTATTTACCAGAATCTGGACACGATCCTTTAGTTATAGATATAGTTCCGGATTTTTTAGTTTCCGGGCATTTACATCAAATTAGTAATTTAAATTATAGAAATGTTAGTTTAATTGGATGTGGGTGCTGGGAAGCTTTAACACCTTATCAAGAAAAAACAGGAAATAAAGCTGATCCTGGAAAAGTTACATTAGTAAATTTGAAAACGCGAGAACTTAAGATATTAAATTTTTTACAACCCTTTTAAGAAAAGCGTTAGCTGAAAATAAGCCTTTTAGAAAAAGCCTTTAGTGAAAAATGAACTAAAAAAATGTTTCCAGTGACGTCAGTGATGCGTGACTTATTTGATTATTACTTTTTTATTAACTAAATCTTTAAAAGCTTTAAAATAAAATATGATATTTCTAGAATTTTTAATAAAAAAAGAAGTGAAAAATGAATGTAATAGCAATGAGCAAAAAAATGGAGGAATATTTTGTTAGTTTAGATAAGGAAGTAAACCATTCTTATAAAATAGCGAATAAAGCTAAAAAAAATTCTTTTGATCCTGATAATTTTGTTGATATTCCTTTAGCTCAAAATATGATGGAGAGAGTGGTAGGTTTAATTTCCATTTTAACACCTCAAATCAGAAACAAAGGTGTTGAACAGAGAATTCAAGATCTTGAAAAACAATATGGAAGATTAGATTGGAGAGTAGCTTTAACTATTTCTTTAGAAATTGCACAAGAAAAATTCTGCAAATTTAAAGACAAAAGAGAAGCGATGGAAATTGGAATAAGAACTGGATTAGCTTATGTCACTCTTGGAGTTGTTGTTTCACCTTTAGAAGGATTTTCAAGATTAGAATTAAAAAAAAGAAAAGACGGAAAAGAATATTTTGCTTTATTTTATGCCGGACCAATTAGGAGTGCTGGTGGTACGGCGGCGTCTGTTTCTGTTATTGTTGCAGATTATATAAGATTGAAAATGGGTTATGATGTTTACGACGCAACTAAAGAAGAAATTAGTCGAAGTGTTTCTGAAGTAAAAGATTATCATGAAAGAGTTACTAATTTACAATATCTGCCTAGTGATGAAGAAGTTACTTATTTAGCGAGCAAGATTCCTGTTCAAATTACAGGCGATGCTTCTGAAAAATTTGAAGTAAGTAATTATAAAGATTTAGAAAGAATAGAAACTAATTTTTTAAGAAATGGTTTTTGTTTAGTATTTGCAGAATGCTTTGCACAAAAGGCAAAAAAAGTAAATGCGCAATTATTCAAGTGGGGAAAAGATTTTTTTTCTGATGAATGGCTTTTTTTAGATGAGTTTTTGAAAATACAAGCTAAAAATAAAGCGCAAGAAAAAACTGATATTAATGTTTTATTGAAACCAGATTTTACTTTTATCAAAGATTTAGTTGCTGGAAGACCAGTTTTTACACATCCTCTTGCAAAAGGAGGATTTAGATTAAGATATGGAAGAGGAAGAAATACTGGATTAAGCGGACAAGCTATACATCCCTCCACTATGTATATTTTAAATCAGTTTATTGCAATAGGTACACAACTTAAAGTTGAAAGGCCTGGAAAAGCAGCAGTTGTAGGATCATGTGATAGTATTGAAGGACCTATTGTCAAATTAAAATCAGGAGATGTTTTAATTTTAAATGATTTTGATCTTGCTAAAAAAGTTTCTAAAGATGTAGAAGAAATTATTTACATTGGAGATATTTTAATTAATTATGGTGATTTTTTAAATAGAGCTCATAAATTAGTTCCTGTTGGTTATAATGATGAATGGTGGAGACTTGAAAGTAAAATTGATAAAAAAGAAATTACAATAGACGAAGTTAAAAAATATTGTTTAGAAAAATTACCTTTACATCCTAAATATCTTTTTAGATGGACTGAAATTACTAAAGAACAATTTTTTATTTTTATTACTTGGTTAAAGCAAGGAGTTTTAACTGAAGATAAAATAATTTTACCTTTAAATTTTGAAAAAATTTTAATCAAAAATGAAACTGGTGAGTTTATTGAAAATATTAATTTGAATCCTAAAAGAGTTTTAGAATTATTGGGTGTACCACATAGGTGTGTTTTAAATGAACATATTGTAATTGAAAGAGAATGGAAAAATGCATTACTTCTGAATTTAGGCGGAAATTTTGAATTTGAAAATAAAGATTTTGTAAAAGAAAACGGTGAAAAAACAATTTTAGAAGTTTTAAATGAGAAATGCGGATATAAAATTAGAGATAAATCTGGCACTACTATTGGCTGTAGGATGGGAAGACCTGAAAAAGCTAAAATGAGAAAATTAACTGGCAGCCCACAAATATTATTTCCTGTTGGAAACGAAGGCGGGAGAATGAGAAGTGTTCAAGCAGCTTTAACTGCTGGGAAAATTAAATCTCAATTCGCATTTCATTTTTGTACAACATGCAACAGAGAAACTGTTTATTTTACATGTGAGAAATGCGACAACAGAACTATTCAAAAACATTTTTGTCATTTTTGTAAAAAAGAAACTGATAAAGAAGAATGCTGCGGAAGAAAAACTGGAAGATATAAAAATTCTGAATTAGATATTCATGCTTATTTTCAAGATGCTTTGAAAAGACTGGATATTCATAGTTATACTGAATTAATTAAAGGAGTTAAAGGAACTAACAGTGAAGATCATATTGTTGAACATTTATCAAAAGGAATTTTACGTGCTAAATACGGGCTTTATGTAAATAAAGATGGAACTATAAGATATGATATGAGTGAAATGCCTTTGACACATTTTAAACCTAAAGAAGTTGCAGCTAGTGTAGAAAAAATAAAGAAATTAGGTTATAATAAAGATATTTATGGTAATGAATTAGTTGATGATAATCAAATTTTAGAATTAAAATGTCAGGATATTATAGTTCCTTGTTCTCCAGATACTCTAGATGAAAAATGTGATGATGTTATGCTTAAAATTACTAGATTTATTGATGAGTTATTAATTAAATTGTATAAAGCTGAACCGTTTTATAATTTGAAAAGTAAAGAAGATTTAATTGGGCAGTTAGTTGTTGGAATGAGTCCGCATACATCTGCTGGAATAGTTTGCAGGATTGTTGGATTTTCTAAAACACAAGGATTACTTGCACATCCTTATTTACACTCTTTAATGCGCCGCGATTGTGACGGAGATGAATCTTGTATTATGTTATTAATGGATGTATTATTGAATTTTAGCAAAAAATATTTACCAAAAACTAAAGGAGCTACTCAAGACGAACCATTATTATTAAGTGCAAAATTATTGCCTACTGAAGTTGATGATATGGTATTTGATATGGATACTGCATTTAGCTATCCGTTAGAATTATATGAAGCTGCTTTACAATATAAAATGCCTAACGAAGTTAAAATTGCTAAAGTTAAAGATTTTTTAGATACAGAAAAGCAATATGAGGGATTTGGATTTACACATGATACTTCAGACATAAATAAAGGAGTTGTGTGCAGTGCATATAAATCAATTCCATCGATGGAAGAAAAAGTTAATGGACAATTAGATATTGCTAAAAAAGTTCGTGCTGTTGATGAATCTGATGTAGCAAGATTAGTTATTGAAAAACATTTTATTAGAGATATTAAAGGTAATTTAAGAAAATTTAGTACGCAGCAATTTAGATGTGTTGACTGCAATGAGAAATATAGAAGACCCCCGTTACAAGGAAATTGTATTAAATGCGGAGGGAAATTATTATTTACAGTTGCTGAAGGTTTTGTTTTAAAATACTTAGAGATTAGCATGAAAATTGCTGAAAAATATCGCTTGCCTGATTATTTAAAACAGAATTTATTAATTACTAAAAAAAGAATTGAAGCTTTATTTGGAAAAGAAAAAGACAAGCAAAAAGAATTGATTAAATGGTTCAAATAAGCTTTTTTTAGAAAGAAAACCTTAGAAAAGAAGATGACTAAAAATTCTTTATAAAATATTTATTAGAGTATAAAATATAAAATAACTGGTATTGTTAAACAAGCCATTAAATGATTTTTATTTACTCCTTTTAAATGTGCATAAATTCCCAAAGAAGTTGCTGTGATTAAAACTAATAAGCCTAATGATTTTGATATGGAAATTACTAATATTAAATTTAAGATGATGATTGTATAACATATTTTTTTATAATTTAATTTTGAAATTTTATTTGAAAATAATTTTGAAAAGTTTATTGTTAATATTGTTGCTAAGAAACAAGTCATTAAAATAATTGATATTACTAATAGTAAATTTGTAAATGTAAACTTATTTAAAATTCCTTGAATAACTACAGCGATTCCATTTCTTGTTTTATTTATTGAATATAATGTTATAAAACTTCCAATCATATTAATTGTATTAATCGAACTGTTTAAAATCAAATAATCTTTGCTTTCAATTTTTCTTAAAAAAGATGTGCTTAAAACTGCTGTTTGTGAAGACCCTAATCCTGGAAGAAAAGCAGAAATAATTCCTGTTAATGTTCCAAAGAGAATATATTTTAATTTTTTAAATTCAAAATTAAATTCAAGAATTTCTTGTTTTGGAATTATTGTATTATTTTTAATGCTCATAATTAAAGAACTTAAACCAAATAAACCAGCTAATAGTGGAAGCAATGGTTCGGTTAAATCATTTAAGTTTAAAGTTACTATGCCTAATACTCCAGCAAGGAAAAAAACTATGATTGTTTGTAATTTATTTCTCTCTCTATAAATTAGAATTGTGACGGCTATGATTAAAATATATTGGATATAATCCTTTATTAATAAATGAATTTTCGGTATTAAAAAAATTAATAACGGTGTGATTAATACAACTAATGATATTGAATAAATAATTCCCATTAAAGTTAGTAAAATTGCTTCATGAGCTTTGCCTTCTAATAATAATTTGTGAGCTGGTAAAATTGTCGTAATTGTATCTTCTGAAGGAACACCTAAAAAAACAGATGGAATAATATCCAAGAATGTATGAGTAACTGACATTGCTATTATAATAATTATTAAACTTGTTTCTGAAGTATATTTTAATAATAAATTAGAGGCTGCAAAAATTAAAGCAGCAACTAAATTTATATGAATTCCTGGAGTTAAACCAGTTATTGCTCCTAAGAATGTTCCAATTAAAATTGATAATATTATTTCTAATAACATAAACTAAATAAAATGAATTGCTTAAAATAATCGATTGAGAAAATTTCGCAAGATTTATGGATTTTAGTTATTAATTCCGAAAAAATCTTATAAAAATATAATTAAATTAATTTTATTTCCGACGCTTCGATTTCAAATTCTTTTTCAAATGTCTTTAATTTGCCTTTTACTTCTATTCTTTGGCCTTCTTTTAATTTTACTAAATTATTCTTTTTGTAAACTATTATTTTTAAATAATTTTTATTTTCAGAAATAATTATTAATAAAGAATTAGCTGTTTCTTTTAAATTTGTAATTATTCCCTTTACTATAATATCTTTTTCTAGTAAATCTTTAGATAAAGTTTTATCAAGCATAATATCTTTTATTTGATATTCTTTTACTTTAATTCTATCTGAAATGAAGAATAAAATTATTATTCCTATAATTGATAATGCTAATGAAATACTAATTAAATTTGATTCTGACATAAATTTATTTTAATGTTAACTTCTTAATAATACTTTGCTCGAAATTTTCGGAAAGATTGCGGAAATTTATAGCTAATTACGGAAAAAATTTTGAAGGAAAGTTTTATAATTATTTGAATTTGTGGTTAAGATATGGATTTGAAAGAAAGATTAGAATTAATTAAAAGAAATACTCAAGAAATTATAACGGATGAGGAATTAACTAAATTATTACAAGTTAAGAAGAATCCAGTTGTGTATTTAGGAACTGCCATCACGGGTCGGCCTCATATAGGGTATTTTATGTGGGTTTTGAAATGTGCTGATTTTTTAAGAGCTGGATTTAAAGTTAAAATTTTATTAGCTGATTTACATGGAGCTTTAGATAATACGCCTTGGGATGTTTTAGAAAAAAGATACAAGTATTATGAAACAATTATTCCTTTAATTTTTGAAGCTATAGGAGTTAATACAAAAAATTTAGAATTTGTTAAAGGTTCTAAATTTCAGATGAGCAAGGAATATTTTTTTGATGTTTTGAAATTTTCTACTTTTGTAAGTGTTGAGGATTGTAAAAGAGCAGCTTCTGAAGTTGTAAAATTAGGAGAACACCCTAAATTATCTGGAATAATTTATCCAATTATGCAAAGTTTAGATGAAGAATACTTAGGAGTAGATATTCAGTATGGTGGAATTGACCAAAGAAAAATTTTAGTTTTTGCAAGAGAAAATTTGCCTAAATTAGGTTATAAATCAAGAATTGAAATTATGACTCCTTTAATTCCAGGTTTAATTGGAAAGAAAATGAGTGCTTCTGATCCTAAATCTAAAATTGATTTGTTAGATTCTGAAGAAGATGTAAATAAAAAATTAGAAGGAGCTTATTGTGAAGCTGGAAAAACTGAAGATAATGGAGTTTTAGCATTTTTGAAATATATTATTTTTACAATTAAATCTGATAATAAAGAAAAATTTGTTTTAGAGAGAGATAAAAAATTTGGCAGTAATGTGAGTTATAAGACTTATTATGATTTAGAGAAAGACTATGTAAATAGAAAAATTCATCCCTTAGACTTAAAGAAGAGTTTAGCTAAAGAAATTAATTTATTATTAACTGTGTTTAAGAAAAATAAAGAAATCATTAAAATAGCTAAAGCAGCTTATTTTTAAGATGAGATTATTTTTAGCAATTGAATTAAATAACGAAATTAAAGATTATTTATTTACTATTAAAAACAAATTTTCTAAAGATTTAGCTAAAGTTAATTGGGTGGCTAAAAAAAATATTCATTTGACTTTGAAATTCTTAAATGAGGTTGATGAAAAATTAGTTGCTGAACTTATTGAATTACTTAAAGAAATTAAATTTGATGAATTTGATGTTGAATTAGATGATTTAGGAGTATTTCCGAATGAGAAAAATGTTAAAGTATTATGGGTTGGAGTAAAGAATTTTAATAAAGTTATAGAACTACATCAAGATGTTGAAGAAAAGTTGAGAAAATATTTTATTAATGATAAAGAATTTAGCTGTCATATTACTCTAGGAAGAGTTAAAATTTTTAAAGAGAAAAGTCTTTTTAGTGACATAATTAAAAATATTAAAATTGAAAAATTAAAATTTAAAGTTGATTCCTTTATATTATTTAAAAGTGAATTGAGCAAAGATAGCCCGAAATATATTATAATTGAAAAATTTAAAGCAAATTAACTTTTAATAAAAGTTAACAAAAACTATTAAATTGTTTTTTCTAAATATAGTGTTGAAAATTGATATGATTCTATTAGGTAAATAAGAAAGTAAGATACAAAATGTTTATATATAAGTTAATCTTATTATCTTATATGGTAAACATAACAAAAATAAGTTCGAGAGGGCAAATTGTAATTCCTCAGGAAATAAGGGAAAAATTACAATTAGAAGAAGGAAATTTAATTTTAATTTCAGATCAAGATAATGCGATTTGTTTAAAGAAAATAGAACTTCCTGAATTAAAAAGTTGGGAAGAAGTAACTAAACCATTTCGAGAGGCTGCCAAAAAAACGAATTTTTCTAAAGAAGATTTAGATAGAGTTATAGTTGAATCTAGATTAAATAAAAAATGAAGGTTGTTTTAGATACAAATGTATGGCTTTCCGCTATTGTTTGGAGAGGAGAAGCAACTAAAATTATTGATGCTAGAATTAATAGAGAAGTAGAAATTATAATAACTAAAGAAATTTTATCAGAAATTGTAGACATTTTGAATAGAACAAGATTTAAGGAATTTATTGAAAATAAGCAAGAAAAAATTGAAGATTTAATTAGAGTTATATTATCAATATCAACATTTATAGAAACTAAAACAAAATTAGATGTAGTTAAAAAAGATCCAAAAGATAATATTATTTTAGAAGCTGGACTAGATGCAAAAGGGGACTATATAATTTCTTATGATGATCATTTAATAAACATGATAGAGTTTAATAGAATAAAAATATTAACTCCTACAGAATTTTTGAAACTTATTAAATCATAATTTTTCTTCTAAATATATGCTTTCTATTACTTGAAGAATCTGCAAAGCTTTTTTTGGACCGATTTTATCAACTTCTTTTAATTGTTTTTCATCTGCATTCATTAAATTTTTAATAGATTTAAAACTTTTTAATAATAATTTAGAAGTTTCAGGACCAATTCCTGGAAAAGAACTTACTAAAAATTCCTGCTGTTCTTTTAATGTTAAAGGTTTTCTTTGGGTTAATAATGATGATAATTTTTTTGGTTTTTCCAATCTTTTTGCTATTACTGTAATTAATTTTGCTGTATCTTTATAATTTCTTGTGTATAAAATTGGAACTTGAAAATCAATTGCTATTGCTGCTAACATTCCTCTAATTGCATTTGGATGAAAATTACGCATTTGATATAAATTTTCAGTGCCTTCTATAATTAAAATAGGGTGCGAAAAATGTTCTCTTAAAATATTTAACTGAGTAATAATTCTTTTATCAATAATTGAATTTAAAAAATCTTCTTTTGTTTTTCTTTCTATGCCTATTAATTGTTTTTCTTGATTTTTATTATTTCCATCTATAATGAAATCTGCTGAAATTAGTTGTTTTAATTCTATTTCATTTTCTTTTGCTAATTCTGTAACTATACCAGATGTTCTCTCTCTGTAATCTACGATTATTTTTGCCATTTAAACTTTTTAGAACCTTTTTTTACGAAAAAGCTTCACCAAAAATCGACGAGAGCTTATTTTTTTATAGAATAAAGTTATTCCTAATAAAAGCTTTTTGGAATTAATCTAAAGTTAATTGTTTTTCTTTTTCTGTTTTTAATTTATTTACTATATTTTTCATTTTTACTTCTTTTCTTTTTGATGTATAGAAATAGGCTATATCTCTAGAGTTTTTAGTCATTAAAAATATAATTTTTCCAGCATCTAGTCTTCCAACTCTTCCACGTCTTTGAATATTTCTGATTTCACTTGCAACTGAATCATAAAAGATTGCTAATTTGGCTCCGCCTCGTATATCTAACCCCTCTTCGCCAATTGAGCTACATACCAAAACATTAAAAGTATTGTCTTCAAAGTTTTTTATTGTTTGAATTTGATGTTTTTGAGTAATTCCTTCTTTTTGACCTAATAAAAAAATAGGCCTTACATTTTCAACTGATTTTAACTCATTAACAATTTCTGAAACTGAATTTCTAAAATTAGCAAATACTATTATTTTACAATTCGGATCTTGAGTTAATTCATTTATTATAATTTCTTTTAATTTGTGTATTTTAGGGTGCTTTACTGTTTTAGATAATTCTTCAACTTTATTGATTAATAATTTTATTTTTTCACTATTCAATATTTGTTTAGATGCTTTTGCTGTTTCTGTTTTTAGTTTTTCAAAGTAATCTTTTAATTGGTTTAAGCCCTGTGTTTCTAATAAATCCAGAGCATGATCTAGTTTTAGAATTTGAGAAGTTAAAGAGATTCCATAAAAGGCCATAAATCCTTTTTTAGAGATTTCACTTCTTAATCTGTTTTGAAGCATAATTAAATCTTTTTTATTAACTAAATAAGCTGGTTTTGTAAAACCAATCTTTTTTAAATCTAATAATTTTTCATTTTTAGTGTCTTTCAATATTTTTTGTAATTCTAAAAATTCTTCTGGTAAGTCTACTAAGACATTTGATGTATCTTTTTTTTGAATATATTGTTTGACGTCTTCGTCTTCTTCAGTTCTTATTTCAATTTTTTGGATGTTTAAGTTTTTACAAATTTCATCTATTTTTTCCTGTGTATTTCCAGGGGACGCTGTCAAAGCTAAAACTTTATTTTTAAAATTATTTGATATAATTGTACTGGCATAGTGCATTCTTGATCTATGACATTCATCTACTATAAATAAAGAAACAGAATCTAAATTTATTCTATTATTTTCAATATCTTTTTGGATGGTTTGCGGCGTTGCTGCAATTATTGTAGATCCTTCCCAAATTTCAGCTCTTTTATTTGGCGCTGTTGAACCTGTTAATAAAATAATTTTATCTATATTTGTTTTATTTTTGAATTCATTACACAATTGAGAAGCTAAAGGTTTTGTAGGAGCAGTAATTAAAATTTTGGAATTTGGAGATTTGTTTAATTGATGAACTGCTAATAAAATTGCGATACTTGTCTTTCCTAAACCTGTAGGGAGTATAACTAAGGTATTATTTTCTTTGCAAATTTCTAGAATTGATTTTTGATATTCTCTAGGTGAAAAGTTTTTAATTTCGAACATATGCCTAAATTGATAATAAACTATTTAAATATAAGGATTGCATCCTTATCAACCTGCAGTAAACTTTTAAGAAAAGTTTAATCAAAACCGAAAAAAGCCTTCGGGGAAAAACGACTGAAGAAGTTTAATCAAAAAAATAATGGAAAATATTCAAGAGATTGAAAAGAAAATTTTGGATTATTGGAATCAAATTAAAGCTTTTAATAAATCAGTAGAACAAAGACCAAAAAATAAACAATATGTTTTCTATGATGGACCACCTTTTGCAACTGGATTACCACATTATGGTCATATTTTAGGAATGACAAGCAAAGATGTTTTCCCTAGATATTGGACTATGAAAGGATTTAGAGTTGAAAGAGTTTGGGGCTGGGATTGTCATGGACTACCAATTGAAAATATTGCTGAAAAAGCATTAGGAATTAAAGAGAAAAAGCAAATTGAAGAAATGGGTGTAAAAAAATTCAATGACTTTTGCAGAAAAGAAGTTTTGACTTTTGTATCTGAATGGAAAAAAACTGTTTCAAGAATGGGTAAGTGGATTGAATTTGATAATTCTTACAAAACTATGGATAATTCTTATATGGAATCTGTATGGTGGTCTTTCAAAGAACTTTATAATCAAAAATTAATTTATGAAGGAAAAAAAGTTTTGCTTTATTGTGCAAGATGTGAAACTCCTTTGGCTAACGCCGAAGTAGCGATGGATAATAGCTACAAAGATGTTGTTGATAAATCTGTTTTTGTTAAATTTAAATTAATTAATGAGGAGAATACTTACTTAACTGCGTGGAGTACGACTCCATGGACAATTTTGGGAAATGTTGCTCTTGCAGTAAATTCTGATTTAAATTATGTAAAAATAAAACTTAATGATGAGTTTTTAATTTTGGCTGAAGAAAGATTAAGTGTAATTAAGGAGGAATATACAATAGTTGAAAAGTTTAAAGGAAAAGAACTTTTAGATAAAAAATATGAGCCTCTTTTCAATTTAGATTATGATGGTAAAAAAGGACATTATGTAATTAATGGTAAAGAAAATGTTTCTTCTGAGGAAGGTACTGGTATTGTACATATGGCAATTTATGGTGAATTTGATTATGAAATGATTAAAAAATATAATTTACCTGTAATTCAACATGTTGGTCATAATGGAAAATTAGAATTAGGGCCGAAAGAATGGGTTGGCACTTGGTTTAAGAAATTAGATAAATTAGTTACTGATGATTTAGAAAACAGAAATTTATTATTTAAAGCAGAAGATTTTACACATCCATATCCTTTTTGTTATAGATGCGATACTCCTTTATTTTATAATGCAATGAACTCTTGGTTTGTTGATATTCAGAAAATAAAATCAAAATTAATTAAATTAAGTGCTAAAATCAATTGGTATCCCAATCATTTTAAAGAAGGAAGATTCAAAAATGTTTTAGAAACGGCACCTGACTGGACCATAAGTAGAAACAGATATTGGGCAACATCAATTCCAGTTTGGAAATGTACTAAATGCAAACATCTTGAAGTATTAGGAAGTGTTAAAGAATTAAAAGAGAAATCTATTGAAAAAATTTCTAATGATATTGATTTACATAAGCATGTTGTTGATGAAATTCATTTGAAATGTATTAAATGCAAAACACAAATGGACAGAATTCCTGAAGTTATAGACTGCTGGTTTGAATCTGGAAGCATGCCTTTTGCAGCTACACATTATCCTTTTGAAAAGAAAAAAGAATTTGAAGAAAATTTTCCCTGCGATTTTGTTTCTGAATATACTGGACAAGTAAGAACTTGGTTTTATTACATGCATGTTTTAGGTACAACATTATTTAATAATATTCCATTCAAAAATGTAATTGTATCTGGTACAATATTAGCTGCTGATGGTTCTAAGATGTCAAAATCTAAAAAAAACTATCCTGATCCAAATATGATTTTTGAAAAATATGGTGCTGATGCTTTAAGATTTTATTTAATGGGGAGCCCTTTAATGAGAGCTGAAGATTTAAATTTTAAAGAAGATTCAGTTAAAGAAGTTTACAGAAGAGTTGTTTTATTATTAACTAATATTAAAAATTTCTATAATTTATTTAGTGATACAGAATTTAAAGAATCTTCAAAATCTGACAATATTTTAGACAAGTGGATTATTAGTAAATTGAATTTATTAATCAAAAATGGAACGTTTTATATGGATGATTATGATACGATTACTTTTTGCAAAGAATTAGTTGCTTTTATAGAAGAATTATCTACTTGGTATGTAAGAAGAAGCAGAGACAGATTTAAAGAAGAGGATATTAAAGTTAAAAAACAAGCTTTGGAAACTTTAAGTTATGTTTTATTAAATTTAAGTAAGTTATTAGCACCCATATCTCCATTTATTTCAGAATTTATTTATCGGGATTTAAGAAAAAATGATAAAAATTTACTAGAATCAGTGCACTTAGATTTATGGCCTAAATTTTCTGATAAACTAATTGATTTAAAATTAAATTCTAATATGGATTTAGTTCGTGAATTAGTGAATAAAGCTTTAGATGAAAGAGAGAAAGTAAAAATTCCTATTAAACAGCCATTGAGTAAATTAAAATTAAACAAGAAATTATTTGAAAAAGAATTAAGTGAAGAATATTTAGGGTTGATTAAAGATGAGATTAATGTTAAAGATATTGAAATTACTAAAAATATTAATTCTGATATGGAATTAGATACAAAAATAACTGATGAACTTTTAGAAGAAGGAATTTCAAGAGAATTAATAAGGATAATTAATCAATTTAGAAAAGAACTTAATTTGACAATTAATGATAGAGTGAGTTTAAATTTACAAACTAAAGATAATCTAATTTTAAACTCTTTAAATAAATTTAAATCTGAAATAATGAAATCTGTTCAAGCTGACAAAATTGAAGAAAAAATAGACAAAAATTTTAAAACAAAAGATGTTGAAATTAAAAATTCTAAATTAACTATAAGCCTTAAAATATTGTAGAAACCTTTAAATAATCTTTTTTGTATTATATATTTTGAAAGTGGTGATAAATTGAAAAGATTTTTTTTATTTGTATTAATAATAATATTACTTAATTCTATTGCTAATGCTTATCTTGAAAGTGGATCTATAGGGGCTATTCCAGAACAAGAAAAAGGTTTAGCAACAACTATTTTTAGTAACTCTGATAATATTTATATAAATAATAAAGGTCCTGTTAATACTTTAATTTTTCCAACTGATTCTATTGTAATTAATGGAAATTATGTTGACTTTGGATGGGATTACGAAGATACTGAAGGAGATAATCAAGTTAACTATGCTTTAGAAATAGATGATGATCAAAGATTTTTAAGTCCGTTTACTTATTATGGATTTAGTGAAACTAATAGAAGAGTGTATATTCTATTAGGTAATAGAGATTATTATTGGAGAGTTAAAAGCAAGGATGCTTTTAAGTGGGGTGAATTTTCTGAAGCAGGTACTTTTTATTTAGATTCCAGCAAGAAAGTTTGTGAAGATGGAACTCCTTATTCCCAATGTTCTAGGAATGATTTAAGATTTTGTGATGGTGGTGAATTAACTCAAGACTGCAAAACTTGTGGATGTCCTATTAATAGTGAATGTACATTAAATGGAGAATGTGTTCAGAAAACTTGTTTTGATGGAACGAGATATGGTTTTTGCAACTCTCGTAAGCAACCTAATTTTTGTCAAAACGGTGCTGTAAAAGAAGTTTGTAGTTTATGCGGATGTTCAGAAGGAAAGGAATGTAATCCTGATGGTACTTGTTCATCTATAATTGTTAAAGAAATTGTTAAAGAAGAAATTTCAGTTAAACTAAGTGTTTTTAGTAAATTTTTACAATTTTTTAAGAACATTTTCTAAGAACTCTTTTAGTGAAAAGTGTTCACGGAAAAATGAAGTGAAAAATATAATAATTTCTAAATAAATTAACTAAACTTTATAAATCTAAAAATAAGTATATGGCCTATGAAAATGCAAGAGAGTGTTGAAAAACAAATATTCAAATTATCGCCTTCTTCAATAAGTTTGATGTTTTCCTGCCCTCGTTGTTTCTGGTTAGACAAGCATAAAGTTTGGAGCAGACCAGATACGCCGTTTCCTCAATTACCAAATGGAATGGATAAAATAATCAAAGCTCATTTTGACAAGTTTAGAGATAAAGGAGAATTACCTCTAGAAATAAAAGACCATCACCATACAAAAGGATTAAAATTATTTGATAATATTGAATTATTAAAGATTTGGAGAAGTAATTTCAAAGGAATAAGATGGACAGATGAAAATGGAAATATCCTATTTGGTGCAGTTGATAATATTTTAGTTAATGGTAAAAAGTTAATTGTTCTTGATTATAAAACAAAAGGTTATCCTATAAAAGATGAAACTGAATCTGGCAACGGATATCAAAATCAATTAGATTTCTATAATTTTCTTTTAAGAAAAAATGGTTTTGAAACAGAAGATTTTGCTTTTTTGTTATTTTATATTCCTAAAGAAGTACTAGAAACTGGACAAGTTATTTTTGATACTGTTTTAGTAAGAAGAAATATTGATGTTGAAAATGCTGAAAAACTCTTTAATAAGGCTTTAAAACTTCTTAATTCAACATGTCCAGAAAAATGTTGTGAATGGTGCGACAAAATTCTTTCAGAAATAAAGCTTAAAACCGAAAAGACTACAGTTAAGATTTAATATTTCGGAAGAATTTCGAAAAATCTTGAGTAAAAGTTATTAAGGTGTTTAACTTATATACTATCATGGAAAAAAAAGAGGATCTTATGAATAAACCAACAATTATTTCTTTGTTTTCAGGATGTGGTGGATTAGATCTTGGATTTACAAAGGCTGGATTTGAAATAATATGGGCTAATGATTTTGATAAGGATTCTGTTGAAACTTATAAAAGAAATATTGATTCTAGAATAGTTCTTGGAGATATAACTAAAATATCTAGTTCTCAAATCCCAAAAAACGCTGATGTTCTATTGGGTGGTTTTCCATGTCAAGGTTTTTCTGTTGCAAATAATAAAAGGAGTATAAAAGATAAAAGAAATTTTTTGTATAAAGAAATGTTGAGAATAATAAAAGATACTCAACCTAAATTTTTTATAGCTGAAAATGTTAAAGGTATTTTATCTCTTGGAGATGGAAAAGTAATAGATATGATAATAAAAGATTTTAACTCATTAGGATATAAAGTAGAAAAACCATTTGTTATTAATTGTGCTTATTATGGGGTTCCACAGTTTAGAGAAAGAGTAATAATTATGGGAAATAGAATTAATGTACCAAATACTTTTCCAAAAATAACACACAAAAACGGATATAAAACAT
>Ga0209542_10006937_pt1 | contig 21801 bp, 18 predicted proteins | sample RifCSPhighO2_01_FD_184028 | JGI IMG/M metagenome (GOLD analysis project Ga0209542, IMG submission 184028) | Soil microbial communities from Rifle, Colorado - Rifle CSP2_plank highO2_0.1 (SPAdes) (version 2) | ecosystem: Environmental > Terrestrial > Deep subsurface > Rock core/Sediment ... | reverse complement strand
GATGCCTTGCCTCTTATATCGATACCTTCTTAACCACATTTTTCATCTGTACACCATGAATAAGAGATGCCCCTCCCCTGATGGCTGCTGCCACATGGACAGCCTCTGTCATCTGCTCTTCATTTGAGCCTTTTTCCAGACATGTTTGCGTATAAGCATCTATACAATAAGGACACTGAACAGCATGAGCAACCGCGAGTGCAATCAATGCCTTTTCTCTTTCAGACAAAGCACCTTCAGCAAATACAGCGCCATACCATTCTGAAAATTTTTTCCATAACTCAGGCGCACCCTCGCCGATTGTGGGAAATTTAGATAAATCTTCGGGTGAATAATAAGTTTTCATGGGATCTCCTTTTAGACTTGCTATTTAACAACCCCCAAAATTTAACAGATTCAATACTGCAGTTCAATCCGAAAATGACATCAGAGTCAATTTTATTTTGGCATACTCTTGCAAAACTCTATTTTTTGTCATTCCCGCAGCACTTTTGAGCGGGAATCCGGTTTTCTTCAAGCAAAAACCGTATCCCCGATAGAAGCATTCGGGGATGACAGGTATTTTTGCAAGAGGCTCAAAATTATTAGATTTAGAAAATACCAAAGTAAGGATAGTATTGCAAGGAAATTTGAGGAATATTTTTAGTATGCATTTTTACCGATAAGTCCTTTCCATACTGTCAGCCACATAATCTTTATATCTAATGATAGAGACCAGTTTTCTATATAATAAAGGTCGTATTCTATCCTCTTCTTAAGGTCTGTATCGCCCCTCCACCCATTAACCTGCGCCCATCCTGTAATGCCAGCCTTCATTTTATGTCTGAGCATATAGCCGGGTATATTTTTCTTAAACTGTTCTATAAAGACAGGCCGCTCCGGACGCGGTCCTACAATGCTCATATCCCCCTTGAGAACGTTAAAAAACTGCGGAAGCTCATCAAGGCTTGTCTTTCTCAGGAATGCGCCGAAGGCAGTCCTCCGTGGATCGCTCTCCTTTGCCCATACTGCCCCGGTCTCAACTTCTGCGTCTTCTCTCATGGAACGGAACTTGAGCATATTGAAGGTCTTTCCGTCAAGCCCCATCCTCTCCTGCTTGTACAATACCGAACCCGGCGAGGTAAGCTTGATTATCAGGGCGATAAAGGCCATGAGAGGTGCTGTGATGACAAGGGCAATCAATGAACACACCATATCAACAAATCTCTTGGCCACAACGTTCCATCCATACAGGTGGGTATCTGTGAGATTTATCAGGGGAAGCCCGTCGAAATCCTCCACACTGGCATTGAGGGTCACGGTCTGGTATATATCCGGAACAATCCTTATGGTTACGAGTTCATCGCTCAATCGTTCTATAACATACATGATTCTTCTGTATGCGCGCATGGGCAGGGCAACAAAAATCTGATCAATCTCCTGTGCGCGAACAATATCATGAACATCGGAGATCCTTCCCAGGATCTTCTTTCCCTCTACCAGCTCCCCGGTCTGCTTGTAGTCATCAAGATATCCGACGATATTCAAACCGGTCCATGTATTATTTTTTATCTTTGCCACAACCCTTTTCCCCAGTTCACCGGCGCCGACAATCAGGACATGGCGCATATTGTACCCCTTGCGCCTCAAAAACCTCAGGAACTCCCTGAAGAGCGCCCGCTCTACGCTGAGCATCACAATACTTATGAGCCAGAAATACGAAAAAACCAGCCGTGAAAACTCATATTTTCTCACAAGAAATGTGGCGGCAATCAAAATAATCACCGCAAGCGTGGATGCCTTTGCAATATCGAAGAATTCGGCAAAGAGCGATGTAATCCGACGTGGCTTGTAAAGACCTATGTTCTTGAAGATAAAAGGACATACAATGACTATAGGCAGCAACAATTTGAGATATTCCTGAAAAGGAGGAATGTCGGGAGAATAGACAGGTATAGCTATTCCTGAAAAGCGAATTAAATATGCCATGACCCATGCAAATGCAATGGTAACAATATCTAATGTTATTAGGATATTCCGCCAGAACTGGCTATGTTTTCTGAGCATAGGTATATACCTTACGAAGAAATTATCAGTTTGTTGAAAAACTCAACAAACTCTGATTACATAGATAAAAGATTGGATTTCACAGATTAAAACCCATTGAAATATCTGTGTAATCGTTTTTCCTAATCTGTGTAATCAAGGCTATTGATGCCTTTTTCAACAGCCTGTTATCTCACTATAAAAAACTCCCCAAAAAACCAGAGTTGTATCTTTTCCTCAGCACATACATTCCCCCACACATAACCCCCAAAAACTGAAAAAATGATCTCAAGAATAAAAAAACTGGCGATAGAAGCCCGACAACAAAATCCTTTTGAACCGACCGCATGGCAAAAGGAAACGTTGTTGCAAAGAAAAGCAGAAACACTGCATAAAAAATAGAAGAAAGACCGTGATATGCCATGGAAAGGACGGCAGATCCCAAGAGGAGCGGCTGAAAAAGAACCTGGATTTTCATGGTCTGCGGGGTATGGGAATCCTTTATCATCTTCTCCGGGTTCTTCTGAACAGCCACAACTCTCCAGTATGCAAACTTATATTTTTTTTTCAAATAACCAGTAATCGTCGCGGGATGTTTATGATATACAATAGCACGTGGATTAAATATCATCTTATAGCCTCGCTTCGCAAGTCGATACGACAACTCTACATCCTCGGCACATGCAACAGGAAATTCAGTATCATACCCTTTCATCTCCACAAATTTTTCTTTCCTAAACCCGGCTGAATAGGTATCAATAAAGTCAATAAAGTCTTCCTTCTCCATGTACCGATACTTGTCCTCATACTCCATCTGGACAAACCGTGCTGTCAACTCCCTTTGCTTCGTCCTATATCTCCCTTTAACACCGACAATATCTTTATTCTCATGAAAAGGTTCAACCATCATCCTGATCCAGTCTCTCTGAGGCACACAGTCGGAATCTGTAAAAAGTATAATCTCTCCATTTGCCTCAGAAGCGCCTCTATTCCTCGCTGCAGCAGGTCCTGCATTTGATTGTTTTATGAATTTCACCGTAGGGTATTTTGCCATAATTTGAGCAGTATCGTCTGTAGAGCCATCGTCAACAACTATTACTTCATATTTATCCTTATAATCCTGATTTAAAAGCGACTCGATACAGTCCTTTATTGTCCTCTCAGCGTTGTATGCCGGCACAATAACAGATAACATCAGCATCCCTTCTCAGTTCCCCTGCCAAAAGAACTCCGCATGATATATCTTGAAAATGTGGAAACACCTTTTATAAGCCTCTTCATCTCCTGGATATCAGAAAGCCCCTGAATAAATTTCTTAAAAAGATAAGAAGGCCGTACATAGAACTTTTGCCTCGCCCTATCGCAGAAATCCACAAGCTCATAATTTGTAAGCCCTGGCCTTGAAACAACACAGTTATGAAGGCCCTCGGGTGTAAGCCATTCAGTAAAATCGCGTGTGGTCAGAAAATCGTTCTCCAAAGCCCATCTATATGCCTCAGTACCAGGATAGATCATTACAGGGAAAAATTGCGCAGTATCTGGGCTGAGTTCAATGGCAAGATTAAGGGTCTTTTTAAGCGTCTCCTTTGTTTCTCCGGGATTACCTACAAGAAAACAACCGTGTATTAAAATGCCGGCTTCTCTCGCATCATCAAAAAAATGTCTAATCGTTTCAATCGTAATTCTTTTCTTCATTGAGTCAAGAACACTCTGCTCGCCACTCTCTATCCCAACACAAAAAAGCCTTGCACCTGCCTTCTTTAATATCTTCATGGTCTCGAGGTCAACATCCGCCCTTGAATTTGCTGACCACTGAAATTTTAATCCCCTTTTTAATATCTCTTCTGCAAATTCCACAGCCTTTTTTTTATTTACAGTAAGGGTGTCATCCTCAAACATTATCTCTTTAAGGCCTGGAAAATTCTTCAGACAATACTCTATCTCATCAGCAATATTCTTGATGCTTCTGTATCTGAGCTTATGGCCACTGAATGTTTGCGGATACAGGCAGTAAACACAGTGATAAGGGCATCCTCTTCCTGTAATAAGCGTAACAATAGGGTATCTGCTGTGGGCATAAAAATAATCTTTATAATCAAGATGCCTTTTATAAACCTCGCTTACAAAGGGAAGCGAATCAAGGTCTTCTGAAAATCCCCTCTCCTTATTATGAAATATCTCATCGCCCCATCTGAATGAAATTCCGTCAATACCACTCAAGCCTTCTTTTGTAAGCCCTCCTTTATTTATAAGTAGTGCAATGTCAAGAACTGTATTCTCATATTCCCTCCTTGCCACAGCGTCAATCTGAGAGTTCATGAAAAGCGTTTCATGCGGCATAGCAGAGGGATGAGTGCCGGCAAGGAGAATAAAACTGCCAGTCATCTCCTTTATCTTTTCTGCAACAGAAATATCATTGAAGATGCTCGGCGTTGACGTGTCTACAATCGTAAGAGAAGGGGAAAATGCCTTTGCCTGAAAAAGCACATCCTCTATTCCTATCCTCTTTGCCGGGGCATCAATGACTTTTACCTCAAACCCGTTCTTCTCAAGAAGCCCTGCGGCATAGCAAAGCCACATGGGATAATAGAATGTCCCGCTCTTTGTAACAGCAGGGCTCCGTTGCTCACGGGAGAATTTACCATATTCACCCATAAAGGGTGGATTAAGAAATAATACCTTCATTGGATCACCCCGCAACCCGCGTAAATGCCCTTTTCAGGTTTCTTCTCAATATGCTGTTTTTCATCAGTTTATCCTGAACCCAGTTATTCACGTATATTTTTGCAACAAGATCGGCAAATGGTCCGAATTTTGGCCAAAGCGAAGACCTCATGGAATTATATCTCACCTTCTTCCTGACTTCCCGAACCTTTTTCAACGCCCACACTCTCTGCTCCCTATTCATCTCTGGCGTCTCGAATACCGGCGTATAATCCCACTGCGATGAATTATTCAGGTAATCCTCGGGATCACAAAGAAAATAATTATTCTTTTTTACCCAGTTATACAATTCGCTCTGTGGGAATGGTATAAGATTATAAAACCTCGCATCAAATACCGGGTATTTCTGAGCTATATTAATTGAATCCTGCAAATCATCAATAGTCTCGCCGGGAGAGCCAACAATAAAGAAAAGGGTAACCTTAAATCCTAAGTCAAGGGCGTTTTTAATCGCAGCCTCAGTAACCTCAATAGTCTCTCCTTTATTGATATTCTTTAATATCCTGTCATTCCCTGCCTCAACCCCGAAGGCGAGATATTTAAAGCCCGCCTCCTTCATTTGTTTAAGCACATCATAATTCACCCTGTCTGCCCGTACCCCATTGTTACAGTTCAGTTCCAGGTCTTTAAAATTTCTCCTCTTTATCTCATCGCACACGGCAATCACCCTCTCCTGCTTGAGGGTAAAGTTGTCATCCAGCATCGCAAATTGCCGATAGCCACGGTCATACCAGTATTGTATCTCTTCAACAATGCTTTCAGCGCTTCTAAAGCGCCACTTCCTGCCAATAGCCGCCTTGACCGGACAATACGTGCATCCATAGGGGCACCCCCGCGAAGAAACGATCCCCATCTCCTCGGTTACATACCCATTCAGGGGAAACCGTTCATATTTCGGAAAAGGGACGTTATCAAGGCTGTCAATAAAAGGCCTTTCCGGGTTCAGCACAACCCTGTTATCCTTTTTGTAAACGAGCCCGGCTATTTCTGATTCATCTTTCCCTTCACAGAGTTCCAGGATCGTCTCTTCCCCCTCAAGAAATACCCCGTAATCTATTTCAGGGCATTCCTCAAGCACCTTTTCTCTGCGGGTTGAGATATGGGGCCCGCCGGCAACAATCCTTACATCCGGCTTTACCTGTTTTGCAAGTCTTATAATATCATACGACCTTTTATACATAAACGACATCATGCTGATACCGATAAGGTCAGGATTAAAGGATTGTATCCTGCCGCGAAGGTCCTTTGTTGTATATCCTACTGACATGTCAAGGACATCGTACTCTATCCCCCTCTGCTTCAGCGTCTCTGCAATATACCCCAAGCCTGCCGGCGGCTTGAGTGCGCCGAAATGCCCCCCTTTATAATCAGGGATTAAGAGTAAAACCCTTCTGAATCTCACGGTACAACCTCTTTTGCAATTTTGGTCTTGCCTTCCAATGCACCGGATACCGTGAGAAAGCTTTTCAGGGACTGATAAAAGTTTTCCACATTTCCGGCGCTGTTCTCATACAGTTCGCCGGGATAAGACCATGCAAATGCACTGCTTAAAAACCTCTCCCGCTTGTCTTTGTTTACGCTCGCACGGACGGCATGCGCCAGCGCATCAGCCACCCCGGATATATTATCAACATCAACGGTCACACCCTTTCCCCGGTAAAACGCCTTTCCGAGGACAACCACTGGCTTTTCCTGCATGATTGCCTCAAATCCCACCTTTGAATTTATGGTAATTACACATCGGGAATTCTTTATCAGATGAAAAGAATTATGCCGCGGATGGATGAGCCTGATGTTTTTATCCTTCAGCATATTCCTGAGCCGCGAGACAGCGTGCCCGCCTATGGCAGCAGGGTGCTCCTTTACATAGAGTTTATACCCCATGGGGATGCATCTCGCTATGTATTCAACCAGGGCCTCCTGATTCAGGAATTCCGGGCACCTGACGGTCAATTGGACATCGAGCGGCACATGGAATGGGTAATAAATATACTTCTCTCCCTCAACAGGATTTGAATAGTAAAAACTTAACACATTTCTCCTGAAAAATTTTACAACATGGTAAATAATATACCAGCGGATGGCGTTGTACTCCTCTTTCCTGCCGAGGATATACTTATGATAGAGCTTCCGTGCAAGACGTCTGAAATTATCCGGTGAAAAGAGCCTTTTCAGGTTCATATCCTGGAAAAAATGCCTGTCCTTTTTCGGGATAACAACCACCTTTTTTGTACTATACTGTTCTATCAACCGTTTTAGCTCCTCGCTCCCTGATGTACTGCCCTTCCCCCGGTCCTCTATATCCGCATTCATCCTGTTCAGCGTATAGACAACCCTTTTGGGAAACATGGCAGGTTCAATGAAGACATGATTCACACCAAAGCTCCGCGATACATGGTAAAGAAGCTGTGGGGCAATAAACCCGCCCAGTTCCTGCACCACACAGCCGATGCTGTTCTCCTGGAAAATCGTATCCATTATTGTATAATAGGTTGCGACCTTGGACATAAGGTATTTCTCATCCCACCGGTTTGTCGTAAGCTTCTCATGCACCGTAAGCTGTCTGATATTTACGCCAAACCTCTTCTGAATCCCCTCTATATCATCCGCAGTGAAGTTCTTCCTGCTCACAGAGGCCTTCATCTTGTGGAGGCTGAAATAAGGTATCCCATCCCTTTCAAGGATGTCATCCCCCGCCTCATGAAATGTAAGGAATGCGCACTCCAACCCCTCTTCCTCCTTTAGCATTTTCACTATCGGGGCAAAAAATGTAACTTCCTGCACCGCCATAATGGCAAACAAAATATCTACTCTCATTTTAAATCCTTTATAAAGATGTTATGACTTAAAATAACCAAACTTTGTCTGATTTTTGAATAACCTTAAAATTCCCGCCCGGTCTTCCTCTTCTATGAGCACAAAGAATATTATGGAAAAATAAATCACCACTGTCAAAAATCCAACAACAATACTGTTAATAATGGCAAGAACAGTGCCAAAAACTACCGTTAATACCACCGGTATCAAAACAATACTCCTGAGATATTTGACGAACGATATTGAAAACTCCCGCATCATTTGATACAAATAACCCGCTGAAATCACCAGCGAACCGACCACAGTTCCGATTACTACCCCGTAAACCCCGACCTCTTGAACCAGTATAATGCTCAATATCAAGTTCAGGAAAGAGCCAACCCCGTTATATTTCACCAGCGCCTTTAGTTTATTCATTCCGGTCATCATCTCCGAGCCGCTTGCAATCAAGGCTGTGAAAAATAATGAGACAATGAATAATTGGCTCAGCAAGATGGATGCAGAAAACCCCTCTCCGAGCCAGAGGTGAATGACCTTATCAGCATAAACAAAGAAGATTGTCAGTACCGGAAACATCAGCACAACCGTATATTTTGACGCTTTTTTGAAGAGCAAACATAATTTCTCCTTATTCAGGGACGCCGCGATTTCAGAGGTGACCGGCACTAATGTTGAAGAGAGAAGGGCAAACCCATACTTCAATGCCTCATATATCTTAAAGGCAATATTGTAATACGCGAGATTTTCAATAGGGAGGAATATGCTTATCACGACAATGTCAATTCGATATGAAATGAATGCAAATATCTTTGACAAGAATATCCAGATGCTGAAGCTAAAGAGCTGTTTAAATGTCTCTTTATTAGCACGGCTGATATTCAATTCAAGATTCGCATCTCTGGAAAAAACAAAATAATAAAGAATAACTAAATTAATTACACCCGCTGCGAAGTAAGCAATACCTACCCCTACGAGGCCGTGGCCATTCTCTACCGCAAAAATAATAAGAACGAATCTTACTATCCACTTAAAAACTTCGGTTATCCGGGCAACAGAGTATTTTTGAAAGCCCTCTAAAATACGTATAATACTGACCGACCAAAACTCTACAAACGAGAGCAGGGTCAATATCCGTATCATCGCCTTGGCGGGCTGTAGAAGAGACGGGGGGACAGTAAACAGACGTTCCAGGAAAAATTCGTTTATTGTGAGCAGTATTCCACAAAAAATAAGGGCAATAACCGTTGAGACAATAAAATTGGTATTGACTATTTCAAGAATGGCATTTCTGTCATCCCTTGCCCTGTACTCAGCTACGTACTTCGTAACAGACAGACCAAAACCTGCTTCCATGAGGTTTGTATTCCCGACAAGGGCAAGCGCAAGCACCACGACCCCGTACGCCTCCTTGCCGATGGTCTTTACAAGATAGGTTATGATGAGAAGCTGTAGGATTAAAGACAGGGTTTTCCCAAAAGAATTGACCAGCGTATTGATAAATATCCTTTGTTTGAGCATATCGTTCGCGAAAATATCACTTTTAGCCTTCACCCGACAACTGGATGAAATTTCCCTTTTAACATCATCTCTGCGATTTTAAAATCCAGATGGTCATCAATATCCACAGACCTCTCCCTCGGCATGACATAAATACGGCTTTTCTTTAAAAAAACGCTTTTCTTTGTTTTCAGCACATCCTTCCGCCACACATAGATAGACGCATTCATATCGAAAACCTGAGGAGCAGATTGCCGAGTAGCAAAATTCCCTTTTTTTACCAGCTTTACCAACCCGCCTTTCGTTATCTCCACCATATTGAAGTAAGGATTTCTGTACGAAGGGGTAACTGAAAAGACATTCTCAGCCTTTTTATCCACCAGCAGTTTGATGGCGTTGTCTATGTCCTCAACACTCCTGAGCGGCGCTGTAGCATGGAGAAGTACCACAATATCAAACTTAAACTCTTCTTTTTTCTCCATATAATCCATTGCATGGAGGAGTACGTCAATTACAGTAGATTTATCCGTGGCAAGCTTTTTGGGCCTCATAAAGGGCACTTCAGCTCCATAGCGTCTTGAAATATCCGCTATTGTCCCATTTTCGGTAGAGACAATAACCTTATCTATATAGCGTGACCTGTTTGCCTGCTCAATGGAATAGGCAATCAACGGTTTGCCCATAAGTTTTTTGATATTCTTCCCGGGCAAACCCTTTGACCCGCCCCTTGCAGGAATTATGCAGAGCACTCTTTCATTTTTATACATTTACATTCTCAAGAAGTCTCAATACCTGAATACCGTCTTCTAACCCAATATCAGGCTCTAAATCTTTTTCTATAACCTCAACAAAATGATTCAGTTCATCGGCATAGGTTTTGTTAATGTCAAACATTGCCTCTTCATTCTGCACAGTCTCTTCATCGTTTTTACGAATGCTGATCGTTTTCCGAATAAAATCGCAATGAAGCACACCACCACTCCCAATAATCTGTATTTCTCTTTTTTTCTCCTTCAGCAGATAGTCCAAGTGAATGGTGCAGATAAAATTATTGCCGTATTTATATATGCCCTCAAAGACATCGTCCGAATCAATTTCAAGATTGCTGACCTTTGCCTTTACCACGCTCCAGCGGGCAGGGTCGCCAAAAAGATGCCTCATATAGTCAACCTCGTGGGATAAATCCAGAGCCACCCCCCCTCCCCGTACTGCGCTGGCACTGTACGAATTCCGGTAGTCCCTTGAAGGCCGCCAGTCCGGCAGATACTGCCCAACTTCAATCTTTGCAAAATAGAGCCTGCCCAGCAGCCCTTCTGAAAGCTTTTCTCTGATATATTTCATGGCGCCCAGAAACCGTAAATTATATCCGATAAAGATTTTTATTTTTTTCTTTCGCGCAATGTCCCTCAGCTCGTTGGTCTTATTCAGGTTATGAGAAAGCGGCTTCTCTATAAATAGATGGATCCCTCTCTCTGCAAGAGGAATGGCGGTGTCAATATGCTTGTACGTATCATTGGCAATAACTGCGAAATCTGCGTCAGTATTTGTCAGGGACTCCGTAATTATAACTTTATCTTTACGGTTCACCTCCTTCAGGCAGTCCTTATTCCCCGTAAAAACTGAAATACTTTTAATCCTGTCTATTGCTGCCAGATTGTTAATATGCCTCCTGCCGGATGCCCCGCAGCCGACTACCAAAACCTTCATTTAAAACAAGCCTCCATTACCAGGCTGTCCATCCGCCGTCTATAATGAGATTCTGTCCGGTAATATAGGATGACGCATCTGATGCAAGAAATACCACTGCCCCGGCAACATCAAAAGGAGTGCCCATGCGTCCAAGTGGAGTCTTCTCGGAGTATTTTTCTACAAATGCCTGCTGCTGATTATCAAATATCCCGCCGGGTGATATGACATTTGCCCTCACCTGATACCGTGCATAATATGTTGCAATATATTTTGTCAAAGCAATGATCCCGCCTTTAATGGCTGAATACGCAGCCGGCATAGTCATTTCAGTGCCTTCGTATATGGAAAAATCAGGGGCTACCACCCCGTAGATTGAAGATAGATTAATAATCGTTCCCCCACCCTGCTGCTTCATCTGCTCCGCCACCTTCCGGCAGCAGATAAAATACCCGCCCAGATGGCTGTCCACATTTTGCTTCCATGAACTGAATGCCACGCGCTCCACCTTTTCCCCCCAGTCCTTTGTGCGGGGATATGCACTGTTCACCAGGCAGTCAATCCTGCCATTTTCACTGATAACGCGGTCAAATGCTCCTTGAATAGAAGTCTCGGAAGCGATATCCATGGGAACATAGCGAATCCCTGTCCCCTTTGCAAGCTCAAGAGACTTCGCCTCGTCCGCATCCGCTATATACACCGTTGCTCCGAACTCTACCAATGCCTTCACCATTTCACTGCCGAGGAGGCCGGCTCCGCCCGTGACTACTGCCACCTTATTTTCGCAGGAAAAGAGGTTCTTATAGGTCATCTGTCTGCCCCTGTATATGCTCAAGACTCCTACGGTACTCATCCCATTGCCCGATATCGAACCAGCCGCCCCAGTGCGGATATACACCGACTTTATCCTGATGTTTTTCCCTGATTTTTCCTATGAGTTTGTCCATGTCAAGATGCTCTTTCTCCGTGATGGACTGAAGTATCTGAGGTTCAAAAACATACGTCCCGGTATTGACGAAGAGGTCTATCTTCGGCTTTTCATCTATTCCGTTGAGTGAGCCATCATTCATGCTGAGCACGCCGTACGGGACTGTAATCTCCTTATGAGAACCGACTATCGTCATCACATTCTGCATCTTCCGGTGCCAGTTGAAAAAGTCCGCATAATCCCCTTCGAGGATGGTATCGCAGTTTGTCACGATAAAGGTCTCGTTGAACCTGTTTTTTAGCAAGGAAAGCCCGCCGGCGGTTCCGAGGTAATCTCCCTCTTCAACAAAACTGATATCATAAGGGAGGCTGTTTTCACTGAAATACATCTTGATCATATCTTTTTTATAGTTGAGTATTACTATGAATTTATTAAATCCGTTCCTGTGGAAACGATCCATGATGTGTTCAATAATCGGCTTGTTGCCTATCGGTATCAGCGGTTTCGGGAGTATCTTGGTAAAAGGGTCAAGCCGTGTCCCCTTGCCGCCTGCCATGATTATAACAGGAGTATGGAGGGGGCCCTGGGTTTCAGCCTGATGAGAAGCCCCTGAATCCAAACAGTCTGTCCATGAAATGACGTCCCTAACAATCCCTTTGCTGTCCACAACCGGAATATGCTCTATGAGATACTTGTGCATGAACTCCCTGGCCCTCTTATGCATATGGGCACTATCGGCGCTGATTGAGATGAACTTCCTGCTCATGATCTCCTGCACGGAAGAAGATAAAGAAATCCCTCTGATAATCCCCCTGCGTATATCTCCGTCCGTAACTGTTCCTAAAAGCATACTGTTTTCGCCCATCACAAACAGTATCTTTGTGGCAGTATCATTCAACTTCTGCATCGCCTGCTTTATGCTTGTATCAGCCGGAATCTGCAAAGTTTTCAGCTTGAGTTTGTCCATTGGTTAACCCCTGTTTAAATCACCTGATTCATAAAACGGTTTTTTCAGAATATTCTCAAGTGGAAATTTCTTCAGGACATCTACGATCCTCTTACTTGCAGTGCCGTCTCCATATGGGTTCTTCAGTCCCCTTAATGAATGCCGGAATTCCCCTGACATCGCCCTCCTCACCGCAGAGACTATCTTATCCCTTTCGCACACAGGAACATCTATAACATTCGCCGGCTTTATCCTTCCGGTCTGCCTGCTTCCGATGTTTACCACCGGCAGTTCAAAAGAGGATGCCTCAATGATGCCTGATGATGAGTTGCCGACCAGAACCTCTCCATGCCTTAACAGAGAGAGGTATCTCAACTGCCCCAAAGAGCTGAACAACCTGCTTGTTTTCGGCTTTTTGCTTACATAGTCTTTAATGTTGTTTATAATTACCCTGCTTTCCATATCTGCATTGGGTAGGGTGAAAATCCAACAGAGGTTAGGAAATTCCGCAACCGCATTCAGTATCTCTTTTATCTGGACCTCAGCGCTGTTCTTTTCAAGGGTTGCCGGATGATAACCGACAATCCCCCATTTCCCATCAGCCGGCAATTGCAGCTCTTCAGATAGCTTTTGCCTGTCCATCAAGGTAAGTTTGTAGATATTGTCTATACCTGGTGCTCCGAAGCAGAATACCCTGTCTGGATGTTCTCCCAATTGTCTGACTCTTTCCGCATACGTCTCTATCGCCGGAAAATGGATGTGGCTCATTTTAGTTATTGCGTGACGGAACATTTCATCCATTGCACCCTCGGTTACCTCACCGCCGTGAATATGGGCAACCGGTATCCGAAAAGGGACCGCAGCGCTGACTGCAGCATGAATCTCAAACCTGTCTCCTAAAACAACCATAATATCAGGTTTTAGTTTCTCGTAAGCCTTTGCAAATCCTATCATACCAAGCCCCATCGAAGTTGCAATGGCAGTCTCTGTATCTGAAGAAAGCAGCATCTCCGCCCTTTCAGCTATTGGGAATCCATTCTTCTCTATCTCTTTTACAGTAAAGCCAAATTCGGGCGAGAGGTGCGCGCCAGTGACAATCAGCTGCAATTCAAGCTCAGAATCATCATGGATGCCTTTAATAATCCAGTAAAGCAATCCATATTCTGCCCTGGTGCCGGTTATTACTGCAATTTTACGCATTTTTTACATCTTCCCATTTAATAACTGAATCAATATTTATGTCCTTTTTTGCCTGCATACCAATAATCACTTCTCTAAATTCTGGAGAGATTCCATTTCCCGGCCTCTTTATAATTATGTCCTCTGATGATATGGTGTTACCAGCCTTTATGCTCCGTGCCGCAATAAGACTCCTTCTTGCAAAATTTCTTGCATCATCTTCATTCTTTGCAGGTTTTTTTATTCCATCGCCCATTGCTCTTTCTACATTCCTTATTGCTTCGACCATTTTCTTTAATTCGCGGGGTTCAAGAGATGCTTTATGGTCCGGACCTTCCATATTTCTATCAAGTGTGAAATGTTTTTCTATAATTCTTGCACCCATTGCAACTGCAGCAATTGGCAGTTCAATGCCCATTGTATGATCGGAATATCCAATTGGCAGTCTAAAAGCCTTTTCCATTGCTTTCATTGCCAGTAGATTTATTTCTTCAACTGAAGCAGGATAATTGGACACGCAATGTAAAAGTGTCAGTTGTGGTTTATTCTTTAATTTATCCCATACCTCACCAATCCAGTTGACAGTCTTCTCTACTTCACCAAGATATGACATTCCGGTAGAAAGTATTATCGGTTTTTTCTTTGATGCTATATGTTGAATAAGCGGTTTGTTGGTTATTTCTCCAGACGGTATCTTAAAAATAGTCATGCCTAAAATATCAAGTCTATCAGCACTCTCTTCGTCAAAGGGTGTGGACATAAAAGTAATGTTCTTTTTATTACAGTATGAAAAAAGCTCCATAAAGGCATCTACAGACAACTCAAGTCTTTTTAGCATTTCAAATTGAGATTCTCCGGATCCAGTATTTCTAATCTGATACTCGGCCTTAATAGCTTTCCCAGTTGCCACTTTCTCAGCTTTAAAGGTTTGAAATTTTATGGCATCCGCTCCTGACTCGGCAGCTATATCCACCAGTTTTTTAGCTATTTCCAGACTTCCATTATGATTTACACCTGCCTCTGCAATAATAAATGTGCTCATTTCGCAGGTACCCCCACCACATTTGTGTTATCCGGAATATCATTAATTACTACAGCTCCTGCGCCAACAATTGAATTTCTGCCGACTTTTATTCCTTGTATAATAGTAGCTCCTGCACCAATAAAGGAGCCGCTCCCAACAATACAACCGCCTGATATAACCGCACCAGGACACACATGAATATGTTTGCCGATCTTACAATCATGCTCAATAATACTGCCGGTATTGATAATCGTATTCTCACCAATTAAGCTGTCTGTCTGAACAATGGCACCCATCATTACCTGAACACCTTCTTTGAGGTTTACGCTTTTTGAAACCTTAGCTTCCGGGTGAAGCAAATATGGAACAGAAAATCCCAACTGCTTTGCCTTTTCATACAACATTTCTCTCTTACTATTAGCTTTTACACTCCCAACTCCTATACAAACATTTTTAATCCCTGCAGTATATAATTGAGGCAACAAAGCATCACCGCCCAAAACAGGCACTTCTGAAACAGTTGCTTTTACCTTAAGCTGCGAATCCAATATCCCTATAATTTCATATTCGTTATAGGTTCTTATAAGCTCTATCAGAACTTTTGCATGTCCTCCCCCGCCTATGATTACAATATTCCGCATAAATTTTATGCCATTCATTAATTCTATTTGCCAAAATACCCTTTGATGCTTTTAACAACAAACTCTATTTCCTCTTCTTTTAATCCAACACTACATGGAAGATTTATACAGCTTTCGTAAGCCTCCACCGCATTATTTATGGCATAAACCTGACAATCTTTATACATTGGCAAGGTATGAATTAATTTCCAGATTGGCCTAACCTGAATATTCTTTGACAACAGACGTTCCATCAGGGCTTTTTTATGCCCATTTGATAATCTTACAGTATAAAACCAGCAGTTATTCTTTACACTATCTGCCTCCCATAAAAATTCAATCTCTTCAATATCTGATAGCAACTTTCTATACAAGCTTGCATTTTTTCTCTTGATAGCAATGAAATCGTCAAGCCTCTCCATCTGGGCAACTCCCATGGCAGCCTGAAGGTTCGTGAGGCGGTAGTTATATCCAATCTCATCATGGTCGTATTCAAAGGGGTCTTTTTTTGCCTGTGTGCAAAGATGCCTTATTTTTTCTGAAAGATGCTTGTCATCCGTTACAACCATGCCGCCGCCGCCGGTAGTTATGATTTTGTTTCCGTTAAAGGAAAAGCATCCTGTCTTGCCAAGAGAGCCTGTCTTTTTCTCCTGATATTTTGAACCAAGGCTTTCTGTGGCATCTTCTATTATGGTTATCCTGTGGCTCTCACAGGTAGCACGCAATGGCTCCATATCTGCCGGATGGCCGAAGACATGCACAGGAATAATTGCCTTTATTTTTCTTCCGGTCTTTTTGTTATATGTAAAACCGCCTTTACGCTGTTCACACCTATCTTTTAGAAAATCTGTTATCTTTTGGACGTCAATGCACAGGGTCTCTGGATTGGAGTCCATAAATACAGGATGAGCTCCGCAATATCTTACTACGTTTACCGTAGCAATAAACGTGAGGGTTGGGACAATGACCTCGTCATCAGGACCTATACCGCAGGCTATTAGACTCGCATGCAGGGCAGATGTGCCATTCACCGTCGCAACCGCATACTTCGTCCCTACATAAGCAGCAACTGTTTTTTCGAATTTATCAACGTATGTACCTGCTGATGAGACCCAACCGGCATCAAGGCACTCTTTTATATACTTCCATTCGTTGCCGGAGATCTCTGGCTCCGACAATGGAATCATACGAACAGGCTCAGACATTATAAATATCCCATTTGTATTTGCTGAGATTCTCTTTATTTCTTACCCACTCAATTGTCTTTAAAAGCCCTTCTTTCAAAGACACAACTGGCTGCCATCCGGTAAGCCTCTTTATTAAGGTATTATCGCAGAGCAGCCGCTCAACCTCGCTTTTTTCCGGCCTCTTCCTCTTCTCATCAGAAATTATCCTGGCATTTACACCGACAAGCTCGATTAATTGTTTTGCAAGGTCACCGACAGATATCTCGGTACCTGAACCGATATTGACTTCTTTGCCTATTGCCTCGTCGCATTTGGCAAGCGCTATGAAACCACTGCAGACATCGTTTACAAAATTTAAATCCCTTGTCGGAGACAACGACCCCAGTTGAATTTCCTTCCTGCCGCTCATTAATTGAGTCAGTATCGTAGGAATGACCGCCCGCGCGGATTGTCTGGGCCCGTAAGTGTTAAAAGGCCTTGCTATTATAACCGGCGTTCCAAACGAACGGTAAAAAGATTCTGCAATCTTATCAGAGCCTATTTTCGACGCGGAGTACGGGGATTGCCCCTGCAAGGGGTGCTTTTCGTCTATCGGAACATATTGGGCAGTGCCATAGACCTCAGATGTAGAAGTTACAATGACCTTCTTCACATTATATGTGCGGCACGCCTGCAATATGTTGAGCGTTCCCTTGATATTGGTATCAATATACGAATCCGGCGAATGGTACGAGAAAGGGATGCCGATGAGTGCGGCCAGATGAAAAACCATGTCAACATCCTTCACTGCCTCCCGAACCCCGTTCGGATCCCTCACATCTCCGGCAAAGATGTCTATGCCCTTGAGCCTATCCTTGGAAAAGGTATCAAGCCAACCCCACGAATTGAATGAGTTGTAATAGACAAATGCCCTGACTTCACACCCCTCTTTCAGAAGAGACTCAACAAGATGGCTGCCGATAAATCCGTCAGCTCCTGTAACAAGAACCTTTTTATTTCGCATGCCTGACTACCTCTTTCTCAAGAAAATTCTGAACTCCTGCACCCTCTATCAGCGGTTTGAGTTTACTCTCCCAGTACCGAATGTCCCTATTCCGGAAATATTTATCAGTCCGTCCAAGTTTATCTATCTTCTTTCTCCAGTTCTTGTAAAGTTTCATATCAAGCAACCGGTAATCAGGGAAAATAAAAATATAATACAGGAGATAATTTTTAATGTCAGCGAATGAAAATCTTCTGACAGCCTTTTTCTGACCCTGGAGAAATTTGTCCACTTCATCCACAAAGCGAAGCGATGCCTTACCGTCAAGGTCATGGCACCATAGCTTGATAACATTCTCCCTATTTTTTAGCTTAGAAGAGTTAATTACACCGCCGTTTAGATAGTAATCTATTCTCTCCCGAAGCTGTTCATAATTGAAAACCTCGTCGCTTCCGCCTGCCATGAAAGGAGAATGGTACCACTCATCGGAATTTAAATGAAGCTCTACCGTAGGTTTCCCCATGACCCATGCCTCAAGTCCGGTAAGGCATGACCTTTCGAGAAGAATATCGGTGGCATTCAAAACATCCCATATATACTCCTGCATGATAACCGCGGTCCGTCCCTGAATTCTGCGGTTTTTAATATCCATGAGCATATCATAATACGGCGTATGGTCTTCGGAAGGGTGAGGTTTGATGATAAAGTTGACCTCCGGATAATCATTCACGAGACGCAAGAACGAGCGGTGGAAAAGCTCTCTGGATTTAAAATCCTGAGCCACGACATGTTCATTATATCCGAGCTGAGCGGTTTTTAACTGTTCCGTGTCTTTTTTGAAAAAATCCTTATTTTTAAAGGCAAAACTTGCCATCGTAAAATTGGTAGTCATCGTTATAACAGGATAATTGCTGTTCAAACCATATTTCGACAAAAAATCCTTCTTACTCATTAAGAGAGATGACAAAGGATGCCTATATACATCAAATCGTGGCACACCGATAATTTTCACCTTTTCAAGGTCAATGGTTTTTTCCTCTCCGATGCTCTCCGCCACCTCTTTATTCCATGCAAAAAGCAAATCTACGACTGACATGTCTGCCATAGCGCCGGCAAATAATTTCTTAACCCTGCTTAACACAGGGATATTCTCGGTCGGCAGGATTATTACCTTTAAACCGTTTTTGATAAATTTTTTTATGACCTTCACCCTTTTATCTTCATACACATGATTGAAAATAACCGCATCAGGCTGAATTGCCGGAAGCACAATGGACTCAAACCCGTTCCTGGAAATGGTCACCCTATACCCCCTCTCCTCCAGTAGGAGTTTTATATAAACACTGATGAGCAGGTCTCTCCATTTATGGTCTACAAAAAATACGATATGCTTTTTATACATGCCTCATTCCTTGAATAACAGCAAATTTCTGCAAAGAGGAAATACCTATTGAACGACAAAACCTTTCAACTTGTTTCTCAACGGATAATGATTTGAAGATGCAGACAGTTGCGGAACAGCTTTATCTGCCAAGTTCCGATAGGGAACATCCGGGTATTTCGCCAAAATCTCCCTATTAACGAGGAGTTCATTGTTCCGGTAGCGCACAACGATAAATTCGCAGGGGTTCAACACATCCTCACCAAAGTGCGAAATCCTTCTTATGATACCTTGCTGAGGATTATCGCATGAATCTCTTGCCATTTCCAATTTAAACTCCTCCATTGTAAGAACCCTGTATGTTCTAAACTGCGCAGGGTCATCTGATTCAGTATATAGAAGGTTTAAATACAATTCCAAGTCATAACTATTATCGAGATCAGCAGTATCGAAATAATAATAGTCCCGTACATCCATTAAAAAGGTTGCGTTTTCAGGAAGGCTTGGAAAACGGGCAATGAAGGACTGCCAGAACCTACTTTGGCGCTGTGACGCGTTGAAATACAGATCCATGTTTAGATTGGTAAAAAACACGCCTGCGCCGATAATGGCCGATATAAAGAGCCGGATGCCCTTCATCTCTAACTCTGAATTCGAAAAGGCAGCAAAAAAAAAGTACAGGAAAGCGCCTGAAATAAGCGCGTATCCAATCTGCACCTGGTTGAAATGACTGCTGTTAAAACCGAGGCCTATTTCCCGGCTGGCAAACTCAAGCAGCAAAATAGGCGGCATCAGGAATAGTATAGCCAAAAGCAAAAGGTTCCACACAGGGTGACGCTTCGCTTTAAATATGGCTGCAAAAGTACCCCGCCATATTTTTCCACTTTTTTCTCGCATATCATGCAGTTTCCGCAAAACCATATAACTCACGAAAACCGCTACTATGCTCAGGAGGACGGACCAGACCGTGACCTCGGCAGTGTATTTTGTGAGGTGTCTCCACTGCTGAAACAAAAGCAGTCGCACAACCTTCAGGTGTTCTCTCCAATTCAGAAAGAAGAGAAAATCGGTTTTATATGTGCCTTCATACATACCGTACGGTTTATACATTAATTTATATACAATGAGCGGGATACATAAAAGGAGGAAGGGAAGCCAATAGAGAAGGCTCTTTTTTATCAGGAGGGCACGCTCAGCATACCTCGCATGGAAAATATAGCCTATCACAAATAATCTTGCGGCCTCAAAAACGATTGTTATCTCCATAAAGACATAGTGGGAAAGCCCTGACAGTACAAAAGCGGCTATAAGAAAGACCGGGCGCGGCCTGTCCTTTTCAAGCGCCAGCACGGTTAAATAGAACGAAATGATGGTCAGAAGTGTTGCAATTCTATAACCAATAACGGTTAAATATGGCAGTGTATTGTCAAGCGGGAAGACGATAAAACTAATGGCAGCAAAAAATGAAAGTATCTGCATTTCTTTAAACAGGTTTTTCAAAAAGATATAAAGAAAAACCGGGGTAAGAACCTGTATGGTTATATCCGCAGAACGCCAGATGAGATATGCATTATCGGTCAGTTTATGAAGGGTCAAGAGGTAATATACGAATATGCCATTCGGCACCCTTCTGAGCTCGTACAGGCCGGTATTCAGAAACTGCTCAATGTTACTGCTCGAGTAGCTGGCTAAAAGCCAGCAATTATCGTCCCAGACAACATCGTAGAAAAAGTAAACCCTCCCGCAACTAAGACCGGCAATAATGACGATAAATATCAAAATAGGGTCAAAACTCCGTATTTTAAAAAAGTCCTGCATACTATGTCTACCTGCTATCCCATATCATCACACTTCTTTACACCATATACCGTCAAATATCTTCATGAAATACGCCGAAGCTTTTTTAGTGGTCAGCAATTTTGTTGACGAAAAAACAATTTTGTGAGTGTAACGCATCTCTGCTCGATTCTTTCTTAATGGTGAAGTAGCGTGCTTTTCAATTTTTAGAGGACAGTAGTGACACTCATACGGAGATTTCTGGTATGGTAGTAAATCAAAGACTGGCTATCTTTCTCAATCTCTTCATTACCTCTTCTTCGCTTGGCAAAATTCTCTTCACACCGTCACCTAATGCATTCTCAATAATCCTTATATCTCTCACAAGTTTCATTAGTCCTATGGGCTCAACAGATGCTGCTTGATCGCTTCCCCACATAGATCTATCTAATGTAATGTGCCTTTCTATAGCATTTGCACCCATGGCAACAGCGGCAAGAGTAATCTGAAGACCAACCTCATGTCCAGAATAGCCGATAGGACAACTGAACATTTTCATGTAGGTCTGAAGAACTCGCAGATTTATTTCCTCAGTTTTTGCTGGATAAGTGCTTGTAGCATGCATAAGGATAATATCGTCTTCCCCTATAAATGAAACAGCCTTCTTAACTAACTCCACATCGCTCATTCCTGATGATAACATAATTGGGCTGCCAATATTTTTTAATTTCAAGAGATATTCTTTGTGTGTCAGGAGAGCGGAAGGCACCTTATAAACAGGGAGGGCGTAATCTTTAAGGAATTCTATTGACGGCAAATCCCAGGGAGAAGCAAACCATATTATACCTTTCTCCCTGCAATATGCATCTATCTGATTATATTCTTTGCTACCGAATTCAACCCTCTTTCTATATTCTAAATAAGTCATAACTCCCCACGGAGTTTCACGCTTAACGTTTTTATACTCTTCTGGAACACAGAGTTCGGGGGTTCTTTTCTGAAATTTAACAGCATCACAACCTGAAAGAA
>Ga0209542_10006936_pt1 | contig 21802 bp, 20 predicted proteins | sample RifCSPhighO2_01_FD_184028 | JGI IMG/M metagenome (GOLD analysis project Ga0209542, IMG submission 184028) | Soil microbial communities from Rifle, Colorado - Rifle CSP2_plank highO2_0.1 (SPAdes) (version 2) | ecosystem: Environmental > Terrestrial > Deep subsurface > Rock core/Sediment ... | reverse complement strand
AAGATTGGCTTACAGGAGCTGTTTTCAAAAACCGAACTGCAGATTCCCGAAGCAGACCCAGACTTTTCGGCTCTGGGACTTGGTTTTTAATTGGGTATGAGTGAGAAAGCGTCAAAAGGAGGATGCTTCTCGACCCATCAATACAATCAAGGACCAAACAAGACACAGGAGTACGACTGAGAATAGAAGGGCACGCACTATTCTTTGCCAATTCCAAGGAGATGAACGATAAGAATATCCAAAGATCAACCCTAGAAGCGGTGCATTGATGAGCAACGCTATGATCAGAGTCGCAACAGGTGAGACCCCCTCTGGGTGAGTGAACCAATAGAGCATCAAAATAAGGAGTGAGGCTGGCAGAATGAGAATCACCCCACCAATATCCATAAAGACGATCGCGGCACCGACACAGAGGAGAGAAACAAAAACACCAACAAACCACCGCAGACGAGGAGGCTTCGAGTACACTACATATGCCCACACAGCAGATAGTCCTAATCCGAGCAACAAAAGCCAAGCCATATCAGTACAAGTATAATATATTCCGATAATTTTTCATACACAGAGAAGGAGTTCTTGAGTAGAATGGGTTTATGATCTTTTTATTGTTTCCTCGCTCCAAAGGGTACTGCCCTGAACAGGAGTGAGTGAAGCGAATGGTTCAGGGCCCCACCCGCCTTCGCGGCATTCTGCGGGTGAATCTAAGCTAATCTCCTCGACGCACCCCTGCGATCCCGCTGCGGCGGGCGAGAGGAGGGAATCAGTGTTGTTCTTTGGCTCCGTCTATCTTTTCTTTCAGGCCCCATCGTCTAGCGGTTAGGACAGCGGGTTTTCAATCCGTTAACCGGAGTTCAATTCTCCGTGGGGCTGCCAACCAGAAAACTTTCATTTGCGCCGCTTCGCGCCGCCGCGTTTTTTTCTCCCCCCGTCGCGTTTCGCGCCACAGCCGCTGAATTGGCGACTGCCGCCGCAAACAACCACTGTTTTTTCAGGGGGACGGAAACGACGACGCCGGCGAGCTGGGGGTTCGAGCCAATTCGGCTGCGAGCGAGACTGCGATCTCGCACGCCAAGCTGATTTGATGGCGTCGGCCGCAGTCATTTTGTCATGCGCTGTGATAACATTAGATTGTCATGAAGTTTTTACCAGTCTTCGTTGGTCTCGCTATCCTGAGTCTTATTGTGCTTATTGTCGAAATTTTTTATGCCCAAAGCAGTGCGCCGACAATAGAATCTATACCGGGGACTACTCTCGTGGAGTTTGCCGATGGTCGTTGTATTCCTGGCATTGCTATTGAAACATTGCAACACCCAGATCAGAGAGTCAGTGACCTCTATCGGGAATGCATGGAGCAAACAAATCAAGCAACATGTCTTAGAATAGATCGCTTTCACTATGACCAAGGAATTTGGCGCGCTGATGGGAAACCAGAATGCCAGTGGCAAGAAGACCGAACTGTACAGCCAAGCTACTCCTTAGAGAAGCCAGCTGAGTGTGTTTGGGCCCCGCGCAATGCCATTGGTGTTGCTAACTCGCTGCTTGCAACAAAGGACATTCAATGGGGCGAGGTAACGGAGGTGAAATTCTCAAAACAGACATCAGAATACACAGTGATATACCAAACACCCCAAGAGGAACTGCACCTATTAGGCGAGCGCGCAGTTACCGTCAACTGTCGGACTAATGAACCTATCTTCTTTCCTCGCAAGTAAATAGGCTGATCTAGTTCCATAATTTTGAATCGGACATAATCCTGCTTTACCCGCCACGGTAGCGGGCGGATCCTGGCCAAAAGCGGTACAAGATCTGTGATGAGATACTTCCTGTATGCTCGCAAAAGTACCGACGACGAAGAACGGCAGGTGCTCAGTATTGAAGCGCAGCTGGCCGAGCTGATGGAATTTGCCCGCCGCGAAAAACTGGAGATTGTGGACGTGTTGGTGAAATCGAAGACTGCGAAGAAGCCAAGCCGCGCTATCTTTGCTGAGATGCCACCATCCGTATGATTCGGCGGCGTAAGCATCGGCGCTGGCCGCTGGGTCGGCCCGGGGGGCCGGCTTACGCCGCTGACGTTGGATTGTTTTCAAAATGGGTTCGAGCTTTTTCTAAAAGATCCTGCCATTCGATTTGTTTTCAGCAGAAAAGTGACACACGAAATGAAACACTTTCATGAAATTTGCCGAACCAAGAGGCACCTGATCAGATATACTTCTCCATCCATGCCCTACTACTTTTACCTAGCCCGCTGCTCCGATGGATCACTATATTCCGGCTCATGTGTTGATCTCGTAGCACGGGAATCTAAACACAACGAAGGAAAGGGTGCCAAGTACACGCGATCACGACGACCAGTACAAATTGTGTACCACGAGGAATTTTTGACTCTTACAGAAGCACGCCGACGCGAAGCAGAGATAAAGACATGGAGCAAGATGGACAAAGAAAACCTTGCACGGCATTTTGCAAAATCCGTTCAAACATCGCTGCTGCGGTAGCAATCACAATCGAACCGAAGATGATGAGGATGCCCATGAAAATCGCCGGTGGCCGGTCATCACTATTGCCAAACATAATGAAGATTTCTCCTACCGCAACGAAACCAATAATGGCTATTGCACAAAATTTTATAGTCCGCAAAGCATTCACGGCAGCTTGCGAGAATATCTTATTTTGTCCGGCATACCCGAGCACCTTGAACGCTTGATAGAGCGCAACGAAAAACGAGAGAGATGCGATATAGGCATACGCTAAAAACGGATCTTTGAAGTAAATCTCAAAGAGCGTGGCATGCACGTTCCTGCCTTCGATGTGGGGCTCCCAAAGCAGTAGGGCAAGAGTGCCGATGCCTAGAGCCACAATAACTACTTGAAGAAATATTGTTGAGCTTCTTTTCATAACTGGTTCCAGCTTAATAAAAAAGGGGACATCCAGCCGCCATAGGCAAAACCGCCTGATGTATCTTCCTTCGGTCCGCCCGGTGCTTGCATCACGCCGTCGAGGGTTACGAATGTGGTCGTGATGATTTTTCTCATAGGCGTGAGTCTATCACGGAAACAGACCTTCTGGTACGATGTCATGTATGAGCGACAACAAAAAAACAATCGAGTGGTATATGGATGGGTTTAACAAATCCGACCACGCACAGATCCTCTCCTGCCTCACGGATGACGTAGTGTGGGAAATGCCCGGATTCTTCCATCATGTAGGAAAGGAGGATTTTGATAAGGAAATCGAGAATGACGCCTTTGAAGGACGTCCGATCATCACTGTCACCCGCATGACCGAAGAGGAGGGCGTAGTCATTGCAGAGGGAACAGTCCTCACTAAACCGAAAGGTGGCAACGTTACTCCGATGGTTTTCTGTGATGTATTTGAGATGCGTGGCGGCAAGATCAGCAAGCTTATTGGATACATCGCACAAGTAAAATAGCGCGAGTCCATTCATGTATCCTCCTCCCATCCTCCTCGCCGACCTCGCCCTCATCGGCATCTTGATCCTCACGCTCATCCTCTTTGTAACGATGGTGACGAGCCTCATGCTCTTTGTGCCCTACGTACCAAGTCCAATGCAGGTCGTAGAGTTTATGATTGGCAAGGCAAACATTAAAGGGAACGAGATCGTGTACGATTTAGGCTGTGGCGATGCGCGGCTCCTGATTGCCGCAAAGAAGAAGTACCCAAACATTCGTGCCATTGGGTACGAACTTCCTCTTGGCGTTTGGCTCCTCGCAAAACTGCGAGTTGTATTTTCGAAGCAGGATATTTCGATACGGCTAGGGAATTTTCTCAAGGCCAATCTAAGCGATGCAGATATTGTCTTCCTCTACCTTGTGCCAGAAGTCATGAAGAAACTCACCGAGAAGATGGAAAGAGAGCTGCGGAAAGGAACCCGCGTGGTTTCGCATGGCTTTGAACTTCCGGGGAAAACCCCTCTCAGTGTGGAACGCTGCCCTTTGCCTTCGTGGCACTTCTTTCGACCTAAGGGAAAGGAAGGGCCGAGAGTCTATGTATACGAATGGTAAGGGGGTAAGGAAGTAGGGAAGAATCATGTACTTTCTTACCCCCTTACTTCCTTACTTCTCAAAGTAATCTGTTTATAGAAAAACCAAGAAACAATAACGAAGAACAGCACTCCATAATAACCCCACACATACATTCCTCTCATTCCTTCCATATTCACAGACGCATAGGGAATTTCCGCAAGGAAGTGTGCGATCCTGATCACAACCTCGAGCGCTCCCCACCCAGGGTATGCAATGAGGAGGCCGAGAGGCTCAGAGATGAATCCGGCAAGAGTTCCAAGGAATCCAAAGATCATCGCGATCGGAATGAGTGGCGCAACCAGAATGTTTGCAAGCGGAGCAATGAGTGAAAATTCTCCAAAGAGGAGAATTATGAGCGGTACCGCCATGAGTTGCGCGGAAATAGTCATTTGCACTGATTCCCGGAACCCGAGTGTTGTTGGGACGAATCGGAAGAATCGCTCAAGTTTTGGGGCAAGGAAAGAGAGTCCTACGACGGAGAGGAACGAGAGCTGGAACCCTGCGTCGTACCAAAGGAGTTTTGGATTGAAGAACACCATCGCTGCAGCAGCGAAGAGAATTGCGATGAGAGAGTGACGTTCGCGGCCAACGTGGAGTGCAAAGAGGCTGAGCCCTCCCATAATTGCGGCACGCACGACCGATGGTGATGCGCCCACGAAGAGTGTGAAGAAAGTGATCGCGATGAGCGCGGGGAGGAGCCTCCATTTAAGAGGGAGGAAGAAGAGCGCACCGGAAATCACGGCGATCACTATCGCAATGTTGTAGCCGCTGATTGCAATGATGTGCGTGAGTCCAGTTTTCTGAAAATCTTTGAGGAGGTGCTCTGGGATCCCACGCCTGGAACCCGTGAGGAGTCCTGCCATGAACGAGGCATGAGGCTCAGGAAGAAGTCGATTGAGTGTGTATTCGAAGCGATCTTTGAGGGAATAGAGAAAGTCAAAAAAACGTGAACCGCTTGTGGTGAGCCGCGTCGAACCATGCCCGCCGCTTAGAGTTTCGATGGTTCCTCTGTAGATCACGGCATAGATTCCATAACGTGAGAGGTAGCGATCATAGGCAAAGTCTTCGATCTGTGTGGGCTTTTCGAGAATGCCGGTGACTCTCACTTCATCGCCGTAATTGCGAGGAGGGTAAAAAGCATGATCGGTAACAAGAATCTTCCCTTGAACTGGTAGGGGCGTTGCGCGCAACGCCCCTACAAGAGGAACGCTGATCTCATCAACTGCCACCGTGTACTTTGTCTGCATCGGTCTTCGATCCGGTTCATCACTGATGTATCCACGGAGAGTCACCCGGGGAAGTTCCTTGTCCTTGCGATCTCCCCGCAGGACAGCATGGTACTCGACATCCTCGGGAGTGGTTTCGTGCGTGGTTTCCGCAACACGGAAAAATCCGATCGATGCACCGATCACGATGCAGAGCATCAGGAAAGAAAAACCCGATCGCATGATTACTCCGACCCCAAAGAAAAGAAGGATGCTGAAGAAAAAGATGATCCAGATTTCCTTCGGATACTCCGAAACCTGCCACCACTGAAGCAGGGCAGTTGTGAGAAGAAAAGAAAAGAGGAGAGCAATGGTGTACCAGGACTTAGGAATGTGGGCCATAGGACTTTAGGGCAGTTAGGGCTTTGTAGCCTTGCGACGAACTCCATCATTCATACATGTGATAAGACCATTAATTAATTTGTGAACTTCGGTACAAAAATTAATAAGATCTTCCCGTTCCTGAGAATTGATATAACCGATGCGTTCGCAGTAAGCAACCGAAACAGAAGCGCGGCGAAGCTGAGAAACCACACCATATTGTTCTGTGGTTGGAAATTTTTTTGTCACTTCATAAATCAGAACTGCAAGATCTGTAGCCTTCTTCCATGCGTGCAATTGCGTGAAATCTGTCAGTGACATAAGCGGGAAACCGTACATGATTTTCCGCCTCTCTTTCAAGCCAAAATTGCCCTCCCTAGTCCCCTTATAGCCCTAACGCCCGAACCGCCCTATAGCCCTAATACGCCTTCGCCCAAAGCACCATTTCCTTCGCTTGCTTCCCTGAGTACATATCCTTCATCCCATCTGCAGAGGGACGCTCCGGGAGGAGGACCCTGATCGTTGCTTTGGTTTCTTTCTGTACAGCCTCTGCGGTTTCTTTTGTGCCATCCCATGGTGCCCAGATGAACCCGGGCTTCTCTTCCAGAGTTTTCTTAAACTCATCGTACGTCGCTACAGATGAGGTGTGCTCCTCCATGAATTGCATCGCCTGATCGTAGAGATTCTCCTGTATGCGATCGAGGAGATCGAACATTGCTATAGCATCGCGCGCAGCATCCAGGAGCATCACTTCCTTCTCGCCGGTATCACGGCGAACAATTGTGACCTGCTTCTTCTCTAAATCCTTGGGACCAATTTCGATGCGTAACGGCACACCTTTCACCTCCCATTCCGCGAATTTGAATCCCGGGCGCTTGCCATCGCGACTATCGACATGCACGCGGATCCCCTGCTCGCTCCACGCAGCTCCTAAATCTGCGCAAGCCGCGAGCACAATTTCCTGCTCCCCTTCCCCTGCGTAGATCGGCACGATCACGATTTGAATCGGGGCAATCGTAGGTGGGAGGCGGAGACCTTTCTCATCCCCATGCACCACGATGATCGTACCAATCAGACGAGTGGATACTCCCCAACTCGTCATCCAGGGGAGCTCTGCCTTGCCCTCTGCATCCAAGTACGAAACTTCGTACGCCTTCGAGAATCCCTGACCGAGGTTGTGGGAGGTTCCCGCCTGGATCGCCTTGCCATCCCGAGCAAGTGCCTCGGTCGTGAGTGTGTAGAGTGCCCCCGCAAATTTATCGTGATCAGGCTTGCGGCCATGGATCACGGGGAGTGCCAGTACATCGCGATCAAAATCCACATACATCTGGAGTGCCCCCTCTGCCATCTCATCCGCGTCTTCCTTCGTTGCGTGCATCGTGTGCCCTTCCTGCCATAGGAACTCGAGTGTACGGAGGAATGGTCTTGTACGCATCTCCCATCGCACGACGTTCGCCCATTGATTAATCTTAATAGGGAGATCCCGGTACGAACTCACCCACTTGGCAAAGGTCTGGTAGATGATGGTCTCGCTCGTGGGGCGGATGTAGAGCTTTTCTGCCAGTTCCTTTCCACCACCGTGCGTCACCACCGCGCACTCCGGAGCAAAACCCTCCACGTGCTTTGCTTCCTTCGCAAGAATAGATTCCGGAATGAGGAGCGGAAAGTAGCAGTTCTGCACTCCCATCTCTTTGATCCTCGCATCCATCTCCCGCTGCATCATCTCCCAGATTGCATAGCCGTAGGGCTTGAAGATGATGCACCCCTTCACAGGGGCGTACTCAGCAAGCTCCGCCTGCTCCACGATATCCAAGTACCACTGAGGGAAATCATCCTTCTGGGATGCAATCTTCGACATACGGAAAGAATAAAGGGAAAGAGAGAAAGGCAAAAGGCCAAAAGATGCGTGCTAACTCTTCTTCCCCGGAGCATATGCTCCATGCTCTCCGTGTATGTCTTGCGGAAGCTCTACGGTAATTGTGGTCCCCTTCCCCTCCTTGGAGGTAAGCGAAATCTTTCCACCCAAAATCTCGGTGAGCGAATGCGCAAGGTAGAGACCAAGACCCGTTCCCTCCTGCTTCATCGCGAGAGCATTCCTCCCGCGGTACACCTTGGAGAAGATTTTACTCTGCTCATCCTTTGGAATGCCGATACCGCTATCCGCAACACTGATTCTCGTGGTTTTTCCATCCCCATCGGCAGTAATGGTGATGCTCCCATCCTCCGGTGTGTACTTGATGGCATTACTGAGGATGGCACTCATGATTTCCCGCAGGATAGAAACATCCGCATTGCAGGCGAGGGTTTCGTTGCAATGGATGGCGAATTTTTGATCGGGCTTGCCGTATACCGCTCGGTGCCGCTCAGCAATCTCTGTGAGGAAATCGCGCATGAAAATTACCGTCACATCTGCGTGAAGCGATTGCGCCTCGATACGGGATGCCATGAGCAATGTGTTAATGGTATCCACCATCCTGATCACCTCATCATTGGCATTTCGTAGACATTCCTGCGCTCCATCGGAGAGTTTTCCAATTTCATCCATGAGCACTTCGAGTGACCAGCGAACGTTCGAAAGTGGTGTGCGGAGCTGATGTGCTGATTGCGAGAGGAGCTTCGTTTTTGCAACATCCGCCTGCTTCCTCGCCGTAATATCCTCTCCCATGGAGATGAGACCAATAATCGTCCCATCATCCTCCCGCAGGAGCAGGTTACGCCAGGCGATATCGAGCCATTCTCCATGCCTGGTGGGGATGGAGTATTCCACGTACGGCACATACGTCTCTTCCGAAAAATTACTGAAATCAGGAGTGCTTTTTTTATACACATCGGGCATGAAGTTGTACCAGTGCCGACCGACAAGGAGCCAGCGCGGGTAGCCAAGGAGTTTGGAGCCGTACTCATTCACGAACGTAATATCCCCCTTCATGTCGAGCCCTCCGACGATCATCGGTATTGCATTCATGAAACTCCGCCAACGTACGGCATCTGTGTGATCTTTGTTTTTCTTGAACATCAAGAAATTATATCACATTTACGTCTCTTTTGCTCTCCCTAGAGCGCAGTCCTAAGAGCTGAGCCAGATGCCAAAGAGTGTGATGATTGCTCCAAAAACTATGCCACCGAGGACCTCCACAGAGGAGTGTCCGATGCGTGTCTGGAACCTCTTCCAGTGCTGGAGACGATTGAGAATTTCGGCCTGTAGGCCAATTTCCCTCCGCGAATTCATGGCATCGTAAAAGATGATGACTGCAAACACCGCAGCAATCGCAAATTCCACAGAATCGAGACCAGTCTTACGCCACACAATGATGAGGAGCGATGTGACGAATGCTGCATGGGAACTTGGGAAACCTCCGGAATGAAAGAATGCATCGTAATCCACGTGTCCTTTTTTGATCGATGCAACAGTGAGCTTGGTGCACTCGCAGAGAACACCAACGACAATGGGAATGAGGAAGACGTAGTGCGCGAGGATCTGGAGATCGGGATGGGAGGAGAGGGGCACGACGAGTAGGGAGGTAAGGAAGTAAGGAGGTACTAATTCAAGCATATCCCGTCTCCTTTATTACCTCCATACCTCCTTACTTCCTTACCTTGGATCCCCCCACAAACCATAACCGTAAATTCGAGAATGCTACACTTCCCTCCATGCAGCTCCCCTCACGATTGGAAGAGCGCCTGAAGAAGCTCTTTTCGAGAGCCAAAGATAGAGAAACATTTGTGATGGATGCAGTGGTACGCGCAATCGAAGAACTGGAGCGCACCGATCAAAACGGCATGCCGGAAGCTGTAGGAGGAACTCTCCACCTCTACACCGATGGTGGCTCCAGAGGGAACCCCGGCGAAGCTGCAATCGGCTGCGTGCTCATGGATCCGCTCACAGGGAAAATTCTCAAGGAGCATAAGGAAACCATCGGAATTCAGACCAATAATGTTGCAGAGTACCGTGCACTCATCAGAGGACTCGAAATTACAAAGCACTTCCAACCCAACAGACTTGTCTGTCACCTGGATTCCGAGCTTATCGTCAAGCAGCTCTCCGGCGCTTACAGAGTGAAGATGCCGACGTTGCAACCTCTGATTGAGGAAATTCAGGAACTCACCGCTGAATTTCATGAGGTCAGCTTTTCGCACATTCCACGGGAAGAGAATAGAAGAGCAGATCGACTTGTGAACGAGGCGTTGGATGGCTTACGCTGAGGCTCCTATGGGAAAGCATCAAGCATCAAGCATCAAATTCCAAAAAAGTTCCAAAATCCAAGCACCAAAAGGGCATTTGGAATTTGGAATTTGGAATTTTTTTGGTGCTTGGAATTTGAAATTTAGTGCTTTCTGCGTGTTCACTCTTTTTGGACTTTCTTCTCTCCCTCTTCGCACTTTTGCCGCCTCAAACTCCCTCCTCTACCAGTACGGCGAGCAGGTGTTTATGATCGACCCCAAGAACGAATGGCGTGAGGAAGGAGAAGTTCCTGTCTACAACGGGCGAGAGATCACTCTGGATCCAGGCACCCCATTCCCTTCCACAGTCACTGTGATTAAGAAAATTGTCTGGAATGAGGAGAAAATAGCCGGAGCTCTAGAGGAGAGCATCGGAGTACTCCTCAACCGCGATCCAGGAAGTGTTCGCATTACGAAAGATGCAGAAGGAAAAATTAATTTTGAAGGAATCGGATTGAATGGTCGAAAGATCGATCACAAGCGTGCGGCAGAACTCACCGTCTTCGCATTGGAGGAAGGTGTTTCGATCATTCAACTCCCCGTGATCGAAACTCCACCAACGGTCACCGTAGAAGATCCGGAGCTCAAAGCGCTCGGCATCACGGAACTTGTGACAGTGGGAGAATCCGATTACGCAGGATCTCCGAAGAATCGGAAGCACAATATTGGAGTGGGTCTGATACGGTTCAACGGCCACATCATTCAGAAGGATGCAGAGTTTTCGTTTGGGGATGTCCTTGGCCCTGTGAATGGAAGTACCGGCTATCTGCCGGAGCTCACGATCCTCGGTGAAAAAACCCTGCCAGAGTTTGGTGGGGGCCTCTGCCAGGTGAGTACCACCGCATACCGTGGCGCTTGGCTTGGTGGATTCCCCATCACAGAACGGAGGAACCATAGCTATGCCGTTCGCTTCTACGCCCCTGCCGGAACTGATGCCACGGTCTATCCGCCATGGACCGATATGAAATTTGTGAATAATACGGATGGTGCTTTGCTCCTCCAGACCCACAGCGAAAACGATAAGGCGTACTTCCTCTACTACGGCACCAAGCAAAAAGACAAGACTGTGGAACTCGTAGGACCGTTCACCTGGGATCTGATTGCGCCACCCCCCGATCGAATCGAATACACGGAAGAGCTTCAGCCCGGAGAATCACGCATCGTGAGTAAACCCGTACCCGGCATGAAGGCGATGTGGTACCGCATCATCTCGGAAAATAATGAGGAGCAGGAGCCTGAGGAATTTGCCTCCTTCTACGAAGCGCGCCCCTACTACGAGGAGATCGGTATGGAACTCCCACCGCCCACAATCATCACAACACCGGAACGAGATGTTCTTCAACTCGATGAAGAAACAACCCTCACCTTCCCAAGAAAGGGATGGCGCACGGGTCCGCGAATCAGAGTGCGTGAATAAGTGCTCCTTTTGAGCGCAGAGGAAACGAGAGATGCTCCCGAAGGAGTTCCTCGCAGAGACGAGAGAGTTCCTTATGATCTCCCTCTGCGAGAGAGATCTTCCGACGTTCAGCGAGAGCCGAGCGCGCTCTAAGGTATGCACAGAGTTCTGATGAATAGGGAGCACCATCGAACACTGGCAGAAGTCCGAGCTCTTTCATCAGCATCAATTGGAATGTGGGGAAGAGAAGTGAACACCTCTCCGCATCGCAGAGAGTAAAAAATTCCCGCGCGAGATCAAAGATCGATTCCTGTGGCTCCGTATCGTGCAGGAAGTGGAGGAGGAGTTCCGAAGCTCTGTGAGCGAGTGCAAAACGCTGAAGGTCCACACGAATCTGATCGAAGGAACGAATGCATTCCGCAGATCGCATGTAGAAACCAGAAGAGTGCTCCGCAAGATCCACGCGAAGGTGCTGGAACGATTGCACGGCTCCCGCAAGCCGGCTCGTGAGATTCCGTGCCCCCTTTGCAACAGCTGTTACCCGGCCATCGGATGCCGTGAGGAGGATGCAGAAACGATCCGCATCGCCGATATCGTACGTCTTGAGCACGAGTGCCTCGGTTGTGCGGATGCGTGTCACAGAGTACGGAAAGGCAGGAGAACGCTGCGGAAGAGATAACTCACAGAGAGGAGAAGGAGGAGAAGCAGAGCTCCCTCCATCAGGAACAGAGAGCACACGACAAGGAATGATGCGGTAGGGGGCATCAGAAAGAGAATCACTATGATCGTCGAAGGGAGAGAGAGGAGGAGAGAAACGAGGGAAAGCATTGCCCCTTCCGAGAGGAGCGGCATGAGTTCCTCTCTCTTCCCGGCACCAAAGAGGCGGAGGAGCCGAATCTCCGGAATGAGTGTTGCTTCCCGCCCGAGGAAGAAGAAAGTTATCGTGAGAGTAAGGGAGAGGATGAGGAGGAGGGAGAAAGCAAAAATCTGTCGCAATGAGCCTTCCTCTTTCTCTCTTCTTTGGAGCATCTCATCGCGCGCGCTCGGGAGATCCTGGAGCGCCGTTGTAGTAAGGACAGATGTGAGTTCCGGTCGCGTGAGGAACGCAAAGACCGTATCGAAGTCCTCAAGAGAGCGGAGAGTCACCTGCATGCGAGAGTGATCAGGCATACCCGAGGAATCCTGTTGGAAGGAAACATTGCGCACATGCGGCAGAGCGAGGAGTGCCTGCACCAGAGAGCGCTCTTGCTCCTCCGTCGTAGAAGCAGAAAGCGAAAGAGGCAGAGCGAGAATCATTCCACGATCGAGCACATCCCTCGATTCATTTCCGCGTAGTACGGTAAGGTGGAGCAGCGTCAAAAGAGATGCCGAGAGGAGTACCGCACACACACGGGAAAAGGTCTTCGGGGAAAGCACGGGGAGAGAATACCAGAGAGAGTTGCTCTTCTGCGACGTACGTTACTTCCGCAGCGGTGCGCCACGCAACCTGCCTACCATTGCCACACACTCCCGTGCACGCACATTCCCGGGATCAAGCTCCAATGCACGCTCGAAGAGCGTTCCTGCTTTTGCAAGGTTCTTCACTTCCATGTAGCAGGATCCAAGATCGCAGAGTGAGAGCGGACTTTCGGGATCCAGATTGAGCGATCGCTCAAGCGTCACAATTCCCTGTATGCGATCTCCCCTCCGGAAGAGCACCCATCCAAGGCAGCGGAGAATTTCGGCATTGCTCGGCTTGAGATCGTTCGCGAGCTTCAGTAGACCCTCCGCATCTTCCCATTCCTCCCGTACGAGGGCGATGTACCCCAGAATGTAGTACCCCATGTAGCTCTCTGGCTCCAGTGCTACTGCCTGCTTTGCTGCTTTCTCCGCCCGCTCAAAACGCTCTAGGGAGAGCTCGTTATCGGCAAGCTCCTCGAGCGCCGCAACATTCGCAGGATCGCTCAAGAGGAGACCCTCAAGGAGCGTAATCGCCTCCATATGCTGGCAGTGGAGCTTCAGGCTCTCTGCTTCTTCCAGGAGCCGTACAGCCTGATCGTCAGAAGGGGGCATGAACATCAGGATATTCTATCAGAGTCTGTGTGTACAAGAAAAGGAGAACAACATGATTTCATCCGCTTATCCAAGGGCAATAACCGCTTCCCGATACCCTTCTGGCGTGCCCGTATCGTAGCGGCTCCCCTCAAAGACAAGACCGTGCACCGGCATACGACCAAGCTCGGAAATCAGCGCATCAATGATGCGGATTTCTCCACCACTTGTGCTGAGCCCCCTCGAAGCATGGGAGTTTCCAACAGAGTGGAGAACATCAAATACTCTCTTTGGAAGAATGTAGCGCCCCACGATACCGAGCGTACTTGGAGCTTCCGCCGGCTTTGGCTTTTCCACGAGTCCCTTTACAACTTTCAATCGATCCTTCGTCTCCTCGACATCGGCAATCCCATAGGAGGAAACCTTCTCTTTGGGAACATCCTGCAAACAGAGAAGAGCACCCTCGGAGTAATGACTTTTGAGTTGCACAAGACCAGAATCTGCTCCGGTGATCAGATCATCACCAAAGAGCACAGCGACCTGATCTGAATTGACCCAATCCGCAGCCTGCAAAATCGCGTGACCATCGCCGCGTTGCTCATCCTGGTATACCACATGGAACTTTACAGAGTCGTAGCGCCTGAGCTCTTCCAAGAGGTGAATTTTCCCACGTCGCTTGAGTTCTGCTTCCAGCTCCGCATCTTCGTAAAAGTATTCTGGGATTGCCTCTTTTCCCTTACTGATGACAAAACAAATTTCGCTGATGCCGGCAGCGATGCATTCGTCCACAAGGAGCGCAACAATCGGTTTGTTGCCAATCGGGAGAAGTTCCTTTGGGACTACTTTCGTCCACGGGAGAAAACGAGTGCCAAGGCCGGCTAAGGGAAGAATGGCTTGAGTGAGTTTCAAAGGATGTGGGTGCAAGGAAGAGAGAAAGTGGACCCGAGGATTGTAAACCCCCTAGTCCTTTTCCCTTAGTCCTTTTCCCTGTTTTTTGCTATAATAGACAGAATGCCCAAACCGAACCCAACCTCTCTCAAAGTCGCCTACTTCACAATGGAGATCGGCCTCCAGAGCGATATTCCCACCTACGCTGGCGGCCTTGGAATGCTCGCTGCAGATATCATGCGTTCCTGCGCAGACATGAGTGTCTCTGCAGCATGTATCACGATCGGCTGGCAGCACGGATACATGCGACAAAAGATTCGGCTGGATGGAACACAGGACTACGAGGATATCACGTGGGATCCATCGAAATATATGAAGCGACTTACGGAAAAAGTGAGTGTGACGATCGAGGGGAGATCTATAGCAATCGGCGGATGGGTGTATGCGCTTAAGGGAGTTCCGATCATCTTCCTCGATACAAACCTCGAGGAGAATACTCCAGAGGATTGTGCAATTACGGAGCACCTCTACGGTGGCGATGGCGGCATGCGAATCAAGCAGGAACTCGTGCTCGGCATTGGCGGCGTGCGCATGCTCCGTGCCATGGGATACGGAACCGAGGATATTGGTACTTACCACATGAACGAGGGGCATGCCGCATTCCTCACGCTCGAACTCCTCCGGGAGCGTGATTACAAAGATGAGGAGGTACGACGTTCGTGTGCATTTACAACACACACCCCGATTGCCGCGGGCCACGATTACTTCGATTACGATTTTGCATGGAAAATGTGCGGCGATGCGTTGCCGTGGCATATTCAGAAGCTCGCAGGTCAGGATCGCTTAGGGATGACACAACTTGCGATGCATTTGAGCCATTACACCTGCGGAGTATCGCAGGTGCATGGGGAGGTTTCACGCGGGATGTTCCCGGGAGAAAACATCGATGCCATTACGAATGGCATCCACCACTACACGTGGGCATCACCCGAGATGAAGATGCTCCTCGATACGCATATCCCCGGGTGGAAAGAGCATCCGGAGCTCCTCGCAAAAGAGTGTCGTAATCTGCCCGATGCAGAGCTCTGGATGGCACATCAGAATGCGAAGAAGAGACTGATTGCGGAAGTGAACAAGCACACGGTCACTCCTTTCAATGATGAAATCCTCACCATTGCATCGGCACGGCGGGTCGTGAGCTACAAGCGTCCGGAACTCCTCTACGAGAACTTAGAACGCCTGCGTGAAGTCTGTCGAGGAAAAGTGCAGATCATTCATGCGGGGAATGCACATCCCGCAGATCACTTTGCTCAAAGCGTGATCCAACGCATGATCGAACGATCACAGCTCCTCAAAGATTTTGTGCGCATCGTCTACCTCCCAAACTATAATCCCGATCTCGCAAAGCTCCTGGTGCAGGGTGCGGATGTCTGGCTCAACACTCCGATGCGACTGCACGAAGCCTCTGGAACCTCTGGTATGAAAGCGTGCTTGAACGGAGTACTAAACTTAAGCACACTCGATGGCTGGTGGATCGAAGCGTATGAGCGCGATCCCGAAGCCGGCTGGCGCATCGGCCCGCTTGCCCCTGCACACGATTCCGCAGAGCACCGCAAAATCGATGCTGAAGATATCTACACGGATCTGCAGTACCAGATCATTCCAGAATACGAGTACGAAGGTCATAAGCGCTGGATCCGCAGAATGAAGCGTTCCATCGGGCTCATCGGATACTTCAACACGCACCGTGCGGTGCGAGAGTACATGGAGAGGGCGTGGAAGTAGGTAATTTACGCATCCATGAGCGATTGCTGCACTCTCTTTATGTCCCTGCGATCGACTTCGGGCTTTGGCGAAGTGAGTTCCTCGAGCTCCCGGCCTCGCTCATCGATATTCCCAATCAACCTCTTTAAATCCGATGCCTTAAAATTGGGTAATCGCATCTTCTCTTTCTCTCGATGTACCTCTTCCGAAATTTCCGGGTACATCTTCTTTGCATCGTAGAGAACAGCAGATCCCCGCTGCGCCATTAGGACATCGAATGCATTGCGCTCACTGATGTGATAATCGAGTGATGCGACGAGACGAATGATCTTCTCGCGCTCTTCGGGATCCAACTTCTCCGCAAATTCGTAGGTGGTGATTTTTTTGAGACTTGCGAGGATCGGTTCCAGCGATTCCGGGGAGACGATGTAGAAGGTGAAGCCACTTTCGGTAAATGTCCTACGCGAGAGATCAGCAATTGCATCGGTTGGCACCACAAAGAAAATTGTAGGATAGAGGTGCGCATTCCCTTTGTACTTCTCCGCAGTCTTCTTCACATTGGTCGAAATGTAGTTCTGGAAGTTCTCGGAGCGCGACGCCTTGGCATCAAAGATGACGTACTGCCCAAGGAATGCGATGAGGAAATCCGGCTTCACACTGCCATCAAATTCCTCAGGGAGATGAGCATTATCAAATCCAGCAAAGGAGGTTTCTGGTTTCTTGCAGAGCTCTAGGAGCTGAAGAATGACCTTCTGTTCATGCTCGTTCCACAAGCGATCGCGCTCCTCCAGCATTTTCTTCTGACGCTCATCATCTTCCCTACGCACTCTCACTTTTTCCTCTTCGAAGCTTTTCTCCGCCCGATCAAGCCTCTGCAGCTTTTCATCATGCTCGCGGCGCCGGCGCTCCTCTGCTTCCTCGTACTTGGCGAGACGTTCCTTTAATGCATCACGTTCCCGATGGACTGCCTTGTACTCTGCCTCTAAATCTTTGAAGCGCGAAAAGAGCTGCTTGCCATTTCCGGCGAGTTCATCTTTCTCCTTCCGTACTTCTTCAAGCTGTGATTGTAGTTTACCGATTTCCCGATTTTCGCTCCCTTCGCCCGGTCGGGATTGCTTCCAAATGAGAAAGCAGAGTCCGCCGAGAATCAGGGCACCAAAAACGTACTCCATGCCTGCATCATACCAGATGGTGAACGATTATCCACCAATCACCCCTTGACCGCAGAGGCATCACATATTCTCCGGTACGGACACCCACCGCATTTCTCCACACTTGGGGTAGGAGTGTAGTCACCGGAGAGGACTCTCTCCGAAAGGAGCTCGATCGTCTTCGCCGCAGTTTTGAGCTCCCCTTCCCCGCGCCGCGTCACCACCTCCGTGAGAGATTCATCCGCGAGGAAGAGCATCACGAGCTCCGAGACTTCTCTTTTTAATTCCTCGCGAGCCGCGAGTGCATAGAGTGAGAGCTGGAGATCGAGGTCCACCTCCTCCTGTGATCGCACTCGAAATGTTTTAAAGTCGATGACGCGCAAGGTTCCGTCAGACAATTCTTCCACGCGATCGAAACGTCCTGTAATAACGTCATGCTGAGGAGGTCGGCCCGATCCTTCGAGACGGTCCTTCGCTTCGCTTCGGATCTCCTCAGGATGACGTGCCGACCGTCTCGAAGCATTTGTCACGGACATTTTAAAACTTTTCTCTATCCCAATAACTTTTCGTTCTTCCCTCTTCCACCACGCATAGAACTCTCCGAGAAGTTTTTCCCCGCGCTTGCGATCGTAATCCACGGCAACGAGCGAGTCGTATCCGGCAGTGACGAAGGATGTTTGCCAGAATGCAAGGAGTTCATCGAATGTGAATGCAGTCTCGCGAACAGAAGAATGCATTTCCTCAAAAAGCTGTTTCTGCATTGGAGCCTGTCCTGAGCTCCGTCGAAGGGTATTTTCGCATTTATCGTATTTTCGCATTTCTTCCTTCCCCCACTTCGAAAGCACCGAGTGCATACTGATCCCAAAGCACTGCTCCGGCGAAAGAGGCTTTGGGAGCTTTTTTATGAATTCGTACTCGTACTTGCGTGGGCAATAGCGGTACGAGGAGAGCTGGGAGTAACTCAATGCCACGCCCTTATTCTACGCCGCAAGATTGATGAGAGCGTCGCTGATATCTTGCACCTTTAGCCTCCGCGCTTCCACTTTTCGCGCAGTCTTCACCGGATCTGCGAGTTCACGACGATCAGGATTGGTCTTCCGGGCAAGGGCGCGTTTGATCGGGGACGTGCTGCGCTTGAAGATGTCCTGGGAAGAGTTTTTGGCTTCATCGGAAACATATTCCAGTTTTTGCAGTGCATCAGAAAGTTGATTCATGGTCATCGTTCCTTCCTCAAAGGAATCGATGATCGAAGCCATACGACCCTCAAGATCTGTGCGAAGCTCCGCTCGAACGACATCCTGCTCGTAGGGTCGAAGATGAGAAGCGCGAACATATTCTTCTGCTTTATTCGCATGATGACGAACGCGCGACACAAGTTCGAGGCGAACTTTGGCGCGAAGATTCTCGCGCGATTTTCCACGTTCCTCTTCCGAAAGATGCTCGTTCAAATGAACATAATCCGTGAGAAGTGTGCAGCGGGTAAAGAGCAGTGCAGGCTCAACGATTCTGCGATATTCCCCAATCGCCGCATGGAGACGCTCTTTTTCCTCTGCTCCAGCCGGCACGCCATCAAACTGGAACAGTGAAAGATCAAATGTCTTCTGTGTACCATCGGATGAGAGATACGAAATGATCTGAGGCTCTCCGGAGTGTTCTTTAGAGGCACGCATGAGAGTAAGATTTGCATACACTTCTGCTCTCGCGAGTTGCTCTGGAGGAAGAGCAACAAATGTTTCATCAGAGACAAGGGAAAGGTAATTACTCTGAAATAGAACTGAATCCTTCACATTCTCCCCACGTGAATTCTTCATCGCATACGCTTGGTAGAGCTTTTGACGCTGTGAAAGATTGATTCCTTTGTCCGTCTCCTCGAATTTCTCCTGGTAGTGTTTTGCCGCCCGATCCTCTCCGTACCACGGCATTTTTTTCCACAGAGCTTCGACGATGGTATCGCCATGTGCGGCAGCTGTGCCAAGGTCACGCTTCGTCATTTCTTTATTGATCTTGGAAAGAAGCGTCGCAGCATCTTCCTTGAGATAATCCTGGGACTTCTTATCCCACTCCCGCACCGAGTCGTATACTGCTTCCGAATATATAGCCCCGCCTGCGACGGGCAACGCAAGCGCGAATGCCGCACCACCAGAAACTCCTGCGGCATACATACCGGCTTCGAGGAGTGCTCCGCCACCACCTGCTGCAATGAGCGATTTTCTCCTCGCTTCCAAAGTTGCAGCCAATGCAGGATTCTCTTTTCTTGCTGCTGCAAGCTCACGCTCATTCTCGAGAATGAGGTATGCATCGTATGCAAGTCCAATGCCAATCAAAGCACCGGCACCTACCTTTGCAAGCCGGGAGCTTTTTGCAAAATGAGAAGCTTCGAGAACTTGTTCAGCAGCTTTATCGCCATTCTCGGCAGCCTTGCGAAGAAGTACATCGTGTTCCGTGAGCAATTTTCCTACCTTCGCATGATCGCCTGCAGAGCGTGCAGTCTCGATATCCTCCAAAATCTTCGCAATGTCCACAGCAGATTCTGCAGATTCAGCTACAACTCGGGGCGCTGCGTTCGGCAGAGAGAGATTCCGAGAGAGGAGTTCTTCCGGCTCGTAATTCTTAAATGAAAGGAGAAGATTCGCATTTTCGTTACCACGACTCGCGAGGGTGCGCACAGTTTGATCACGGAAGAGATCATGGCGAAGTAATGTACGAAGATCATCCACATCTCCCGCCGCATGAGCTATTGAAATGCGTCGAAGGAGATCATCCACCTTGGGAGCAACACTCCCGCGAAGAATAAGCGATTCCACGCCTCTTAACGGGGCAGCAAGAATATTGGCATACCGCCTCACGCGACCAATCACGGGTCGTGATGCAATGCTGATGATATTGCGGAGTGTTGGCGTATCACGCACAGCGCGCGCCTGGTGGAGAAATTGATCCACTGTGGGATCGAGACCCCTGTACTTTTCCATGGCATTCACAAACTTGCTCCAGGCAGAAGCGCTGTTCTCCATAGATGCTGTGGTGCAATGATGAAGTCCTTCCTGGAATTCCCATCCTATCTTTACAAGAGCTCCCTGATTTGGGACATTCCCTGCGGTCGTCATCTGTCGGATGAGTTCCCGCATTTCGTGGAATGTTTGATGGGCGGTATGCCACTCCTGTGCCGAAAATTCCAGCGAACGTGCAGCACGAACCAGATTCTGGCGGGTGATGCGATTATTCGCCGCACGCTCCAAACGCTGATCAACGAGGTCCGGAGCGGCATTACGCTCAAAACGGTACATTCGATTGAGAAAGAATCCTGTGCCACCAACAAGGGTAACTCCGCCCAGCGTTTTTGGATATTCCAGTAATGACCCACCGTAAAAGCCCGCAGTCTGCTGGAAAGTCTCCAGTGCCGCGTCTTTCATGAACCCCAATCCCATTTTCGCAAAAATACCAACCGGATGCATTGCCTGTGCAATCAATTGTTCATCCATATGAATATCCACATCACCCCACTCTTCCCACGTTTTCCCTCCAACTACCCCCAGAATACGGTGTGCCAATCGATATTGCTTGTAGGGAATCTTTGATTCATCGCTCTTGGCAAAGTATGTAAATATTTCGGCCTGCATTGGCAAAAATCCAGCAGGGTTCCCACGTTCTATCATACGGCGGTAGAGGTAGAGCCGTACCGCCATGTAGATAGGAATCTCGGAGTACAGGATTTCCTTCACATGCTCAATATTCTCATTCATATCTTTTTCGTCCCATGATCTCGTCGGGAACAAACGATGGAAAAATGGGAGAACGTAGAGATGTGTGTCTTCCTTCATGCGCTCACAAAGTTCCAGAATCACCGGGTCTTGCTGATCCGCCGGCAATTTGGGGTACGCTGCAATGGAAACGGTTGACGAAAAAATCGCGCTAAAGATTTTCCTTGCTTCAATAGGAGTACTTCCTGAGGCGCTGTGTTCCTTGGCGAATAACTGAAGCTCATGCTGTAATCCTTCATCATCCAGAGCCAGTGATTTAATATCGATGCTCTGCATAGCCTTGGCGAAGTTTCCTTTGTGCTCCTGAATCGCCTGCAGGAGACCTCCCGCAAGGGCATAACCCGGGGCGGATTCACGCATGTAGTCGGCAAGAGACAAGGAATCGATATCTGACTCGCTCTTCGTTGCAACGAGAATGGCGCGGCGCTCATGGCAGTACTCGAGTACAAGCTTCGCCGCTTTTTTGCGGCTTTCGCGTGAGAGCTCAGGCAAATTAAGAAGACGTTCATCAACGGAACCGTCGTTTGTGAGCGCTGCAAACATTGTCTGCATGGTCTGCCCTGCATGATCTTCAAGAAAATCATGCACATGTTGGATCTTGGTATTTTTTTCTTCCGTCCAATCCGGAAGTTTGCGAAAACAAACCAGACTGTATGCCAATGCAAGCGAGCTTCCTTTCCGCACAGTTTCTTGTGCTGCCTCTTTGGCAATGGCAGGAATTTTTTCCTGTGTCTCTGCTCCTGGGGTATCTTCAGATGAAGACTCCGTCTCGTTGACCTCTTCCACAAGTTCTTGCTCTTCTGCACTCGGCTCCTTTCCCTCCTGAAGTTTCTGCTTCACTCTTTCGATCTCTGCGATTTTCTGTTCCCATTCCTCCTTCATTTTTCCACTCGTCTCCGCAGCCTGCTGACGCGCCGCAGCCAACGCTTCTTCGGATTTTTGGAGGAGCTTCTCTCCTTTTTGT
>Ga0209542_10006935_pt1 | contig 21803 bp, 25 predicted proteins | sample RifCSPhighO2_01_FD_184028 | JGI IMG/M metagenome (GOLD analysis project Ga0209542, IMG submission 184028) | Soil microbial communities from Rifle, Colorado - Rifle CSP2_plank highO2_0.1 (SPAdes) (version 2) | ecosystem: Environmental > Terrestrial > Deep subsurface > Rock core/Sediment ... | reverse complement strand
GTCAAAGAAAAGGAAAACTCCTGCTATGAAAGAAAGAATTGTGGCTAAAATCTGGAATTGGAATACCCTATTACGTTTGAGATATTATCCTTCGTAATAGGGGTCACTCTCATTTATTGGGCTGATTGCAGGGGTTTTAATTTCTGTTGTGAGCACTTTGGGAATTTTAATTTGCAATTGGAATCCTGTAGATTATGTTGACAAAGGGATTATATGTGAAATGGCTTCAATATTTTACTGGCCAATAATTCCTCAAAGTTTGGTTTTCTACAGCATTGTTCAAGTTGATGGAACTGGGATGACTATGGCTTTCTTGATAATGAGTTTAATTACAATAGCTGAATTTGTTTTGCGGTCAATAATTATTTCTTGGGTTTATAGTGAAGTTAGATAATATTCAGTTTTATATACTACAAACATCTTTAAAATTTATGAGGTTGATGTTGCTTGTTGTATTTGCTTTAGTTTTGTTGTTAGGGGCTTTTACCACATTTTATTTTAATAAGGAAGTTTTAACTGAACCGACTGAACTTGTTTTTAATTTAGAGGGCTCTCTTGCACCTGTCGGAGCTTCTCTTATGGGAGAAAATGGAGTTGTTTTTTATGAACCTGCGAGGACTTATTTTTTTTATTATTCTCCTTCCGAAGGCATTTATGAAACTATTTATTCGATCGATACAAATGATGTTAATGTTCGTAATGGCCTATTAAATATTAAAGAAACAGTGTTAGACATATACTCAATATTTAACGGAGGAACTTATTATAGAAATAATGAGGGCACAATTTTATCACCATTGCAATTATCTAATTCAGCTAGTGTTGTTTTTACTTATGAATTAAATGGAAATATTGTAAGTCTTAATTATGTTGAAACATTGAATGGAGTTACTACAGAAAAACAATTTGATATTCAGATTATGGGCAAGACTTTAGTTATTGTGGCGAAGGCCATTAATCCATCTTCAACAGCCAATAATAATTATGCTGGATTTAGCTTGGGTAAAATCAAAGGATTAACCAATCTAAATTATATTGAAATACCTTATATGGAAAACGCTCCAATAGTTTATGGAGATACAATAAATGGCAAGAAATATTTCTCAAATTATTTGGACTGGACAAAAAGCGGATCAAATGACTGGCCAAGACTTGAGTTTGTCCAAATAGCAGATCAATTCTCTCGCACTTACTCCTCATCTTATAAGGGCGGTGAGGATAATTGGATATCTCCTCTTGATGAGACAGCTTATGTTACTGTAACGAGCAATATTAATGAAGTAATGGTAAAAATAAATAGGAACCCGTCGCAATATTTATCTGATTTGAAAGGAAGAGTTACGTTAGATCTTTGGACTACTATCTCATCGCCTTATTTTTCAGGAACAAATAGATTTCAAAGAAGCACTACTTTGATTAATACTATGAAAAACTATGGTATGGATGATTTACTCGTTTTCTACACTCCGTGGTTTGAATTTGGTCTTGCACCTTGTTCCCTAATGATTCCAATACATTTACCTGCTAATTCTGAGGGTGGAGGAGATGTAGGATTCAGTAACCTTGTTAGTACTGCAACAAACAATGGTTTCTTGTTTACTGTTTATCAAATATACAATGATATGTATAGCACCCCTCCTAATTCTGCAAGTACTGTGGGTCCTCAATGGAATCCTTCTAACTTGGTAAAAAATCCAGATGGAACTTTTAGAAATTTTGGTTGGATAAACCAGAATTGTCCTTTAATTAATGAGTTGGGTCAGCCAATTCCGCAAGGTCAGCTAGGAGGACTACCTCAACCTCTTGTTATTAAACCAGATAAATGGCTCGAATACGCTCAAGCAGAGTCTCCTATAATAAAACAAAACTATCAAACAACTGCAGCTTTCCTTGATGTACATACTAAATTATCTTACCCTCTTTTTATTGATTATTCTGTTGAATCTCAAACGAGAAGTTTTAAAGATGTATTTAGTTATAATAACCAATTATTTAATTTTCAAAAAGATACTTATCAAGGACCTTTAATTGGGGAAGGAGGGCCTGCTTGGTCTGGACTTGCAACTGATACAATGCATGCTGGATTGGTAGATGCTGTAGAAGGAGAGATTACAAATAATAAGAATGCTAAAATAATCCCTGACTTTGAAATTAGAAATGTTAAAGACTTAATGATGCGACAAGGAATGGGTTATCCTAATAGATGGGCGAATTTGCCTAGTGGAACAATAGACCCAGCAACATTTAATTGGGATGAACTTAGAAGTATGCAAATATCATTTGGACATAGTGGATTTATGTCAGATTATTTTCTGTTATATGATCCAATTTTTTATAGTTGGCCTCAAAATGTTAATTACCATACCTCTATGATGAAGAAAATGATTAAATATTGGATAAATGAATACTATTTATTTAGTGAATTTCAGAAACTTTATTTAGAGAGCAATGTGCTGAATATATTTTATAAAACATCTTCTGGAACATTAGTTAATCTTGCTGAAGCAATTGATTCTAATGTGGACTTTTCTAATCCCCAACTTAAAATAGAATATGATAATGGCCTTGTAGTTTATATTAATAGGAACCAAAATCCCTTATCTATTTGGTATGTAAATGAAAATGGCATTGATTACTACATTCCTTCTAATGGTTGGTTAGGTATTAATTCTGCAAGTAACTTCTTAGAATATTCTGCTTTAGTTGATGCTCAAGGAAATCCAGATATTAATGGACATAGAGTAGATTATATTAGAAGTAATAATTATATTATGGTTAATGGCAGAGGCGTTGAAACATATTTGGGCACTGATTACTTTGAAAATCCTATAATTTCTAAGTATTTGACTGTAATTAAACCAAATGGGTGGAAATTGTTTGAGCTTGATAATGGAGAATTTTGTGTGGAAGGATCTTGTCCTCTCCCGCCAGAACAGGCAATTATTAATCCTTTAAGTCCTAATTCATTTCCTACTTCTTCAAATTCTCCTTGGATTACTGTTACTAGGGCTACTGGAGGAATTGATTTTGTTGAAACATTTGGAATTGCGCTAAGACACCAAGGAACTGAATGGGGGGAGAGTCTTTATTGCTACGATAGCCCTACTATTCCTCCTGGAGGAATAGGAACTTGTGAATTCCTTAATAACGCAAATACTGTAAGATTTAAATTGCAATCAAACCCTGTAGCGTCTAATTATGAGGTTAAATATGTTGATTATACTAATCCTTCAAGTCTAATAAAATCTAATGTTGTTCCTTTGACAGTTACTACTCCGATTTGCGGAGATACTTTATGCAATGGCGCTGAGACTTGTTTTAGTTGTGAGGGAGATTGTGGAACATGTCCTAACTCTAATCCATATATTGATAGGATTAATCCAAATACAATAATAAACACTGAGTTTAGAAATGTTCAGATTTGGGGAGAAAATTTTTACCCCCGCGCAATTGAATTTGATGGATTGGAGTACTCTTCTTTTTATGGATGGACTGTTTCGCCGAATCGCGATATGATAAATATGGTAATTCCTTCAGGATATCCTGGAGGAGATAAGATAATAAGAGTTATCAATACGAACAATATTATTTCAAATCCAAAAACTCTTAGAATAAATTATAGATTTAATTATGGTTTATCATTAAGCCCATCTTTAATAACTTTGGCTCCAGGAGCCAGCCAGGAAATTCAAGCAATAGTAAACGTTCTGCCTTTTGTTGATATTGAAGAAGTATCATTTTCTGTGACTGCAGATCCTCAAATATCTTATCAATTTGTTGGAGCAGATAAGTGCACTGCTGAGCTTTCTGGCGGAGAAATAAAGTGTTCAGTAAGAATAAGACTTACAGCTTCACCTTATTTAAATTTGCAAACATATAGTGTCCAGATTACAGGAAGTTCTTTGACAACAAACCCTCAAACAGAGGCCCTTGGCATTAATACGTTACCTGATGCTCCGAGCAATTTAGTTGTTGTAGCTTTAGATTATTCGTCTCTTAAGTTAGATTGGATAGATAATAGTAATAATGAAAATGGGTTTAAATTAGATTATAAATTACATTCTTCGTCTACTTGGACGTCTATTGATTTACATACTCCAGATACTCAAACTTATACTCACTCTGGATTAAGCGCCAGTACTGAATATGATTATAGAATTCTTGCTTACAATTCATTTGGCAATTCTGAGTGGTATCCTTTGCCTACGGCCAATCCAAATTATGTTTCTGGAACTACTAATCCGGGCGGTTCTTCTAGCGGTTCATCTGGTGGCTCGTCAGGTGGAAGCAGTAGCGGAGGGCCTCCTAAGATTTTGATGCAGTGTAACGATAAAAAAGATAATGATAATGATACTTTTGTAGACTACCCTTATGATCCGGGATGTTTGAATAAAGAAGATAATATTGAATTAGACTCTGTATTAATAAATATAAATAAACCTTCTAACTCAACTTTGAAAAATGATTCTACTATTGATGACGGTAATGATATTCAGCCTGTTGAAAAAGATATTGAAATTAGATTGTTCTTTTGGCTGACTATTTTAGTTCTTGTTTTAGGGATGGGGGTTGCTGTGATAATTACTCTGCGTTCAATTAGACAACATAAGAGAATGAGAGAGCTTTATTCTCATGCGCATAACCAAGATAAATTCTAATTTATTTTTCTAATACTATTCTGACATCTACGGCTTTTCCTTCTTTGCCGTTTAAAATAAATGGATTTATGTCTAATTCTTTTATGCTTTTGTGTTTTTGAGGGATTTTTGATACTGCAACTAGAGATTCTTTTAAGGCATTTATATTTAATTTTATGTTTCTGAAACCTTCAAATAGTTTTTTTGATTTTAATTCGTGAATCATATCTTGCGCTTCTTCTTTAGATATTGGACATTTTCTTATTGAAACGTCGTCTAATAGTTCTGTGAAAATACCTCCCAGACCAAAGAGGATTACATGATTAAATGTTGAGTCTTTTTTTAGACCAATTATTAATTGCTCACCTTCTATGAATTCTTGTGCAAGAATTCCTTTTAGATGCATTTTATTATTTTTTGCTATTGAAATTAACTCGTTGAACGAATTTTCTATTTCTTCTTTGTTGCGGACTATGACTACTCCGCCTATTTCAGTTTTATGGATTGCGTCTGGAGAGATTATTTTAAGGACTAATGGGGCTCTTATTGTTAGTTCTTTGATTGAATGAATTATTTGGGATTTTGGTGTGTTAATGAATTTGCTTATAAGTTGCTGGGATTTGTGCGAGTCTAGTACCTCTGTTTTCATTATTTATTAAAGATTGAAAGGATTATATATGTTATGGATTGATATATGTGTTTTGATATAATTAAAGTTATAAAGATGTTTTAGGTATTGGGTATATGAAAGCACAGGATGAAATTTTTATTTGTTCTGGGATAACTATCCACGATAAACCAGTTAGTGGTTTGATTAAGGCATTGAATTCTGCCGATGTTCCTATGGTCATCGATAGATGTTTACAAGAAGTCGAATATAATTCTGGAAGTCATGGTAAAGCTACAATTCCGCTTGACTGGAAATTAGGTCGAGGAGGATATGTTACAGGATATGTTCTAAAAAATGATAATTTAACAATTAAGCTAGAAAATCATCAGGAATATCATAGAGGTATGCCTGGAATGATTGGAAGTCATCTTATTGGCAGTCCTGGTGTCAGAGCAAAATTTGAATATGAAGGACATTCCGGTATTGATGAGATGGGTAGAGCTAAAGAAGTTGTAACTATATTTTACAGTCCAAGGCTCCCTAAATCTTTTGAAGGAAAGCTTAAGAAAATTATTGCAAGCAGTCGAAAAGAATGAGTTTATAGTGTAAAATTTAAATAGCTATTAAATTATGAATTAATATGACATTATATGACTTTTATGGGACTGAATGCGTGCATTGTCATGAAATGACGCCTTTGGTTGAGAAACTTGAAAAAGAGTTGAAAGTTAAAGTTGAAAGACTAGAAGTGTGGCATAACGCTGCTAACGCGAAGAAATTGCAGGAATTTGACAAAGGCCGTTGTGGCGGAGTTCCTTTCTTTTATAATGATAAGACGGGCAAATTTATTTGTGGTTCTACTTCGTATGATAAGCTGAAAGAGTGGGCTAAGGGATAAAATGGAACTCGCATATTTTATAGTTAAAGCTAAAAGAAACACTTATGCTTCGGGTAATCCTCCATTAAAATTGCCTGATGGATTTGATGAGTTTGTTTATGAAGAGGGCGAATATAAGTACCGAGATAGGTATCACGCCAAGGATCCTCGTCCATTCGGAGGAGAGGAAGTTGTTTGGCAAAATGGAAAAGTCATCTGGATGATGAATTATTATGGATATATGGTTTCTAATGGAATTAATAGTAAAGAAGTTTATGTGTTTCTTAGAAAGGCAATGAGCAAGATAGATGAAAAAAGACCATTTAGAGGTCCTGCTCGTTTGAAAGAAGGAGACTTTGAATACAGAGATGAAAGTGCAGGAGATGTGAATCAATTTAAAGGAACTGAAAGAATATTTCATAAAGGAAAAGAAATTTACCGTTTAGAATATCACGGCGGAAAGATTTAAATACACTTAGTTACTTGGTTACTTAGTAACCATGGCATCTAAAACAATTAAGATTAGTGAAGATAATTATAAAATGCTTCTTGGAATAATGGCAATTGTGCAACAGAAAAAAGGATATAGAGCTTCTTTTGATGATGCTATTGACAATTTAGCTAGTGAGAAAAAAACGAAGGAATGGACAATTATGGAATCTGCTGGGGCGTGGAGTGATATGAGTGATGAAGAAGCCAAGAAATTTTTAGATTCAACATATAAAGAAAGAAAAATAAAATCTAGAAGAATTGATTGATGGTTTGCTTAGATACTGATGTTATTGTACATTTCTTAAGAAAAAATGAGAAATCTGTTGAATTAATAAATAAAATACTTGAATCAAAACAAAAAATTAAGATTACTTCAATAAATGAGTTTGAGCTTTGGAAAGGCATTTATAAAATTTATAATAAAAATAGAGAGAACTCACTTAAACAATTTTTATCTTGTATTCAAATAATGCCTTTGGACAGCAATTCTTCAAGAAAAGCTGCTGAAATTTTCCAAAGTTTAGAATCTGAAGGAAATCCTGTTGATGCCTTAGATGTGATGATTGCCGCAATAGCTATAATTAATGATGAATCTGTTCTGACTCTGAATAGAAAACATTTTGAAAGAATCAAGGGTTTGAAATTGATTTAAAATAGTTTTATATACTTCTTGAAATAAATAATAATTGAGGGATGATGGAGAAAGTAATTGTTAAATTTGATGTGCCTTATTTACAAATCCTTAATGAGAATGGGAATTGTGATGAGAAAAATAAACCTAAGATAACTGATGATACTTTGAGAGAGATGTATAGATACCTTATTTTAACTAGGGCTTTTGATGATAAGGCGCTTAAATTACAACGACAGGGAAGACTGGGAACTTATGCGCCTATGCGCGGACAAGAGGCGGGACAAATTGGTTCGGCTTTTGCTTTGTCTAAAGATGATTGGGTTTTTCCTGCTTTTCGCGAGAATGGAGTCTATATGATTAAAGGTGTTTCTGCCGATATGCTTTTCCGTTATTGGGCTGGAGACGAACGCGGAATGCAAATTCCTAAAGGGGTTAATATTTTACCAGTTTCAATAACTGTTGGAGGACATTTACCTCATGCTGTCGGAACTGCTATGGGTTTTAATTATTTAAAACAAAAAAATGTATCTGTTGTTTATTTTGGCGATGGGGCTACTTCTGAAGGAGATTTTCATGAAGCATTTAATTTTGCCGGCGTTTTCAAAGCGCCTTGTATTTTTATATGCCAGAATAATCAATGGGCTATTTCTTTGCCTGTTCGCGAGCAGACTGCTTCTCAGACTATTGCACAGAAAGCAATAGCTTATGGAATTCCTGGAATTCAGGTAGATGGAAATGATGTTTTTGCAGTGTATAAAGCGACTGTGGATGCTGTTACTAGAGCTAGAAAGGGTTTGGGTGCTACTTTAATTGAATGTTTAACTTACAGACTTGCGGATCATACTACTTCGGATGATGCTAAAAAATATCGCTCTGAAGAGGAAGTGCGTTCATGGGAGCCTAAAGATCCTATAATAAGATTTGAAAATTATTTAATTTCTAAAAAGATAATTAATCCAGTGATAATTGGAAAAGTTAAAGCAGAGGCAGAACAACAAATTGAGAAAGCAGTTAAAAATGCTGAAAGTGCTAAGCCTCAATTGCCTACGGAGATGTTTGATTATCTTTATTCTGATATGACTGATGAGATGAAAGAACAAAGAGAGCAGTCTAAGAGAGAAAATGTTATTTCTAAAGGCGCTTCTGTTTCGGAACATTCTGCGAAGAATGCTGGTGTCGTTGGGGAATTGGAGGAGGCGTGAGTTTGGAAGCTCGTTTAATTACTGTTAGGGGAAATAGCCTTATTGAAAATGCGACTAATCAGGCCATGATTCAAAGTGTGTCTAGTGGCTCTTCTCCAGCATTGATATTTTATGAAATGACTCCATCTGTTTCAATAGGCAGGTCACAACATTCTGCCCTTGATGTAGATGTTGAAGCTTGTAGAAGAAATAATGTCGCACTTGCTAGAAGAAATTCTGGAGGACAGGCAGTATATATCGATAATAATTATATTGTTTTATCTCTTGTTGCACAACCAAATTTATTTGGTTCTGATCTTACTCAATTAAGAAAAAAGTTCTCTCTTTGCATGGCTGAGACTTTACAAATGCTTGAAATACCTGCAACATTTTATGAGCCGGATAATGTAGTTGTTAATGAGAATGGCATATTCCGGACGATGGGGAATTCAGGACAAATTATTACTTCTAAAGCTATACTTGTTGAAGGGTCTTTGAGATATTCACATGAGGGATTTGATAAGATGATTGATACATTAAAAACTAATGGACTTCCACTTCACAATTATAAAAAAGAAATAAAAGAAGTATTATCTGCCGTTAGAGACTATAGAGAAATTGACAAAGAAGAGATTAAGAAACGTTTGGTTACGAATATTGCAAGAACGTATGGACTTACTTTTTTTAATGGAACTTTAAGTCTAAAGGAAGAAGAATTAATAAAAACTTTCACACATCCTGCTACAGTGAAACAATATTTAAGAGATAATGAATCTTACAAATCTAGAGGCGTTTGCTATTTATTTTTAAATGGGCAAAATCTTGTTAATAGTATGCGCGATATCCTACCTTATAATCCCCCTAGTACTGTTGCAGATTCTACTTCTAATGTTATGGAGGTGAAAAATGCCTGTTAAAAACATGGTTGAAGCTCTCAATGATGCATTGAGGCTTGAAATGAAACGCGACAAGAACATTTTGATTATTGGAGAGGACGTTGGCGAAGATGGCGGAGTATTTCGTGTGACTGATGGACTTGCCAAGGAATTTGGAAATTCTCGCGTTATAGATTCTCCACTGGCTGAATCTGGGATAGTTGGAAGTGCTATTGGAATGTCTTTACTTGGGTTAAAGCCTGTTTGCGAAATACAATTTGAAGGATTTATTTTCCCTGCTATTAATCAATTAGTGAATCATGCTTCAAGAATGAGGAATAGAAGTCGTGGGCGTTTTACTACTCCTATTCTTGTTAGATGTCCTATTGGTGGGGGAATAAAGGCGCTTGAACATCATTCTGATTCGCCTGAAACTTATTTTGTGCATACGCCTGGATTGAAAGTTGTAATGCCTTCAGGACCTTATGATGCTAAAGGACTTATGATTTCCGCTTTACGCGAAAAAGATCCCGTGATATTTTTTGAGCCTAAGAAGATTTATCGCGCCATAAAGGAAGAAGTTCCAGAAGAAGCTTATGCGATACCTATTGGAAAGGCAAATGTGATTAAAGAGGGAAAAGATGTAACTCTGATTGCTTATGGTGCATGGGTTAAGACTGCTAAGGAAGCTTTGGAAGTTTTGAAAGATGTTTCTGTTGAATTGATTGATTTACGAACTCTCTCGCCGCTTGACACAGAGACAATAATTAACTCTGTTCGCAAGACTGGAAAGTGCGTAATTGTTCAGGAAGCTCCTAAGACTCTTGGTTTGGCTTCGGAGATTATTGCTAGAATAAATGAGAAAGCCCTCTACTCGCTTGAAGCGCCTGTTGAACGTGTTTGTGGTTTTGATACTATTGTGCCTTTGAGACTTCATGAAGAATATTATTTGCCTTCTGTTGCAAAGATAGTTTCTGCGGTTGAGAGAGTTGTGAAGAATGCGAAAGGAAATTAATAATCTTTACCAATCTTTTTAAGAAAAATTCTTTCGTTAGCTTGGTCAAATGTTATATGAAATTTATCGAAAAATCCTTCTCTTCCTAAAATTATAGGTATGCTACTATCTCCTTTAATAACCTGAACAGGAATTGTAAAAGAGTAATCTTCATGTCCTTTCTTTATATTTACGGACATTTTAGTATTGATAACTTCTACTTCGCCACCAATTCCTCTTGATTTGCTTTTCTCATCATTTAAATTGATTTGAAGAAGTTCTGCTACATCTAAAGGAATTATTGATACGTCTGCTCCAGAATCTAAAAGAGCAATTACTTCAATTCTTAATTGAGAATCTCCTGATATAATTATTGGAATTGAAGGAGTCTTGATAATATTTCCATCAGGTCTTACTATTGATTTATATTTAAAAGATAATGTCACTTTTAAAATATCATTGCTTCTTTTTCAGGGACTTTTACAAGCATTATCTTTTTACCAGGGTATCTTGCTTGAGCTTCTAAGTATACTACTTTGGCATTATCCCCAAAGGCAACAACTCCATTATCAGAAATAGCGACCCATTTACCAATATATTTACTTAAATCTGATTTAAGATAGATTTCATAGTTGGATTTCATAAATACATGCATTCACTCAATTATATAAATATAACTGACTTGAGATTTACAAATAAAATATGAAGGGAAAAACAACTATTTATTATGATGAAGAAGGCGATTTCTTAGAGATAACTAACGGAGATATTTCAGATACTTATTCTAAAAATCGTGGAAATGGTGTTTTTGAGATTATTGATGAGAAAACTGGAAATGTGAAAGGCATTTCTATAGTTAAAGACATAAATAATTGAGCAAAATTGCATGTCTTTCCCTAAATAGTCAAGGCACAAATGCTCAATTTTCAGTGTCCTTGACTATATATTCAAATTCGCACTTAAAACAAAGGACATAAAAACTATATCCATTCCGCTAAGTTGTGAAATTTTATCTTAAAAAGAAGTTTGTTCAATTAAGTTTCTTCTCTTTTTACTTAATTTTTCAGGAGTTTTAAGAAAATTATTTGCAGTCAATACGCTTTCTCCTGTTTTTTGTTCAAGCTCCTTCCTAGCATTTCCTGCTACTTCTCCACCTTGTCTTGCTGCGGTTTTATTTTCTGCCATTCCTTGAGTATCTTTAACTTTGGTTATTCTTGTTGTAGCCGCTTCTCCAAGCATTGTGAAAATTAATTCTAAGTCATCCATATGGTCTCTTAAGTTTTCTCTTTTTAGTTTCTTTAATTCTTTATACTCTTCAACTGTTTTACCAAATGTAGCTTTGCTAATCTCGTTAGTCAGGATAGCAAATTCTACCTCTTTAGATACGCCTCTATTCTTCCATTCATCGGTTAGTTCTTGTCTGATTGCTATTCCTCTTAGTCTCCTTTCAATCCACTCTTTAGAATATCCTTTTAATTCATAGATTTTTTTCATCCTTTCCTGAGCTAATTCAGGGTTTTCTATTTCTTTAACTCGGTCATAACCTACTTGAGCAAGCCATAGCTTGAATGGTTCTGCTTTTGGAGATGGGATAGATTGAATTATTCTAAATAAAGCCTCTGTGTCTGCACAGTCTGTTTCTCTTAGTTTACCATCTTCAGCAGATAGTTTCAACTGTACCCAAATTGGGGACAGTTCAATAGAAATAAATTCTCGATCTTTGACTTTCCCCCAATATTGCCTTGGTGTTGGGCTATCTGTCAGAACCTCAATTACATCTACGACAGAGAAAAACCATTTATCTTGGTGCCAGATCCTCCTTATCTTCTTATCTTGAAATATAACTAAGGCATTATCTTTATCCATTAGATTTTTAGTATGCTCAAGTTTTTAATAATTTGTAATTACTTGTGGATTAACTTATTTTCAATTTCTTTTAGCCTTTCGTACAGGAATGCCATAACCTTCCAAAAAATAAGATTCTAAATGTCTGAATCTTATTAGTCCATCAATATCCATTGCACCCAATTTTTCTAGTCTATCTGGGTACTTATCATAATAAAAAACAAGATTATCTCTTGTTTCGACTTTTATTATCTGGTATTTTTCTCCTTTCATGTGTTCATATTCAGATAAGCTTCCTGGAAATAAATCCATTCTTTCTGCCCTTTCTATTCTTTCTTTCCTAACTTTCTCTTTTTCTTCTTCTTCTCTTATTCGAAGTCTCTCTTCTTCCTCTTTTTTTTCAAGTTCTTCCCATGAAAATTTCCCTTCCAATATTGCTTTGGATACACTATATCTTAAGTCCCTCTTATACCAAAGGCTCTGGTTTAACCATGGTAAATTAAAGTGCCTTAGATAAAATGGCAGTTCTTCATAAGCCCTTACAATAGTTCTAAATCTCCTATCTGGAGCAAATCTAAGCTCAGCTCTTACTTCTTTAAGAATTCGCGAGCGTTCTTTTACTACAAAAGGTGATTCTATTATTCCCATAAAAATTGCTCACAATAGGGCATTATAAAATTTATAGCGATATATATCGTTACTCAAAATAATAAGGAATTAATTTGGATTCTGCCTTTCTTAAATGAACTTGAAATGTTGAAAAACTTAAATTTGATAATTTTGCTAGTTTTTCTACACTAGTTTTTCTAGGGACATTATAATAACCATTCTTTATTGCTAGGGAGATAGCATCTTTTTGTTTCTTGGTTAATTCTGGCTCTATTTTTACGATTGATAAAGATTTCACTTTCTTATTATGAATTGATAATAATTCTGCTTTGTATTCTTTTCCCAGAATTTCTGCTATTTCAATTAATTTATTTCTGTCAAATGACCCCAAGGTTACTATTTCATAGCCTTGATTTGAGATTAATGCAGGGGCTACATGCAAAATACTTTTATCATAAAAAGGATGCAGGTAATCTGGATCTTTTACGGTTGCTATAATAAAATCTCCATTTGCCTCTATGTTTACTACTCTATTTTCATTTTTCATAGATTTAATAAAATTCTTTTTGTTTATTTCTTCTCCGAAAATTGTGCCAGCTACATTTACAAAAATCCATGGTGCTTGGGAATAGCTAGAAAGTGGAAATCCAATTAGGGAGACGTTATTCTCTAATGCATTTTTTCCCATAAGTGTTTTTTGAGAATCTAATTTTATTTTTGCAATCCACATAGTAATACGATATATATCTTATTTAAAAATTTAACTTAAATTACCTGTTTACTTTAGATAATATTCTTTGAGTTCTTTGAATTTGTTGTTTTTTATGCTTTGCCTTATATTTTCCATTAGATTGAACATAAAGCCCACATTATGAATTGTTGCTAATCTTCCGAATTTCATTTTGTCTTTTTTTATTAAGTTGTGCATGTCTTTTCTTGTGTAAACTTGACATGTTTTACAATTACAATTTTTATCTATTTTATTATTGTCTTCTTTGAAAATGCTTTTTTTTATTTTAATTCTGAATTTGTTTTTTAAACTTCCTCCTGAGCTTGGAGATATTGTCAAATTACCATGGCGTGCGATTCTTGTCATGTGAACGCAATCAAAAGTGTCTATTCCTCGCTCTACTAGATGAAATATATCATCAATCCACCCTATTCCTAGCATGTGTCTTGGTCTTTTATCTTCAAGCCATATGGGTTTTATCCAGTCAATAACCTCGAGCATTGAACTTTTCGAGTCTCCAAAGGAATCTCCGAAACTTCCACCTATTGCAATGCCTTCGAATTTTTTAGATAAGATAAATTTTGTACTTTTTATCCTTAATGATTTATTATTGCCTCCTTGAATTATTCCATATAAGGCTTGTTTTTTATTGTGATACTTTAATGATTTTAATGCCCATGCGTGAGTCCTATCTAGTGCTTTTTTTTGATAGGCTATTGATTTATTTGCTGCTGAGCACTCATCAAAAGCCATTATTGCATCGCCTCCGAGGTTTGACTGAATTTCCATTGATTTTTTGGAATTTATGAAATGCTCTGAACCGTCGTAGATTGAATTGAAATATACTCCATTGTTTGTTATTTTAACTAATGACTCGTTTTCTTTTGATTTCTCAAGATGTTTTTTTCTCTCTAAGTTTTGAGAGAGTTTTGATAATCCTAGCTTTTTTGCATCACCTAAAGAAAATGCCTGAAAACCTCCTGAATCTGTGTATATGACTCCTTTAAAATTCATTAATTTGTGCAAGCCTCCTTTTTTGGCTATGACTTTGTCTCCTGGTTTTAAATGTAAGTGATAGGTATTTGATAAAAGAGCTTGAATTTTCAATTCTTTAATGTCTTTTTTTGTTAAGCCTATTATAAATGCTCTTGTTGCTACAGGGATTAAATAGGGTGTTTCCATTTTCCCGTTTTGTGTTTCTATGATGCCTGTTCTTGCCTGGGAGTTTTGGTCTTTTGCAAGTATTTTAAAATTGAATACCATTGACTTTTATGATTGAGTGAGTTTATAAAAAGTCTGGATGTTATTTTTTGACTTTAACTGAAAATGCCTTTTATCCAATCTATTATTTTGCTGAAAAAAGATTTATTTACGCACAGATTTTCTTTGCATAAATTACTTGCGCATTCGTAGTCGTTTGAACATGATTGTCCGGATAGCGATTGGTTGATATATTTTTCTTCCGTGTTGCAATATTGTGTGCCGTTGCGAAAACCTACGGAACATTCTTTTACTGTTGTGTTTTGAATGATTTGGGTTTGATTTTCAATAGTCTGATTTTGTGCACTTGAAGTATCGTTGATAGTTATATTTGTTTGATTTAGAGAAGTACTATTACTTATGTTTATGATTTCGGCTAACTGTGTTAAATCTCCTGTTCTGCAAGTGCTTACTTTTACAGTTGCATCATTGGAAGATCCTCCAATTAATGTAATTCCATACCGCTTTAAATTTATGGTAATAATATCAGAATTATTTAATTTGGTGTTTAATGTTTTTTTTGTGTATCCCACTAATATATCTATGATTGCTGTTGAACCTGTTCCTTCTATGCTGTTAATCATTACATTAAATTCTCCTAAAGAAGAACAATCTCCTATTTCTATTTCTTCTGTTGAGCCTCCTAGTGTAATTCTTGCTGTGTTTGAAGTTGCGTTTGAATAAGTTATTGTGCCGTTTGCTTGTTTAAGTTCTATGCTTTGAGATTCGCTGGAGTTTTGCAATGTGACTAAATTAGAATCTATAAATAATATGCTTTCAACCCATTTTTGAATACTGTTTTCTGAAGAATCGCAAACGCCTATTTTTAATCCTCCAAGTGATTTTATGTCTCCTTCAGATATTTCTTTGGAATCTGTGCTTATGGAGCTGTTATCAGAGCATGTATATTGAATAGCGCTGGATATAGAAATTTGAATTAAGATGATTGCAATGAATAGAAACAACCCTTTTTTCATGATATTCTATATCTTTAGTGCTTAAAAAACCTTATATATCTTGACTGACTTTGAGCTTTGAAAAGATATGGTGACTGAGTTTAAACTTCCAGATATTGGCGAGGGCATAGCTGAAGCTGAAATTGTTGAGTGGACTGTTAAAGAAGGAGATTTTGTTAATGAATATCAAAATATTGTTAAAATTGAGACTGACAAAGCAGTAGCTGATTTGCCTTCGCCTGTTACTGGGATTATGCTTAAAATTAATTTTAAGAAAGGGGATAAGGTTAATGTTGGCGCTGTGCTTTGCGTTATTGGCGAAAAGGGAGAAAAAGTTAAATGGAATATAAATAATAAAAAATTGAATGATAAGGTTAATGATGTTGTAAATAATACTGTAAATAATATTAGAAATGAATCTGTAGTTATAGGGAAAATTCTTGCTAGTCCTGCTGTTCGCAAAGTTGCTGTTGAAAGAGGAATTGATTTGAGTTCTATTAAAGGTTCTGGAGCAGATGGGCAGATTGTAATGTCGGACTTGGATAAAAACGGATTTTCTAAAGTGACTGAAATTGTTGAAAGTTCTAAGCCTGCTTTGAATATTCAGAAAAAATATGACCAATTTGGATATCTTGATAGAATTCCGTTTAAGGGAGTGCGAAAATTAATTGCACAAAATATGATTAAATCTCTTACTACTACTGCGCAAGTAACTTCGATGGAAGATATTGATGTAAGTAAACTTTGGGAAATGCGTAAAAGGGAGAAAGAACATTTTGCGCTTGAAGGAGTTAAATTAACATTCATGCCTTTTGTTATAAAGGCGTTGATAAAATCTCTTACTAAACATCCTAAATTAAACTCTTCTTTAGAAGGAGAGAATATTGTTATGAAGAAATATTACAATATAGGAATTGCTGTTCAGACTGATGCTGGTTTAATGGTGCCTGTTGTTAAGATTGCTGAACGGAAGAGTATTTCAGATATTGCTAAAGAAATTGAAGACTTAGCTGAAAAATGTCGGAATAGGACTATTGATATTATGGACTTGAAAGGTTCAACGTTTACTGTAACTAATTATGGAAGCGTTGGGGGAACTTATGGAACTCCTATAATTAATCCTGGTGAGGCGGCTATTCTTGGTCTTGGTCGTATTTTTGACCGTGCTGTGTTTGATGATAAAACTTCTAAAGTTAAAAATGTTAAGATTTTGCCTATTTCATTGACTTTTGACCATCAGATAATTGATGGAGCTGAAGCTAATATGTTTATTGAGACTTTGAAGGAGTATCTTGAAAGTCCGGAACATTTGCTGGAGAAATAGTGGTTTTTCGTTTAATTTAAGTAAGGATTAAATATACCTCTGTCTTTGAGTATATATGGTGATGCAATTAGATAACTTCTTTATGCCTTCAAGTGTGGCCGTAATTGGGGCATCTAGGAACTCTGCTAAGATAGGGCACGTTATACTGAAGAATATAATTGATGGAGGATTTCGCGGACGTGTTTTTCCTGTAAATCCTGAAGCAAATGAAATTTTAGGATATAGATGTTATAAATCTGTGAATGCTGTTAATGAAGAAATAAATTTAGCTGTGATTTCTGTGCCTGCCGAGTTTGTTCTTCACGTTGTTGATGAATGCTCTAAGAAAAAAATTAAAGATGTAATAATTGTTACTGCCGGATTTGGAGAAGTTGGGAATAGCAAACTTGAAAGTCAGTTAAAAGATAAATTGGATAAATATGGAATGAGATGCATTGGCGCTAATTGTTTAGGGGTTTTTGATGCATATCATAAATTTGATACTTTATTCCTTCCTAGGTATCGCTTGACTAGGCCTAAACCTGGAGGAATTAGTTTTGTATGTCAGAGCGGAGCTATTGGTTCTGCGATATTAGATATTGCCGCTTATAGTGGTTATAGTTTTTCAAAATTTATTAGTTATGGCAATGCAACGCAATTGGATGAATCTGATTTAATTGAATATTTACGTGAAGACCCTAATACTAAAGTAATTTGTTTATATGTTGAGGGAATTAAGAATGGAGAGAAATTCTTTAATGTTTTGAAAGAAGTTACTAAACATAAACCAGTTGTTGTTTTGAAAGGCGGTTTAACAGATGCTGGAATTAAAGCGACGGTATCTCACACTGGCGCTCTTGCTGGAGATAAAGATGTTTTTTACGGCGTGCTTAATCAGACTGGAGCTATTCGAGCAGACTCACTTGAGGAGATGTTTCATATCGCTGCATTGTTTGAGAAAAAAGTGTCTTTTGCTTCAAATAGAATTCAAATAATTACTAATGGAGGAGGTTATGGGATTATAACTACAGATGCTATTTCTTTATCTAAACACTTAAAGATGGCTGATTTATCTTCTATAACTATTGCTGAACTTCGTAAAAATACTCCTGAACATATGAATATTGGAAATCCTTTAGATTTACTAGGTGATGCAACAACTGAACGCTATAGAATGGCTTTGAATTTTACTTTGGCTGACAAGAATGTTGATGGGGTTTTGTTAATAGTTTTGTATCAGACTCCTCTGATTACTACTGAAATTGTTGAAGTTATAACTGATGCACATCGTAATTCTAATAAGCCAATTATTGTCGTATCTACTGGAGGTGAATTTACTGAATTGCTTTCAAAATCTCTAATGGAACGAGGGATTGCAGTTTTTAATTTCCCTACTGAAACAATATCTGCTTTAGATAAGGTTGTTGCTTATGAATTGAGGCATAAAGGCGTTAAGGTTGAGAAGGTTGTTGAGAAGATTTCTAAGGGAGATAAGAAAGTGAAAAAATCTGGGAAGAAGAGGAAATAGGTTTAGAAACGTGGCCGAAGTAATAAAAGACAAAAAAGAGATAGAGCACATAATATATGAGAAAATTAAAGGCAAGAGATTTGTTTTTACAACCCACTATCACATAGGCATTGCTCAAAGAGGAATAGAGCATGAAAAGGTGCTTGAGATATTTCCTCAATTTGAGAAAGTTTATGCAATAGAAAAGGATATTCTGAAATATGGTGACATTGGATATGAGTTATTCTATGACCTAAGCAACAACCTTCATTTCTCAATAGCTACTTGCCCTAAAGATAAAGAAGTAGTGATTATTCATGCGGTTGAGTACAAAAGAAAATTAGACAAAAGATTAGGAAAAAGTTAATATTGGGTCTTCTTGAGTTATAATATTATAAGGGATTCTTTCTACGATGTTGCCTGCATGTAAAATAAAATAAATTAAATAACCATCATTTTTCTGCTGGAATACTACTTCGGCATTGGTAAGATTATGTAATATTGCAGGGTTAATGCCTATTGACTTCAGATATTTGGAAGCTTCCTTAATCTCCACATTTACTGGTCTTTTATCTGTTGTAAAATCAATAATAAGATTTAACATCCTGATACTCCCATACATTACATCACCCTCGCTCTTAGATGAGATGAATAATCTATCTGAAAAATCATCGTAGTGAAATATATATTTTTTCATTTTTATTAGCTCTGTCTTGATGTTATTCTTTATCTCTGTCCTTTTAAATATGTTTCTTGTGTGAAAAAAGCTGTGAAGGCTAAATCAAAAAAGAAAAAGTAAGAAGAAATAATAACCTTGCCTCAAATCACTTTAGAAAAGGCAAGGTATTGATTTTATCTTCTTCTTGAACCAATAAGACTTCTATATCTAATAATTCGTATTTCATTAATTCTTTAATTTTTCTTATTTCTTCTTTGAGCTCGTCATCTGTTTTATGAAATATTTGAATTATGCAATTGGGATTAAAAAGTGAGAGAATTAAAGCATTAACTCTTTTCTCACTTCTGGCAAAGCTAATTATTTTATTTTTTATCTCTTCTGAAAGATTTTTGATATTTAAAATAAGTATTGAATAATTGTAACCTAATTTCTTCATTGACAAAAATGCTTTGCATCCTAAGATTACTCCATCTTCTTCAAGCTTTTTTAGTTTATATAAGACTAATTCCGCAGACATACCTGTTTTCTTTGCAATATCAATGATTCTTATCCTATTATCTTCTTCTAAAAGTTTTAGTATTGATATGTCCTTTTCATCAAGTTTTCTTTCTTTTGTGTGTGGAGAAACAACAGAGAATAATGGTTTTTGTTTATCATAAAATATCTTTAGAGAATAAAACTCAGCCAAATAAGGTTTAACAACAATATAATCTGAAACTGGTCCGCTTTCATTATTAATCAAGTTGGCTAGAAATTTGCTCATCTCTTCTTCACTCTTAAATATAAGATTAGAAAGTATATCATATTTTCCAAAACATTCTGCCCATGAAATGCAATTCTTAGTTTTTTCCAGATTTCTTGTAAATATATTGAGGGAAGAAAATTTTTCAAGTTTTATCAAGAGTAGCGCATAAATTGGATAACCTAAAGTGCTGTAATTTAACATAGTCATGAATTTTTTTATGTATCCTTCTTTGATAAATTTGTTAAACTTATATTCCACTTGTGTTCTGCTTAATCCTGTTGCTTTGGCTATTTTTGTGAATGGCTCTCTGTTGCTGTGATATAAGTAACCTAACAACTTCAAATCTTTTTCATCTAATTTCATGATAAATACTTATTTTATTAGATTAATAAGCTTTTCTATGCTAAAGATTTAGTTTATTAATAAAATATCATAAAAATGTATATATAACTTAAATAACTAAAGAAAGTATGCCATTAGGAACTTTAGGAACAGTTTATGGTGACGCAACCAAATTAGTGGAAACAATAGATAGCAAATATAGAGCTAATTATTCTGAAGAAGTTAAAAGTGATAGAGAAACTCGTCTTAGCGGACTTAATGGGGTCCAAAAAATATTGGAAAATTTGTTATTGGATAGCACCACTGTTGTGCAAGAAGAGCGATGAGATTATTTCAAGAAGGTGATGAAAATGATTTAGTTAAGAGATATTTGAAAGCTGGAATTGTTGCTACGGGTCTTGCAGTCAATAATTTATGTAACTTATCATGTACTCATTGCTATTTACTGGAGCTTGAAGGATCTGGACAAAATTCAAGATTTAGAGAAACTAACAGACAGGAGTTTACTCTTGATAGGGCAGTAGCCATTGTAGAGGATGCAAGTAAAACAGTTCCATTAATAGTCATTCCTGCTATGGAACCGCTCCTTACAGAAATAGATAGAGAAAAAGTTGTTAAAATTGGGGAGGTGGCTGGTAAAAACACTATCTTAGGAATGGTAACTAATGTTATTAATGCACCTAAATTAAGTCAGAAACAGGTAGGATCTATTAATGATACCTATTCATTTATTACTATAAGTATGGAATCTGGTGTTAAAGAGTATCATGACTCCATCAGAGGTCCAAATAGCTTTGAGAGAGCAATTAAGGGATTGGAATATCTCTTAAATAATGGTCTTAGTCCAGATAGATTGGCTTTTAATGCTACTCTGCATCCCGGAAGAGATTTAAAACCAACTAAACAGGTAATGAGTTTATTAGAGTTGGGAGCAAGGTATGGAATAACAAAATATTCTTTCAGTCCATTCGTATCCTCAAAGTCTGAATTTCTTCCAGATAGTTTTACTGATCCAAAAAATTATTTAGAAACTTTAAAAAAGATTGGTAAAAAATTGAGAGATGTGGATACAAATAGATTCCCAAAAAAACCAATGATTAGTGCATATATAAATCCTGAAAATCCTGCAGCGGTTGTTGGGTTTATGGAATATCTAAGTGAAATCAAAGATGCCCCAAAATTTAACGCTTTAGAACTTGCAACTTATAAAACCCTTCCAGAGTTAGAGAATGTTGACTTTAGAGTAGAAGTTAATCTTACTCCCGCTGAAGAAGCATTAAATCCTAGAATAGTGGCTACAGCTCCCGATTCTCCAATGTCTTGTTGTTTTGGTCTTGGAAGAGATGATGTTCCTTTTGCATATTGGAGACCAGGATACTTTGCGGAGGCAAATAAATTATGGTGATTAGCGGTTAAACGGACTAAAAAGGCTTATAATTAAGCAAAACTACGACGATAATAATGAAAAAGATAGTGTCAGACAGGTATTTCTTAGGTAGAAAGTGCATTTATTGCGATAGCAATAAG
>Ga0209542_10006933_pt1 | contig 21806 bp, 26 predicted proteins | sample RifCSPhighO2_01_FD_184028 | JGI IMG/M metagenome (GOLD analysis project Ga0209542, IMG submission 184028) | Soil microbial communities from Rifle, Colorado - Rifle CSP2_plank highO2_0.1 (SPAdes) (version 2) | ecosystem: Environmental > Terrestrial > Deep subsurface > Rock core/Sediment ... | reverse complement strand
AAGAACATGCGCGCCCTTGAGAGACGTGTCCGACGAAGCTTTTCGCGCATCAATACAGCCACAACAATATTGAAGGGATGCCTCAAGGCATCAGGATTATATTAACCTATTAGGCGAAGGTCAGTAGTACGTCTCCGTCGCCGCTATCCCCGCGCCTCGTATATGAGGTTTTAAAACGCGCTCCAAAACGTCACCACCGGAGTTTTCCACACCGTTTGACAGATACCCCCAGGGGGGTATACACTGGTGCGCATATGGGACATGCGCACGGCAAGGGCACGGAAAAAATAGTCCGCCGCCTCAAGATACTTGAGGGGCAGATACGCGGCCTTCAAGAGATGATAGCGAAAGACACGTACTGTGTGGATGTCATCACACAAACCTCGGCGGTGAAACAAGGGCTCTCGAATGTGGAAAATATGATACTCGAAAACCATCTCTCTACGTGCGTCGTGAAGCAGATACAAAGCGGCGACTCGAAAAAGGCCGTGGGCGAAGTGCTTAAGGTCTACAAGCTCAAACGAAAATAGTATGATGCCGCAGACTTTTAGGGTGAAGGGAATGCATTGTGCGTCGTGCGCGAGCATCATCGAGCGGACGCTCAAGAAAGTGGAGGGAGTGGAGAGTGTTGCGGTGAATTACGGCACCGAAACGGCCAAGGTGACTTTTGACGCAGCGAAAACGAATCACCAACATCTTTCTCAAAAAGTCGAGCATCTCGGTTATTCGCTTGTTGCCCAAAAAGAGCAGCCCATGAGCCACGCGGGCATGTCTGCGGCCGATATGGGCATGTCGGAAAACGAACACGCGGCGCACCTTGGGCTCAACCAGACAAAAGAAGAAAAACTGGCCGAGCTCGCGGACATGAAGTGGAAAGTTATGTCCGCCATACCGCTCACCGTGTTTAGCGCCTTCGTCTTGGGATGGGAGACGTTTGCGCAATTCGGTATCACGCCGCCGGTTCCGTATGTTTGGGAAGAATTTTTCCACCACCTTCTACCTATCGTGGCGACATACATGCTCTTCGTCGTGGGCAAACCGTACCTTCTGGGGTTCTACCGCTTTCTGCGCTACGGGCATGCCAATATGGACACGCTCATCGGCTTGGGGACTTCCGCCGCTTTTCTCTACAGCTTCGCCGTCACCGCATTCGAAGAATCGCTTCGGGCGTATGTGGACGTCGGTGCCACGTACTATGACGTAACCATCATTGTCATCGCTTTTATCGCGCTCGGCAAATATCTTGAAGCGCAATCAAAATTAAAGACGGGGGACGCGATAGAAAAGCTTTTGAATCTACAGGCGAAAACGGCGCTCGTTGTCCGCAATGGCAAGGAGGTCGAGATACCGGTGGACCAAGTGGCCCACGGCGAGCTCATCATTGTTAAACCTGCCGGGAAAATCCCCGTTGACGGGGTCCTCACCGAGGGTGAATCCTTTGTAGACGAATCGATGATTACGGGCGAGCCGATGCCGGTGAAAAAAGAAGTGGGCGATTTGGTTGTCGCCGGGACGATGAATACAAGCGGTGCGTTCACATTCAAAGCGACGAAAGTCGGCTCCGAAACAATGCTGGCACATATCGTGAAAATGGTAGAGGAAGCGCAGGGAAGCCGGGCGCCCATACAAGCGCTTGCCGACAAGATTTCGGGCGTGTTCGTCCCAATCGTACTCGTCATCGCGTTCGTCTCGCTCGCCGCATGGCTCATCATCGGCTCGCAGTATCTCGGTTTCCCGCAGGCACTTTCGTTCGGGCTCGTGTCGTTCGTCGGCGTCCTCGTCATTGCATGTCCGTGCGCGCTCGGCCTCGCAACGCCCACGGCCATCATCGTCGGCGTGGGCAAAGGGGCGAGAGAGGGAATACTGGTCAAGGACGCGGCGACGCTTGAGAAACTGCACAAAGTCCGTGTCATCATCATGGACAAGACAGGGACGATTACGAGGGGCAAGCCGGAGCTCGCATCAATAAAGAATCTGTCCGACCCCTCGACGCAGCTCGGGGCAAGCAAAAGCGACGCGGATATTATTGCAATCCTCGCATCGCTTGAAAATAAATCGGAGCACCCCATCGCGCACGCGGTAGTGAATTATGCAAAAGAGAAGAACATCGCACTTCTGCCCGTGGAGCAATTCGAGATAATCAAAGGAAAGGGGCTCGGCGGCGTCGTAGGCGGCGTCGAGTATCGCGTAGGGAGCGAGAAACTCGCGCGGGAGCTTGGTGCCGAGTTTGACTCGCTTGAAAAGGACACATCCGAAGGCAAGACGCCCGTTATTCTCGCGGCAAACGGGCGTGCGCTCGCCGTCGTCATGGTCGCCGACCAGGTAAAGCCCGAAGCGGTGCAAGCGGTGAAGGATCTGCACGCGCTCGGAATTAAAGTAGTGATGGTCACGGGAGACGACAAGAACACGGCGCAATTCATCGCAAAACAGGTCGGCATTGACGAGGTGGTCGCAGAAGTGTTGCCGGAGGACAAGATGAACAAAATCAAAGAATTGCAGTCAAGCGGAACAGTCGTTGCAATGGCGGGGGATGGGGTAAACGACGCGCCCGCGCTCGCGCAGGCCGATGTCGGCATCGCAATGGCGACGGGGACCGACGTCGCGATAGAATCAGCGGGCATCACGCTTCTGCACGGCGATATCTCAAAGCTCGTTAAAGCGGTGCGTCTTTCGAAAATAACAATGCGCGGCATCAAACAAAATCTCTTCTGGGCATTTATCTACAACATCATCGGCATCCCGCTCGCGAGCGGCATACTCTTCCCCGTCTTTGGCTGGCTGTTAAGCCCCGTATTTGCGGGGTTCGCCATGGCAGGGTCGAGCGTATCGGTTGTCGGCAATTCACTTCGACTTAAGTCGAAAAGGTTGTAATATACACATATGTCGTCCTTACTTACAAAGACCGTCGCTCTCCTCGCCCTCGTGTCGCTTCTTGCGATAGTGTTTTTCAGCTTTAGTTTTATGGCGCGCGGAGTGGACGGGCAGATGCAAGGGGACTGTCCGTTTTCCGTTATGGGAGCACCGCTCTGCCCGCAAGATGCGTTTGCTGCGGCCGTTCATCACATTTCTGCGTATCAATCATTTCTCGCGGCGTTCGCAGGCTCCGGGATGACTGCCGTCGTCATTGCGTTTCTTCTTGCTCTCTCCGCGGCGTTGTCGTTTCTCATCGCACCACTTTTGTACAAACCACCGGAGCTGGCAAGAACTTTTTTCATAACCTCACCCACTGTTCGAAAAGATAGGAAGGAAATCCACTGGCTCTCGTTGCTTGAGAACAGCCCCTCTTTAATCTAGAGCACCCGAAAAGCGTCTTTTTGGGTGCTCACGCTCGCTTACTGCGGGCTTTTTGCGATTACCACTCCACTAGGAAAATTCAAACCATGAAACCAAAAACACTTACTTTCTCAGCTCTGTTCATTCTCCTCATCATCGGTCTGCTCGCCTGGGGCAATGCCGGAAAAGGCGGAGCCGCTTCCGTTCAAGGAGCATCCGCATCGGGCGTTTCAACTTCAAGAAGCGCACTTGTTGCACCGGAAGTGTTCTACGATTTCGGCACGATCTCGATGAAGAACGGCAACGTCACAAAAGAGTTCACCGTGACCAATCCGACCGCTGAAGCAATTACCCTTGAGGCGGTGTTCACCTCCTGCATGTGTACAACCGCCTTTCTTGTGGGACCGGACGGCAGCATGAAGGGTCCATTCGGCATGCCGGGTCACGGCGGCGCAGTCCCGCCGACAAATGAGCTCATCAAGGCCGGCGAGAGCCGCATCGTCCGCATCGTCTATGACCCCAATGCGCACGGTCCGGCCGGCGTCGGGCGGATAGACAGATTCATAACTCTGACCGATTCCTCTAACGGTACGCTTGAGTTAGAGATAAAGGCGAACGTGACTCCTTAATATGAAGCGGATTCTCATCATCGGGGGAGTGATAGTCGCGTTCATTCTCGCGGTGCTTGTCCTCAAGTTCAGTCCGGGCACCTCCTCCCTCATCTGGGCTGCAAGTCAGGGCGGGGCATGGTTTCTGCCGCTTGTGCTCATATCGTCGCTCCTCGACAGCGTGCATCCCTGCTCGTTCTCCATTCTCCTCATCACAATCGCATTCCTCTTCGGGCTGCAGCTCTCGCGAGAAAAGATACTGCAAATCGGGGGTGTCTACATCGCCGGCATCTTCGCGGCGTACCTCGCAATAGGCCTCGGCGCGCTCAAGGTCTTGCATCTCTTCAACACGCCTCACTTCATGGGGAAGCTGGGTGCCTCGCTCCTGATTATCTTCGGCATCATCACGCTTCTGAACAGATTCTTCCCCGCCATGCCGCTCAAACTCAAAATGCCGTCCGTCGTGCATCGCCCTATGGCGAAGCTCTTGGAGCAGACCTCTATCGCGGCGGCCTTCGGACTCGGTATTTTGGTCGGCATTTGCCAATTCCCGTGCATGGGCGGGCCGTACCTCATGGTCATCGGGCTTCTCCGCGACCAGGTGACATACCTCTCGGGATTCTGGTACCTCCTTCTGTACAACCTTATCCTCATCGTTCCGCTCGTCCTCGTCTTGTGGTTCTCTTCGGATAAAACGGTGGTAGACAAGATGCAAGAGTGGAAACGCGATCATCTCGCGCAGGTCCGTCTCGTTGCTGGTATCGCCATGGTACTGCTTGGTGCGCTTATCCTAATCGTCTAATCGTATGAACGACAAAAAATCATCACAAGAGCAATTCCTCGCGAAAATCGCCGAGCTCAAGGAAAAAAGCGGTGTTGACCTCTCGACCGGGGAAGACCTCTCGCTTGCGGTCATGAACCTCATCTCACTCGAAGAGCACTTCTTCTTCACAGGCGTAAAGACGCACAAAGACGAATACTTCGATACAGTCGTCGAAATACGCGAAATGCGTAAGTCGCTGCTTAAGGAGCTCATGCCGCACCACGAGGGCGAGACGTGGTGCATCTCAAAGCATTTGCTCTCGACCACCATGCGCCTCGTGGAGGTCGGCAACAAATTGCAGTCGGAAGGGAAGAAGGAAGAGGCAAAAAAGATGTTCGAGCGCGCCTACAAGGTGTACTCGATATTCTGGGCTCTCAAGCTCAAACTTATCAGCGGCTCAACAATTAAAAATGCGGCAAAGGGCGCGACGACACTAGAAGACCTCGTGTCGAAGCTCGCCGACTGCTGCGACGAATAACAAATCAGTATGCCCGGTAGTGTAATGTGCCTTGGGCTTAAACAACGTATGAAAACAAACAACAAAAGTATCCAAATCGCAATCATCGAGAACTCATTAACCACGCCGCGGCAGAACGGCATGCCGACTGCCGCAAAGGCACATTCTACTAACCGGGTATGAACACGGAACAACACAACCAGGAAGCACAGACGAAGTGGCGAACGTCGCCGATAAAGGAATACGCGGTGCCGATGGCTATCGTTACCGCGGGATTCATGATCGCCGCGTCGTACTATCTGGTGCAGACAGGCGCGGGAAGCGGGGCGCGTTTTGCGGTGCAAAACGCGCCCGCCGGCGCGCTCCAAGAAGCCGTGCTTCCGCCGAAAGGCATAGAACTCCCCGTCACATGGGGCGATCTTGGCAAGCGGATGGTAGATGCGGGAGCGATTGATGCGGACAAAATGGTGGCTCTCTATCAAGACCGCGGGGGGTTTCCCGCGGGGTATCGAAAGTTACTTGAGCAAGGCGGGAACGGAAAGCTCATGATGACGCGGGAGAATGCGCCCTATCTCCTCAACCTTCTGTGGGCGCTCGGACTCGCCAACAAAAACGCCATCCTAGAAGACAAAACAGAAATGATGAATCCAAATTATGGTGGCGCAGGCAATTTCGCATCGACCGGCGGTTGGACGATAGCCAAGGGTGACGCGATGGAGCATTACAACATGCACTCGTTCATTACGCTTACCACCGAGCAGCAAAGGCTCGTTGACAAAATCGCGCGCAAGATCTTCCGGCCGTGTTGCGGCAATTCCGCGCACTTCCCCGATTGCAATCACGGCATGGCGATGCTCGGCCTGCTCGAACTCATGGCCTCGCAGGGCGTGAGCGAAGCGGACATGTACAAGGCGGCGCTCGCGGTCAATTCGTACTGGTTCCCCGATACGTACCTGACCATTGCGATGTACATGCAGAGTAAGAACGTCGCATGGGAAGACGTGTCGCCGAAGGAAATGCTCGGTGCGGATTATTCGAGCGGCGCGGGATTCCAAAATATCTCGTCGCAGGTCAATGTACCTTCGGGTACCGGCGGTGATGGCGGCTGTGGCGTAGACGCCGGAGCGCCGGTCGCCCCGAAGCAGCAAAGCGGATGCGGGGTGTAGTATTACAAGTAATTACTTATTACGTAACAAAAATAACAAGTATGAAAACAAATATGTTGGTATCAGCACGAAGAGCGCTGCTTATTCTGATGCTCGCAATCCTATTGCCGGTCTTCGCATTTGCGCAGACGTCATCGACCGACGACACTGCAGCCGCTGTGGCGGCTGGGCAACAGCTCTCCCAGCAACTTGGTTCAAAACAAACCTCGTGCGAGCAGCTGACGGACTCCGACTACGAATATCTCGGCGAGTATTTCATGGGGACTATGATGGGCAGTTCCCACGAGAGGATGAACGAGATACTCAAGAGTCGTTTCGGAGCGAGTGGTGAAGAGCAGATGCACATCACCATGGGGAAGCGATTCAGCGGGTGCGACACGCAAGCCGCATATCCTGCCGGATTCCAAGGACTCGCGCCCATGATGGGCGGATACGGAGGTTCAATGATGGGATACGACCGGTCGGATTATTATGGGTCTAATAATAGAACTTCTATGATGAACGGATACGGATGGGGCGGCTCGATGATGGGGTACGGCGGATTTGGGTTTCTCTTCGAGATACTCTGGTTGGTTCTCATCGCTCTCGTCGTCGTGGGTGTGATCCGGTGGTTCTCCGGCAGACCGGGGCAATGGAGTCGAGGAACGTCAGCGCTCGATGTCCTCAGTGACCGTTATGCGAAGGGGGAGATAGACAAGGAGGAATTCACTTCTAAGAAAAAGGACATAACGTCATAAGTATGAAATACGGTTACAAACGAAAAGTACCGCTTCCCTTCGGGGAAGCGGTGGAGAAGGTGAGAGAGGAGCTTTCGAAGGAAGGCTTCGGCATTCTTACCGAAATAGATGTGAAAGCGACGCTCAAGAAAAAGCTCGGTATCGAGCACGAAAATTACCTCATTCTCGGCGCATGCAACCCGCCGCTCGCCTTGAAGGCGCTCCAAGCGGAAAAGGATATCGGATTGTTCCTGCCCTGCAATGTCATCGTGTATGAGGATGGCGGAAAGGTGTTCGTCTCCGCGATACTGCCAACGGTGGCGATGCAGGTGGTCGGAAACCCATCTCTCGCCGACTTAGGAAAGATGGTCGAGGAGAAGCTGATAAGAGTCGTGGATAACGTATGACAAAATATGCACAACCACAACAACAATAACGAAGGCGGTGGACACAAGGGGATGATGTGGATGATGCTCATCTGCTGCGCACTGCCGTTCGCTGTTCTGTTCCTCGGCGGAAGCGCACTGTCCTCCGGCGGATATCTCAAGTACGTAATTATCGGCGGACTTGCGGCGGTCTGTTTCTGGATGATGTTCAAAGGACACCGTGGGCACGGTGACGCTGATAAGAACGACGAAACGGGCGCAGACGGAAAACCGGAAACGAAGGACAAATCAAAACATGGCTGCTGCCGTTAAAAATTATACAAAGCAAAGGTCGAGCATTATTAGATCAGTTACAAGCAGTTACTAACGAAAAATCTCTATGATCAACACAAATCATCTTCTGAAAGTTACGGCTGCGTGGGTAAGCACTGTTTGGGTAGTTTGTTACGCCGGAGTAGCACTGTTTCCCGGCATCCGGCCGGCTTTCGTGTATTACGCACTTCACACAACGACGAACTTAGGCGAGAACGTCATGACCCTCACAACGTTCGTCACCGGCCTCGTAATATGGAACGTGGTCGCGCTTCTCGCTGTCTGGTTGTTTGCCACGCTCTTCAACAAAATCAAGGCGTAAAGAAGGTCGGCGTGATAAATCCGTGCCTCGATGCCATAGTTGCGTTATAATGCGGGTAATTCATTTATGAAACTCGGCATCATCTTACAATCGAATAAACAAGAACATGTGTGGAATACCTTCCGTCTCGGCATTACCGCACTCAAAGCAGGGCATCAAGTGGAGATTTTTCTGATGAGCGAGGGCTCGGAGTTGGATACCATTCCGGATACCAAAGATTTTGACATCGCGGCAAAAGTCTCCGAATTCAAGGCATTGAAAGGTGCGATATACGCGTGCGGCTCCTGCCTCAAAGTGCGCGGCAAAGGGGAAAGTGCGGTTTGTCCTATTTCCACAATGTCGGATTTACTCGAAATGGTAGAGCGGTCAGACAAGGTCTTGGTGTTTGGATAATGTCGGCATGATAAGATGGTCACTTACATGCCAAATACTGAGCAAAAAACCTATACATTCCATGTAAGCGGCATGCACTGTAATGCATGCATCTTGATGACTGAGAGCGAGCTAGAAGGCATTCCGTATGTCACGGACGCGAAGTCGAGCCTTAGTACACATTCGGTCGAGGTTACGGGAGCGTTTGGAGATAAGGCTCCGGAAGTTATTGCCGAAGAGTTGACGCAAGTGCTCCGTCCGCACGGCTACAGTCTCTCGATCGAGAGAATACAGAAGAATGCGGGGTGGGGGGATTTCGCGTACGCGCTTCCTATCGCGCTCGTGCTTATCCTCGGGTTTACCGCGCTGCAAAGAGCGGGACTCGCCAATCTCATTACGGGCGGCAGCGTGACATACGGGATGGCGTTTATCATCGGGCTCATCGCTTCTGTCTCTTCGTGCCTTGCAATCGTCGGCGGGCTCGTCTTATCGCTCTCGGCGAGTTCTGCTAAAGAGGGGGGTACCTGGCGCACGCAGTCGCTCTTCCATGCGGGAAGGCTCGCGGGCTTTTTCGTGCTCGGTGGCACTATCGGCCTCATCGGCAGCTCGTTCCATCTCGGGCTCACCGCAAATGTGGTGCTTGGCGTCATTGTGGCGGCGGTCATGTTTATTCTCGGAGTAAACCTGCTCGACGTATTTCACTTCACGAAGCGATTGCAGCTGACGATGCCGTCATGGCTCTCGCGGCATGTAGTACGCGGCAGCAAACACGACCACTACCTGGCACCCGTACTCGTCGGTATCGGGACGTTTTTCCTGCCGTGCGGATTCACCCAATCCATGCAACTCTATGCGCTCTCGACGGGGGACTTCATGCAGGGAGCCATGACGATGTTCGTCTTTGCGCTCGGCACCTTCCCCGTGCTCGCACTTCTCTCTTTCGGCTCGCTCAATGTCGCGCACAAGCCGTGGAAGGGGATATTCTTCAAGACCGCGGGTATAATCGTTATCGCGCTCGCACTGTTCAATCTCGCCAACGCGCTTGCAACGGCGGGTATAATCAATCCGCTGTTCAGCATCTAAAAATATGACAAAACCAATCCTCATTTCAATTGTAGTGAGCGTCCTTCTCATCGGCGGGGCCTTTTGGCTTGCGACGCAATCCGGCACTGCTGCGAGCGGGACGGCCACTATCGTGGACGGCATACAGTACGTGGATATTTCGGCCAAGGGCGGCTACTCGCCGCGCGTCGTCACCGCCACGGCGGGTTTGCCGACAGTCTTGCGCGTGCAGACGAGCGGGACATTCGACTGCTCGGCGAGCCTGGTCATTCCGAAGCTCTCATACCAAAAGTTTCTCCAGCCGTCGGGAACGGAAGAGATAAGTATCCCGGGCGAGAAAGCACAGGGCACCATGCAGGGACTTTGCTCGATGGGCATGTACAACTTCCAGATACGGTTTGAGTAGCGTTCAGGCAAACTTCATCGAATAGGAGTATGATGGGGAGATGAAGAGGCCAAGTCAAAAGGTTCTCAAAGGTGAAACGACGGGGCGGTGGCAAGCGCACCGGCTCGAGGGGAAGGTCAAGAACCGCGGAATAAAAAAGATAAAAAAACCGAAACGAGTATGAAAGGCTACATAGCAAACATCGAAAAAGAGACACTCGCCAACGCAAATTTCCGGCGCGTCCTCTATACCGCAAAGAACAGCCAGCTCGTGGTAATGAGTCTGCGGCCAGGTGAGGACATCGGCGAGGAAGTCCACGAGCTCGACCAGTTCATCCGCTGCGAAGCGGGAGAGGGGAAGGCCGTACTAGACGGCGTTGAGCACGTCATCTCCGACGGCTTTGCCGTTGTCGTCCCCGCGGGCGCGCGCCACAACATCATCAACACCTCCGCAGATAAGGCGATGAAGTTGTACACCGTCTATTCGCCGCCGAATCATCGCGACGGAGTAATCCACGTGACCAAGGCCGAGGCAGAGAAAGATGAGGAAGAGTTTGACGGAAAGACGACCGAGTAGCTTCGTTACGGAAAAGTTGCGCCGCCGCGGTTTTCATGGTACTGTTACGCCTTACTTGACCCGCCGCTAGGTATATTCCTCAATGACTTCTTCTTCCGCCCTGCACGCGCAGGAGCATACCCCGTCACTAGAAGACGGCATGGCATCGCGCGGCTTCATTCGAGAAAACAAATAGACTCATGTTCCACAGCAAACATACTTCTGGTCCTCAAAAAGACGGCGATGCAAAAGCCGCAATGCCATCTTTCAGTGCGGGGCATACGTTCAATGGTCTCGGCATTTCACCGAACATTTTAGACATACTCGCCAAGCTCAATTTCACCACTCCGACACCCATTCAGTACCGGGCCATTCCCGAAGGTGTCGCGGGCAAAGATGTCGTCGGCGTCGCCCAGACCGGGACAGGCAAGACGCTCGCCTTCGGCATCCCGCTTCTGCAACGACTCGCCGCGGGAGAAGGCCGCGGGCTCATCCTCGTCCCGACCCGCGAACTCGCGCTCCAGGTAGACGAGACACTCTCGAAGATTGCGCGTCCCCTCGGCATGCGCACTACCGTATTCATCGGCGGCGCTTCAATGGGCATGCAAATTTCCTCGCTGCGCCGCGATCCGCACGTCATCATCGCCACTCCCGGCCGTCTCATTGACCATCTCGAACAAAAAAATCTCAAACTGGATATGGTCGAGGTCCTCATTCTCGACGAGGCCGACCGCATGCTCGACATGGGCTTCTGGCCGCAGGTGAAGAAAATTATCGCCGTCGCGCCCACAAAGCGGCAGACAATGCTTTTTTCCGCGACGCTCTCAAAAGAAATCATGCAGCTCGCTACGCAGCACATGACACTGCCGTTGCGCATTGAAGTCGCCCCCGCGGGCACGACGGTTGCGAAGGTCACGCAGGAATTTTTCATTGTGCGCAAAGAGGAGAAGTCGCGTCTCTTGGAAAAGGTCTTGAGTGATTATGCCGGCTCGACGCTCGTATTCTCCCGCACCAAACACGGCGCGAAGCGCATCATGCGCACCGTCGCTTCCATGGGGCACACTGCCGCCGAAATTCACGGCAATCGTTCGCTCTCGCAACGGCGTGAAGCCCTGGAAGGATTTAAAAGCGGAAAGTATCGCGTACTCGTCGCCACCGACATCGCCTCGCGCGGTATCGATGTGAAGGGGATTGAGCTCGTCATCAATTACGACCTTCCGATGGATTCGGCGGACTACGTCCACCGCATCGGCCGCACCGCTCGCGCGGGTGCCGAAGGCCACGCCATCTCATTCGCCGAGCCTCACCAGAAGCGCGAGATACGCGACATCGAACATCTCATCAGAAAGACCGTACCCATCTCGGTACTACCCGCGCTGCCGCCCGCCCGCGCCGCGCAACCATACGTAGACGACGACCGCCCGCGCAGATTCAGCCGTCCGCAGCCGGGAGGCTATACGCCGAGAGGTGGCTCCGGATTCGGCAGCCGCCCGCGCCGTTCTACACATTCACGAACGCCGTCCCGAGGGCCGTCCCGCGGCTCCCGCCGCTTCTCCAGATAGCATTGACCTGCCGCGTAGTGTAAAACCTCGTTTTCTACTGCGGGGTATACTGTGCCGATGGCGTTGTCGGAGCAGCGAAAAGGTGAGTTATACGTATTTTCGGCGTCGACTCTCAGCGGCTTTCTGCCGATAGGAATCGTTCTGACCTATGCGCAGGTCTCCGGTTTTGTGTCGCTCGCATGGAGTACCTTGTGCGCGGCTCTCTTTTTTGCTGCCGTAATGACATATCGCAACCGGTGGAACGAGCTTCGTAATCCGCTGCTCTGGAAACACAGCGTCTTCATCACGCTGTTCATCGGGATACTTTTTTACGGTTTCTACTTTTCGGGTCTCCAATACTCAACACCCGGCAACGTTTCCATCATCCTTCTTTTCCAGGTATTCACCTCCTTCGTCTTTTTCAATATCTATCGCAGGGAACGCATCTCCTCGGCGCATATACTGGGTGCGGCCCTCATGATTCTCGGTGCCCTCGTAATCCTCGGACGGGATTTTCAAGGAGTGAACGTCGGCGACGCGCTCATTCTCTGCGCGACATTTTTCGCACCAATAGGAAATTATTTCCAGCAGGAGGCCCGTAAGCTCGCGTCGAGCGAGAGCATCCTGTTCTTGCGCAGCGCTCTTTCCGCGGCGGCCTTTTTTGCGTTTCTGTACCTTTTTGGCCTCGGTGGCGCGATTGGTGATGTGCGCGCCGCGTTGCCATTGCTGCTCGTAAACGGCATCCTTCTCCTCGGATTCGAGAAAATACTTTGGATAGAAGGAATCCACAGAATATCCGTGACGAAAGCGAGTGCGCTCACCTGCATAGTCCCCTTGGTAACTCTGCTCTTTGCATGGCCTATCCTGCATCAGCTTCCGAATGTGTGGCAACTTGCATCGCTCGTACCGTTCGTCCTCGGCGTCCTCCTCCTGACCGATCATTTGCGGCTTTCTCGAGCGAAATCGTAGGAGGGCGTCCAGGCTTGCATAAAAAACCGCCGTGTAGCATAGTGGCGGTATTAGCCCTCAATATTACTAGCCCGTCAAGCCTTTAAGCCATAAATTAGCCACTTTTATGAACAAAATCATCGTTTCCTCGCTTGTAGCCGTTGTTGCGCTCGGGGCCAACATCGCTTCAGCGCAGAGCTATTACCCCTCCTATAACTACGGAACGACCTACCAGCAACCCTACGCAGGTGCGTGCGTGAATCTCGTGAGCGACCTTTCGTACGGTTCGACGGGAAGCCAAGTGAGACAGCTGCAAACATTCCTCGTCAGCCGCAATTATCCGGGCGGCGGCACGTGGATGATTACGGGAAATTTCCGGCTGGCGACGCAAGTAGCAGTGCGCAACTTCCAAACGGAACAAGGTCTGCCCATAACGGGAGCCGTTGATGCGGCGACACGTGCGGCCATCGCGCGCGTGACCTGCGGCTATGCGGCCCCCACCACCGGATATAATTACAATACATATCCGTACACCTACTCTGCATTCCCGAACTACAATTACAACTACAACAATAATTACAACTACAACAACAATACGAATTGTTACTCCACCTATCCGTACACCTGCAACAATCAGTACAACTACGGCTACGGCGTATCGCTCACCTCGCTCTCTCCCGTCTCGGGCGAGCCGGGGACGAGCCTCACCATCTACGGAACGAATCTCGATTATTCCAACAATACGGTGTACTTCGGCAGCCAGCCGGTCGCGAGCGTCGCATCTCCGAACGGCTCGTCACTCATCGTGACGGTACCGGGCGGTGTCTTGCCGGGCGGTGTCGGCGTGTATGTCACCAATTCGCGCGGCACGAGCAATACGCTCACCTTCAACGTCATTGCGAGCTACTCCGCATGCAACTACCCGTACACATACAGCCCGTACAACACGACCTACTGCCCGCCGAATGTAAACACTCCGTACATCAACTACCTCAATCCGACATCGGGCATTGTCGGCTCGATGGTCACGATACACGGCTCGGGCTTCAGCCCCACCGGCAACACGGTTCGCTTCGGCGGCGGAGTCATTACGGGTGTGAGCTCGACCGACGGCCGCACACTGACGTTTATGATCCCTTCGCAGCTTTCGGGGCCGTCCTCGCAGTTCGTCAACGTCGGTACCTACAATGTGTCCGTCTCGAATTTCGCGGGCTACACGAGCAACAGCGTCCAGTTCTACGTGAGCGCAACCGGCGGCTCCTACGGAGCGCCGACCATCTCAAGCGTGGGTGGCCCGACATCGCTTCAGACGGGCCAGGGCGGTACGTGGACCATCGTCGTCAACAATCAAAACAACACCTACATGACGACGTCGGTACGTTGGGGCGATGAAGGCACGTATTCGAGTATTGCTCCGTCACAGACGAGCTACTCGGGGACCAACACGCTCACCTTTACGCACACCTACTACACGGCGGGTACCTACAACCTCGTATTCACGGTGACCAATAACGCGGGTCAGCAGAATACGGCCACCGCGACGGTCACGGTTTCAAGCGGCGGCACCTACGGCACGGTCGCGCTCTCCTCGCTTTCACCCACTTCCGGTCGCGTCGGTACCCAAGTACTTCTCACCGGAACGGGCTTCGCGCCGTACGACAACACGGTGCGCTTCGGGCAGGGCGGTTCGCGCAATGTGTCGTCCTTCAACAACGGTACGCAGATGTACTTCACCATTCCCGCGTGGATGAGCCCGTGCGATCCGCTCGCGTCGGTCTGCACCATGCAAGCCGTTCAGGTCACTCCCGGGACGTACTCCGTTTCAGTGGCGAATAGCAACGGCACTTCGCAGACGCTCCAATTCACGGTCACAAATTAATCCGGCAGGGGTCTTCGCTTGAGATGCGGGGGATTCGCACTTCGCCCGCTCTCGGGGCATACTATGCGTCTATGCACCTCGTCCGCAGACATTTCAGTGTCGCACTTGTATTCGTTCTCGCTCTCATCGCACTCGCAATGATGGTGCCTATCGTGATGAGAACTCTCGTAGACCGCTACATCACGACCACCATTGATGGTGTACCGCAAACCGAGGTCGCGCTTGTGCTCGGCGCGTCGGTTTACCGCGGCAAACCCTCTCCGGTCCTCGCTGAGCGCGCGGATACGGCAATCGCACTCTACAGAGAGGGTAAGGTCGGCAAGATACTCGTGACAGGCGACAACGGCGCGCTCTCCTACGACGAGGTGACCCCCGTGCGCAAGTACCTCCTTGATGCGGGAATCGCCCCGCAGGATATCTTTCTCGACCACGCCGGCTTCGACACATACAGCAGCATGTACCGCGCGCGCGAGGTCTTTCTCGTGCGCTCGCTCACCATCGTCACGCAGGACTTCCATTTGCCGCGCGCCCTCTGGATAGCGCGGCGGCTGGGGCTTGAGGCGTATGGGATTGTCGCGGAAGGGGGAGAGCACTCCCCGTATGACTACATCCGCGAGATACCGGCATCTATCAAAGCGCTTTTTAATGTGCTCACTGACCGCCAACCGAAATACCTCGGGCCCACGCTCCCGCTTTCGGGAAACGGTGAAGAGACGTGGTACTGAAACCTCTCCGTAACTTTTGGTACACTGATACGTCATGGAGGTATGCCCCGGTAGTGTCAATGTGCCTTCGGCTTAAACAACCTATGAAAACAAATACCAAACGTATCCAAAGTGCGATAGTCGAGCGCTCATGTATCACGCCCGCGGCAGAACGGCATGCCGTCTGCCGCAAAGGCACATTCTACTAACCGGGTATGCGATATTCTGCAGCTTTTTTATGCGCGCTTTTTTTCGCGCTTCCTACCACCGTATCCGCGGCGGCCCATTCGACAAACTCGGGGCAAGCAGACACAAAGCTCGAAGTAACAGGCTGGATACCGTATTGGCGCGTCGCCACGGGTACGACGGATACTTTGCCGCATTTGGATAAGCTCACGGAGGTCAACCCGTTCGTGTTTTCGCTGCGGGGTGACGGCACGCTTTTTGACAACGGTACCGCCGCAGATGAAGGCTTGTGGACTTCTTTTAATGCGCAGGCAAAAGCCCAGGGCGTCCGCGTGATACCGACCCTCATGTCGGGTGACCGCGAGACCATGCACAAGGTCTTGAGCGACGAAACGCTGCGCAGCAAGCTGATAGAGGAAATCGCTACGCTCGTAAGCGCGCGGGGATACGACGGCATAGACATCGACTTTGAATTTAAATACGCAAAAACGAAGGACTACTTCTCGACCTTCCTCAAAGGCCTGAAGCAGCGTCTCGGTACGAAATGGCTCATGTGTACCATTGAATCACGAATATCTAATGACGACCGCTACTACGGGACGTCGGTTCCACAGGACGCGGGCATGTTCTCCAACGACCTTCCCGCTATCAACACGCACTGCGACCGCGTGCGCATCATGGCGTACGACCAGCAGCGCATCGACCGCAAGCTCGCCGCGGAGGTCGAGGCGACAGGCGAGCTCCATGCGCCCGTCGCGGACCTGCGCTGGGTGGAAAAAGTCGTCAACTTCATGTCGAGGGACATTGATAAGTCCAAGATGCTTATCGGCGTGCCCACGTACGGCTATGAGTATGTCGTCACGACCTATTCTGGCAACGAGCACGTGTACGAGATCCTCTGGCCGTTCAATCCGGGGTACGCGCTGCCCATAGCGCAGGAGCGCGGTATAACACCGCTGCGCAACTCATCGGGCGAGCTCTATTTCACCTATTTTACGAACCTGCCGACCTCGACGGCTCCGCTCTCACAGGGCGTACTGGGCAATCTTGCCGCCGCAGCGGCGAGCGTGTATGCGACACAGAATAACTCCAATCTTTCCTACAGACTGCTCGATTGGCCGGACGCGCAGTCCATGCAACAAAAAATAGATCTCGCGCGAAGGCTTGGGGTCCGCGGCATCTCAATATTTAAGCTCGACGGCGGGCAGGATCCTGCCACCTGGAATGTGCTTAGCGGTGTTGCAATCAGAGATACGTCGGCAGCACCTGCGCCGCCCCCGCGGGTCGTCGGCCCCAAGCTCACCCGCACGCTTCGCATGGGCAGCGTCGCCGAGGAAGTCCGCACGGTCCAGCGGCTTCTCAATTCCGACGCTGCGACACGCATTGCACAGAGCGGCGTGGGTGCGCCAGGGTCTGAAACGAATCGCTTCGGCGCGCTCACGCTGCGCGCTATACAGAAATTTCAGGTGAAATACGGTATCGCAAAAGCGGGAGTCGCGGGATACGGCCAGGTCGGCCCCAAGACGCGGGCAAAGATGAATGAGATGCTCGCCGGAGGGTGAAAGGGGTAGGTCTTATTTAATGCTTCGACGCAAGCGCTTTCTTGAGAGCAGGAATGTCCGATATAATCGTCTGCCACACAATATCGAGGTCGATGTCGTAATAGTCGTGTATCGCGCGGTCGCGGAAGCCCGAGATTTCTTTCCACGGCAGGTCAATCGATTTCTTTGTTTCAGTCGAAACGCGCTTCGTCATTTCTCCGATGAGCATGAGTTGCAGCATCACCGCGCTCTGCGTTTTTTCATCCTTCCCAAAATTGCCAGCGTCGGACCCCTCGGTAAAGGATTCGATTTTTCTGATGGAATCGGCGATGCGCTCAAGATACAGCGCGTCACTTTTCATAGATAAGTTGTAGGTCGCGCTTGATGTAGGGTTTGAGATACGCCGCGCTTTTTTCGGTGACGATATCCACCGGGCTTCCCAGCACTTCCTCCATGCGTCCAATGAATCGCATATATTCAACCATGCCGATGGGCCTTCCAAAGCGAACGAGAAGGTCGATATCGCTTTTCGGACCTGCTTCGCCACGCGCCGTTGAGCCGAACACCGATGCGCGAGACACGCCGAAAGAACGAAGCACCGGCGATGCTTTTCTGCTGATGTCTTGAATATTCATAGGCACAGTATACATTTCAGGCTGTATTTGACAAGTCGTTGTATTTCGTAGTATAATCCCAGTCTTTGCTCTTTGAGAAAAGGCAGTTTTGCCATGGCTGAAAAGTGCCTCGTAGTCGGGGCCTTTTTCCGCTGTGGCAAATCCAAACGGATAAGCCTTAAACGCCGATAGGGCGGCACGCAAAGAAGGAGATGACGCCATGGATAATGCCATGACCGCATCTGTTGAAGCTGCAATGACTGACGGTCAGATTGAAACTCTGGCCAGCAGTCTCCGCGACGCCGCTCGCAAGCACCGCGAAGAAATCCCGAGGGATGCTGGACAGGAAGCGCTCGGCACGCCCAACCTCGGCATGATGATGTTTGCGGCGTATCGCAAACTCGTCGAGGAAATCAGCAAGCGCATCGTTCGCCTCGTCACGGTCGATCGGACGCGCTCGCTACTCAACGCGCTCAAGGCGTGCGGCCGCAAGCTCTACGTCAATGAGAGCGTTGTCGCAACGGCACCGCTTCGCAACGGCGCTGAGGCCAAGATGACCTACTTCACCCCTCGGCCCGAGTGTTACGAGAACGGCGTGTTGAGCTGTCAAAAGCTCGACGACGAATACAAAATGCACCGCCTCGTACCCGACCTGCAGGCGCAGACCGACGACAACGCGAAGAATCCGGAGTTCGCGGATTCGAAGCCGAACGCCTGTCAGTGGAAGGATAAAGACGGCAATTGGTGCTACGCCACGTTCGACGTCTGGCGTGACGAGCGCGGCGTGTGCGTCGGCCGCGGCGACTACGCTTGGAGCGACGACTGGTCGTTCGGGGGTGTCCCGGATGAATCTTCGGCTTCGGCCGTTTGATCCTCGTCTCGGCACTTGTGAACTTTGGGCTTTGCCCTGCATTCGAGTCCTCGACGCATTTCACGCCGGGGACTCATTCTTTTGATACAATCGAAACGGTAGTAGGCGAATCTGCCGCAGATTACGGTTTGCGGCGGCCGAACCCGAAATCCTTCAGTCCGGAGCCGCAGAGATTACGGTCGATGCGGGAGCGGCTGACGGTATTTCAAAAAAACGAAGATACTTCGTGCGGTGCGCTAGAGCATTACGATGCCAAATGCGATTCAGCCCGGAGAGGACTCAATGGGCAGTGGAAAAGACGGCGTGCCGCACATATGCTACGCCACGTTCAACGTCTGGAATGACGAGCGCAACGTGAACGTCAACCGCAACGACAACGATTGGAACGACAACTGGTCGTTCGGGGGTGTCCCGAAACTCTCTTCATTTCTCACCCCGCTCCGGCGGGGTCGAGTTTTTCAGTAGCTGTCCCTGCCACCCACCGAGCATTTTTCCGATTTCGTCGACTGGTGCCGAAAGCGCCCCATATTTCTTGTTGTCGAGCGATTTACTTTCCCAGAGGACAAGCAGCAATAGCTTTATCGTATCGAACTTACGTGTGGCAATACGCAGATACGGCAACTTCTCCTGCTTCGGCAAAAATGCCGCCGCCGAGACCATCTCCATCACCTCGACGAACAGTACGTCTACCTTTGCGCCGACAGTGTATTGGTGAACTTTTGGTAGTTTAGAATGGTACTCATGCCACAGAAGATACACCGACTTGATGCGCTCAAGCAGGGGCAAAATCCGTTGGGGGGGGGGGTTACTCTAGGCGGATTCAGTTCACTCATAGCTACGAGGATATCATCTCGGTGGAGAACCTGCTCGCCGCATGGCGTGAGTTCGTACGCGGGAAGCGCAAAAAGGCAGACGTGCAAGAGTTCCAGTACAAGCTGATGGACAACATCCTCGCACTCCATCGCGACTTGAAAGAGGGGACATACAAGCACGGCGGTTACAAAGCGTTCAAGATATCCGACCCCAAGCCCCGCGACATCCACAAAGCCACAGTGCGTGACCGGCTTCTCCACCATGCGCTGTATCGCAAGCTCTACCCGTTCTTCGACCGCACGTTCATTGCAGACTCGTACTCCTGCCGCAGAGGCAAGGGCACGCACAAGGCGATGAATCGGTTCCGGCAATTCGCGTACAAAGTTTCTCGCAACCACACCTGCACCTGCTGGGTACTCAAATGCGACATCAGAAAATTCTTCGCCTCCATCGATCAACGCATTCTTAACGACATCGTATGTCGTTATATCCCCGACGAGCGCATCCTTGCCCTCATCGTGGAAGTCGTCGGCAGTTTCCAAACCCACGAGGCGACGCCTCGTGGGTTGCCGCTCGGGAATCTCACGTCGCAACTCCTTGTCAACGTATACATGAACGAATTCGACCAATTCGTGAAGCATCGGCTCAAGGCGAAATACTACATCCGCTACGCAGATGATTTCACGTTCCTTTCACCATCAAGGCGTCGCCTTGATGAGCTGCTGCCGCTTATCGAACGTTTCCTCTCAGTGAGGTTACACCTCGCTCTGCATCCGGACAAAGTGAGTATTGCGACATTTGCCTCAGGTGTTGATTTCTTAGGCTGGGTACATTTTCCCGATTGTCGCGTGCTGCGCACGGCGACGAAGCGGCGGATGTTCCGGCGGTTGAGCGAGACGAAGAAAGAAGCGGTCGCCGATTCGTATCTTGGGCTGTTATCGCATGGGAATGGGGAAAAGCTGCGATCTGTTATCAACAGTGTTGCAGAGCGGAATCATGTATAATGTGCGGACTATCCCGGTAGTGTAATGTGCCTTTGGCTTCAACAACCTATGAAAACAAATACCATCAGTATCCAAAGTGCCACCATCGAGAAATCATTAAACACGCCGCGGCAGAACGGCATGCCGTCTGCCGCAAAGGCACATTCTACTAACCGGGTATGACACCGATCACCGACCGCTCCGCGCTTTTCCTTCCCGCCTCCATCATCATCGCCGGCCTGCTCGTCGGCGGCGGTCTCTATTTCGGTCTCGCCAAAAGCGGCGGCTCTGTCGGGCAGGGTGGCACACAGCAACAGGCAAATGTTGATATCAAAGACGTGAAGACCGACGGTGACCCGTACATCGGAAAGGCGGACGCGAAAGTAGTGCTTGCGTACTGGTTTGATTACCAGTGCCCGTACTGCAAAGCAGTTGATGTGGGCGGCATACCGCAAATCCCCATCGAGCCCGCGATGCCAGTCCTCATAAAGGAGTACGTTGACACAGGCAAGCTCAAAATTGTGTTCAAGGATTACGCGTTTTTGAGCGAAGACTCGACGACCGCTGCCTTGTACGAAAACGCTGTCTGGAATCTCTATCCCGATAAGTTTTACGAATGGCACGAGGCGATGTTCCGCGCGCAAGACGAAGAGCACGCGGGCTTCGGTGACGAAGCAAGCATCGTGGCGCTCATCGGAGGAATACAGGGTATGGATGCGGCAAAAGTCAAAGCGGATGTCGCGGCTAATCGTGCGAAGTACCAAAGCGAGATAGACGCCGACCGCGCGGAGGGCACGGCGTTCGGCATCAGCGGAACCCCCGGGTTCATCACCGGCAAGACGCTCATTCCGGGCGCAGCCGAATTATCGAGTTTCAAGAGTGCCATCGACCCCCAACTCTAACGGCGTCATTGACTGGAGCCCGCAAATAGGGCACAATTGAGCCACGGTGCCTCGGCTTCGGGGCATTTTTTACTTCTCCGCTAGTATTGCCGTGCCGCGAGGCATGGCAAGAATTCGAGAAGTACCCTGCGTAGCCTTGGCGAAGCAGGGGCAGCTTCGAAGCACAAGGCTTTCATAATTATGGAAATACGGAACATAGCGATAATAGCGCACGTCGACCACGGCAAAACAACGCTGACCGATGCGCTTTTGAAACAGACGGGTTTCGGCGAGGAGGGAGTCTCGATGGACAGCAACGCGCTCGAACTCGAGCGCGGCATCACGATCTACTCCAAAAACGCCGCGGTTTTCTATAAAGATACAAAAATAAACATCGTTGATACTCCC